>SMVA01460978.1_pt1 | contig 18881 bp, 17 predicted proteins | sample 2456451 | NCBI WGS metagenome assembly SMVA01 (sample SAMN11095933, study PRJNA526329) | marine sediment metagenome | biome: Marine sediment; feature: Surficial sediment; material: Deep marine sediment; isolation source: Hadal surficial sediment | place: Pacific Ocean | collected 2014-05 | depth...
GCTTCTTCCGAATTGGCATGCCCAATAATAATTAAAGCCTTCTTCTTACCCATATTAACAGCATCACGCGCATATTCTACCGTTTCCCATTCCTGTGTTTCACCAATAATCTCTACGTCTACATCGTCTCTTTGCAAACTTTTTATTTGGGCTTTTGATCCCGATGCACCCAAAACCAAACTCACATAGGTTAAAATCATTTCCTGATCACCTACTACACGAATTACAGATGTATGAAAAATATTTTTCAATTGAACTGTCAATCTCTTCAAGGTAATTTCTGATATTTTATAAATATAGGGTCTTTGACTTATTTCATAGGCTTGCCACCCCAATTGATCAACCACACCCTTATAAATTCCATCGGGTGATGTTTGATGAATATGATCATGAAAGCGAAAAACAACTAAATTATTATCTTTAATATATTTGATTTTCTCTTTTATTATGACGTCATCTCCATAAGTATCTGTTTTATCAAAGTGGTTATAAAATGTAGGTTCATGCGTTATGATCAAATTCAATCCCTTGGCCTTTGCCTTTTTAAGAACTTCCATGGTCGCCAAAAAAGTAGTAGCAATTCCGGTTACTTCCATTGATCCATTACCACCCTTATAAGTATCTACGGTTTCTTTATTCCAATGGCAGGTAACATTTTTTTTAATTGAAGAAATAATATCATCTGCTGTAACCTGTGCTATGCCTATATTAACCGTCATTATAAAAAATAGCAAATGCCAGAAATTAGTCTTAATCATAATTTAAATTAATTGATGTTAAGTATTTTTAGTTATAAACAAATGTAAATATTTATCAATGATAAATTGTATTAAACCAAGAAAGGGTGGTTAAAATAAAAAATTCGTTTGACTGCAAATAAGAAATTTTATTTCAAATTACCTTTATGTTTAATATTTTTTCCTTTGTAATAATAATGAAGATATGATAGAAATGGGTGATTCGAATTAAGAAAAACCTATTTTAGAGTTTTATTCGAAGTAAAATATTTCTTGAAACCAACTATCCTCGAGCCATTACCCCGTCCGAACGAAATGGGCTGGTATAGAGGTGTTTTGCTCCCGAGTCATCCTTTAGATTTTTAATAATATCTTAAAAAAAATAATTAATTTTTTAACGTATTTTTCAAAACCAATATATCAACTCCGTTTGAATTCCATTCCTTTTCAATTTTTTTAGGGACCGGAGAAAAAGAATACGTAAATGAACTCAAAATAATATCTATGTCTCCATCGAGATCTACATCCCCTGTATCCATTAAAAACCATCTTCCTAATGTAGATTCTTTCATAGTAAACGGGATGAAATCAAAGGAATCAGAACTCTTATTCTCAAGATAAACAAAAGAACAATAAGGTTCGTTTTCATAATCAGGAAAATTTGAAATAATTCCAAAATCAAAATCTCCGTCCTCATCAAAATCATTTGTCACGAATCTTGTCGCTCCATTCATAGGATAAAAATATTTTTCATCAAATTGATTTTTGCCATTATTGATATAAATTCTTAATCCATGATAAGGTTTTTGCACGTAAGAGTAATCCGCATTGTCACCATTTACGGTTATTATGTCCTGATAACCATCTTTATTAAAATCAATAAGTTCAAACCAACTACTTCCATAAACCGGACTAAAACGAATAACTTTCTCCGCCTTAAATTTTAGGTCGCCTTGATTGTAAAAAATTGTAATATTCTCATCTCCCTGAGCGAACATAGTAATCAGATCCTCTTTACCATCATTGTTCATGTCCTTAACAATTGTTCGAATTGCCCCGGGCTGATTTGATAAGATTAATGGCTTATATTGGTGATTCTCATCTTCCGAATAAATGGTTAACTTACCCCTTAGGTTTCCAAATTCACTTATAATAATTTCCTTCTTATAATTACCATTTAAATCGTACACTAAGGAGTTTACAGGCCTATGCAAATTTGAAATTATCTTTTTCTGATCTCCATCTTTGATTGAAATTTTACCAAACGGTTTTTCAGAAGGGTTTAAAATTCCTACTCTAGTTGTATATTCAATGCCATCTTTTAGGGTATGGTCAGTAATCGCACTTTGAAATTTATTGATGTTTTCAAGTTCATTCTCTCCGTAATTATATTCATTTAAATTACCTGATATATTACCAATAATAAGCCTTTCCCTTTTCGTATCATATTTGAGAAAGGTTATATAAGATCCTGAAAGGGTATCCAACGAAATCGGAATAGGTTTGAATTGTTTCATTTCAACTTTCAACCGATTATTGTTATTAAGTGTTAATGAATCTGGCGCGATTGAGATTATGTAATCTTTTAATTTTTTCCATTCCGTATAGGATAACATTGGGATCGAAGGTTGCAAACCCGCTCTATTTATTGCTTTTATTTGATTTATAATGGGTCTTTTTAATAATTTCGGATCATTCAGCAAACCCATTCGGGCACTCATCAATGGAAGTATATTGTTTTCCCATATATCTTTTGGCAAGTCTTCAATAGATGGAGTCAAATGACAACTTCCGCAAACATTTTTATATAGCACTGTTGTTTTTTTACTAATAATTTCATCCTTTGATTTTATTTTTTGATCATTTCCACATCCAATCAAGAATATGAAAACAAATAATACTCCAAAAAAATGTTTTATAATGGTCAAGAATTTTTCAATTTAAATGGATATGCAAAATAATAAATCTATAGCAATCGAAAAGGAATTTATTGAATACAGATATCAACTTTTTGGCTCTACTGTTATTTTAATGGTTAAATTTTTCGGGTAATCGTTTTAATATTCATAGAAAATGCAATCCTCAAGTTTAGTATCCCCTTTAGTATTAGTAGCTTCAACTTTATTTTTCGAGGTGAGGCAGACACACAAAGTTAGACATTACCCATTAAAAATGACATTGATCACTATTGAAACAATTCATAGTTATTTTAAATAAGCAATGATTAATGCTATATAAATTGCCGATTTAACTTGGGAAAATAGGATTATATCTATTCTGAAAACTATGGTATTTGTGTTGTCGGGTGAAAATTTCATCAAATTATTAATTTAAAGTATTATCTATACACTTTATTTACATCCCTTTACTCTTCTGGTATCCATCAAATTAATAATTTTCCATTGTTCATTTTCTTTAACCAATTGAAAAGCATCAACGCCACAATGGCTAAATTTTTCACCTATATAAAAACCATATTGAGTCCAAATCTGAGCAAGATTACCATCAATTTGAATTTCGGTATCCCATATTTTCTCATCCCATATTTCCTCATGTGGAGAGCCAATAGCAATTAAAAAATCAGACAACTTTCCTTCATATAAAACTGATTCTCCTGTCTTTTTTGAAGAGAAAGATAACATCCGAACATTTTTTTTAAATACACTTGCCACTTTAGCGCTATCACCTTCTCTCATTCCATCAAATAATTTAATAATAATATGATGAACTTTGGTTGAATCCACCGAAACATCGTTTTGCGCATTTATATCATTTGATAATAAAAATAGTGTAAAAAACTCAAGATGCATACTAAATGATTCATGAATAAATATTTTTATTCCCACCAGTGGGTTTAATACCCCGACTCTTGCGTCGAAATATAAAAGACTATTTCCTTTCAATGCCTCGTGGGCTTTCCCCGAGGTAATTTACTTTAAATCTAGATTTTTGTTTCTTTTATTTGAATTCCTAATTTTTTTTGAATGTCACGCAAGTTTGATAATTCACTGGGTGTAATTAAGGCAAACGAAAGTCCTGATTTACCGGCTCTAGCGGTTCTTCCACTTCTATGTGTATAATATTCCAACTTTTCAGGGATTTGATGATGAATTACATAACCAAGATTTTGCACATCTATTCCTCTTGCAGAAACATCAGTTGAAACTAATATTTGAATACTTTTATTTTTAAAAGCTCTCATAACCTTATCTCTTTCTTTTTGCTGCATATCTCCTTCAAGGGCTCCTACTGAAAATCCTTTTTCTTTTAATTTCTCAGTCAAATTTTGTGTGCCTGCTTTAGTTCTGCAAAAAACAATCCCTCTTTCCTTTCCTCTTCCTTCCAAAAGTTGCACCAATACATCAAATTTCTCTTTAATCGACGTTGAAATATAATGATGTGAAATATTTTCATTTATCAAGTTGTTCTTATTTATTTCAACATGAATGGCTTTATTCGACATATACTTTTTGATAATTCGTTGTATTTCTTCGGGCATTGTTGCCGAAAACAACCAAGTTTTCCTTGAACCACTGGTATATTTTAATATTCTATTCAAATCTTGTTTAAACCCCATGCTTAACATCTCATCTGCTTCATCTAGAACTAGCGTTGAAATACTTCTTAAATTTATCTCACCTCTTTCAATCAAATCGATTAGTCTACCCGGAGTTGCTACTATTACATGGGTAGTTCTTTTTAAATTTTTTATTTGCCTATCTATTTTTTCACCACCATATACGGCTTCAACGAATATTTTATCATCAACATATTTTGTGAATTTAAATAATTGTTTTTTTATTTGTTGAACCAATTCCCTTGTGGGTGATAATATTAAGGCTTGTACTACAGGTTTTGAGGCATCAATATGATGTAAAATTGGCAATCCGAAAGCTGCCGTTTTACCTGTCCCGGTATGAGCCAATCCAATAAAGTCAGTTTTATTATCGATTAAAACAGGAATTGTTTTAATTTGAATTTCAGTAGGTGATTTAATCCCCAATTCATTGATTCCTTTGATATAATCTTCGGAAACTCCTAAATCTAAAAATGTTGACATATCTTTGGTATTTGTGAATGCAAAAATAACATAATATTGAGGTAATTAAACTAATTTATATATTATTTACGTGCGGATTGACTTATATATTTTCCGACAATAATTGCCGTAATAATGACCAAATAAAACTGACCCATCAAACCGATCAATATCGAAGTTTTTTGCGCTATTTGAGTCACCGGTGAAATATCACCATAACCTATAGTTAACATAGTTATATAGCTATAATACATGATGGAATTACTTAAAATTTCCGGATTTTCATTTGATGCTGAAATACCATGAAAGGATCCGGGGTAGAACATTTCAATACTCATACAGATAAAATAAGCAATAAGGCCTAAGGATATATAACCACTAATCACTCCATAAATTATCTGAATATTTACAGTTTCTGAAATCCAAACCTGCTTAATAATTTCGTAGGTTACCACTATGTAAAATAAAAAATAAACACTCAATTTGACAAATCTTAGCAAATCGTTTTTGGCTATTTCCATTATTTCCGAGCCAAAATCGACACTGGCAATAATCAACAAAATGATCAGAAAAATCATCAGTTTTTTCCTTTTGGATATCAATAGGATTCCCGCCGTAAGATTTGATAAAAAAATGATAGGAGATAGCAGATTATCAAACAAATTATTGGGAAAGAGTAAGCCTCCAAATAAAATGGCTATCAATGTAAATAAAAATATTTGGAACCGATTATAGTAAGCTTTTTGAAACATTGATTTGGAATTTAATGATAAATATAATTATTTATAAGAATAAAAAATTCAATTCATAATAATATTTAAAATTAATTTGCAGCTAATTTATTAGCTTGCATATAAGTTTAGTAAATATTCATTTGTTTGATAAAACACCTATTTCCTTATTTATTGCCTGGTCGGAAATAGACGAATTTTATATGCTTATTAATTTTAGATGAGATTTTCATCTTTCTTTCTTGAGGAGATGCCTTTGCATCAGCCGATTAGAAAAAAGTAAAAATATCGTTAAAAGAAAAAGGATTGATTTTGCTGTATTTCCGATCAGACACTATTTATGTTCTCAAATATGAATTGATCAAATCCAAAAGACTTTTATATGCCATACCAATATTAAGGTTTAGTCAATAATTTTAAATTCCAACGTATCATTAATTTTTTTTTGTGCCAGAATAGAAATTGATTTTTCTGTCAATTGCAGTATTCTGGGGTATCCTCCACTTGTTTGGGCATCTTTCAATAAAATAATCAGTATTCCGGCAGGTGTCAACTGTACGGTGCCAGGTAAAACCGGACCCGTTAAGATAGATTTACTATGTTTAACAGATATTTCTTGTATTTGATAACCCATTCTATTATTATCTTTTGAAACCGTATAAGAGCCAGAAATTATTTTGTTTTGTTCATCATGTGAAAATATTTCAAAATCAGGCCCTTTGTATACTTCCAAACAATTAGTTTCATAAAATTGATCATCAGATTTAATACTGGACACGTGATTTTCTATCCTCTGAAATTCCATAGAAAAAGAAAGCTCATCATTTTTCTTTAACGATGATTGACTTGTTATATCTTTATAAAATGATTTGCTGCCCAAAACGGTTTCTGATAATATACCTCCCTGAACCGCTAAATAAGATCTCAATCCTTTTTTTAATTCTCCAAAAGAAAGAATATCACCATTTTTAACAAGGTAAACCCGATAATTAAAAATGGGATCATCATTAAGTTTGGGTGACATTTCTGCGCCTGTAATGATGATATTTGTTGCTTCAGTAAATAATAATTGAGGGCCCTTAAGAGTTATTTCCATAAGTGCATCATTCTCGTTATTATCGAGCAAGGCGTTGGCAAAAGAGGCGGAAATACTATCCATTACCCCACTTACAGGAACACCCTGATTTCTATAACCAAACCTTCCCAAATCTTGTATGGTTGTATATAAACCTGATTTTAATACCTTAATCATACAATTCTTTATTAATATTATAAACTTCAGATTCTTGCGCAATTTTTATTACTTCAAATTCAGCCTTATTAACTATTTTAAACTTTATCTTGTCACCCGGTGAAACCGGACAAGGATGTATATTTATTGGATTAAAAAGAGAAATTGGTGTTCTCCCTACAATGTGCCAACCTCCGGGAGTGCTTTGTGGATAAATTCCTGTTTGGCTTCCGCCGATGGCAATGGCTCCCTTAGGAACTTCCAATCTTGGAATACTTCTACGAGGCGTATGAAGTTGATTCAAAAGTCCGCCTAAATATAAAAATCCGGGTAAAAACCCTATTCCATAAACTGTGTAAACTGTGTTACTGTGTAAAGAAATTATTTCTTCAATAGTATATTTTTTTTCTTTGGATAAAAACTCTAAATCAACTCCAAATTCTTGATCATAACAAACAGGAATATGCCATAATGAGCTTTGCGATAATTTAGTTTGGTTCTCCATTTCATATAAATTACTAAGTCTTTGTTTTATATGATCATATGAAACTAATTTATTATTATAAACTACTAATAATGAAGAGTAAACAAAGTTGTATTCAAGTATTTCTTTAATGTTACTTTTTTTTATTTTTTCAACAAAAACACGAATATCTGTTAATATTGTTTTTGATATTCTTTGTGGCCATTCAACCAAAATTGCCGATTCTCCAAATTGTTTATATGTAAGTTTAAAATTACTCAAAACAGTAATTAGTTTTTTTTAGTTGATACATTTTTTTTACATTCTTTATTGCATTTACACTATCGGAATGGATACAAAACGTATCTGCCTCAATTCGTACTTCATTGCCGGTAACAGATGTTACCATTTTTTTTTGAACCATTTTTAAAACACGTTTTGCGATCAAATCAGGATCGACAATTATTGCCCCTGGATATTCTCTCGAAACCAAACTCAAATCATCATTATAATTTCTATCTGCAAAGGCTTCACGAAAAATTGAAAAACCATTATTTATTGCGTTTTTTTCAATAAAAGAGTTGAAAGGAACATATAACTTAATTGTTGCTTTGTATTCAGAAATTATTCTTAAAAAAAACAATGAAAACTCATCACTTGTGGCAATATCATGATACAAGGCTCCATGTGGTTTTATATGATGCAATTCTGCTTCTTGCCGTTCAACGATTGACTTTAAATTACGTATCTGATTTTGAATGGATTGATTCAATTCATCCTTCCTTAAATCCATTGTTTTTCTACCAAAATTTACTTTATCCGGATATGATGGATGCGCCCCTATTTTAACCCGATGTTTTATGGCGAGCATAACAATCTCTTTCATTAATTTTTTATTACCGGCATGTCCTCCACAGGCTATATTACAAGATTGAATATAAGGCATTAATTCAGACTCATTACCAAATCCTTCGCCCAAATCACAATTGATTTCAAATTTAATCATGTTATCATGTCTAAAACTTTCAAAATACTTGGATAAACCCGAATTATGCATTAGCCTATCTATTACAGCTTGAAATTACTTCAAAATAAGACACATCGTTGAAGTTTTCGATTTCACCGTAGCGGTGCTACGCTGAATTCTCCAAACTTCCTTATTTTATAGCACTCTCAAGCTTCATGACGAAACCCTAATGCATAATCAGGGTTAAACCCAAGAACAATAGTAATCAAAATAATAATTACAAGAATAACATTTTGTACTAACTTGTTCCTATACTTCCCTAAGATAACCTTTTTATTTACTATCCTCAATAAAAATAAAGCAACCACAGGTAATAAAATTCCATTGGTTATCTGGGCAAATTTTATAATTTCAACTGGATTGAATTGCAGTGAAGAAAAAATTATCAACTTTGACTTCATTTATATTCTGTCTTAATTTAAATGCATAGTTCTATTATTTATGTACCCAAATTGTTCAATTTATTCATCATTTCAATCAATAGAATAAAGTTTACTATATTGGTTGAATAAAGCTAACCAATAAACTACAAATATGACAAATTCAACAAACAAACCTGCTGTAACTTTTTGGGCGATCTCCAGTGTTGCTCTTATCTGGAATTTAATGGGTGTATTTACATATTTAGGTCAGGCATATATGACAGATGAAGTTCTAGGGGCATTGTCATATTCCGAAAGAGTTTTGTATGAAAACACCCCAGCCTGGGTAACAGCGGCTTTTGCCATTGCAGTATTTGGCGGAACATTAGGAAGTATATTGTTATTGCTTAGAAAAAAATTAGCGACATCCATATTTATTGTTTCACTTATTGGTATTCTGGCTCAAATGACTTATAACTTTATGATGAGAAAAGACGCTGAAGTTTATGGGCCGGGGGGCATGATCATACCGGTTATGGTCATTCTTTTTGGATTTTTTTTGGTGTGGTACTCAAAACAATCTACAACCAAAGGTTGGTTATCATAAAATTATGCAAACTTTTCAAGCCCTTATTTATTAAGGGCACTTTTTTGGATTAACCCACATTATGCATTAGTTTAATATGGGAAATAACTATGATTGGCTGTTATATAATCATAGTTTTGACACGGCAGTTGATCAAATTAATGTAATTTGCATCTTCTAATACCCAAGGTTAAATGAAGGTTTGTATTGCCGAAAAACCAAGTGTTGCCCGTGAAATTGCTTCTGTAGTAGGTGCAACGAACAGACATGACGGTTATTTTGAAGGTAATGGTTATGCTGTTACCTATACCTTTGGCCATCTTTGTACCTTATTTGAACCCAATGATTATAAACCCTATTGGAAAAGCTGGGATTTGAATAATTTACCCATGCTTCCCGAAAAATTCAAAACAAAAGTTGTTGACAATTCAGGTATTCAAAAACAGTTTAATATTGTTAAAAGTTTGTTCGACAAAGCAAGTGTTATTATCAATTGTGGAGATGCGGGACAGGAAGGAGAATTGATTCAGCGATGGGTAATCCAACAAGCGGGATATCAAGGTAAAGTTCTACGACTTTGGATTTCTTCCCTTACTACCGAAGCAATCAAAGAAGGGTTTAAAAACTTAAAACCATCGGAGCAATATGATAATTTATATTATGCAGGATACTCAAGAGCCATTGGTGATTGGTTATTAGGGATAAATGCAACAAGGCTGTATACGGTAAAACATGGTGGTTTTAAGCAAGTATTATCAGTAGGAAGAGTACAAACTCCAACACTGGCAATGCTGGTAAATCGATTTAAAGAAATTGAAAATTTTATATCAAAACCATATTGGGAACTTCAAACTTTATATAGAGAGACTCTTTTTAACTATGAAGAAGGTCGGTTTTTAAAAAAAGAGGAGGGAGAAATCTTTGCAAACAAAGTAGAAAAAAGTGACTTTGAAATTGTTTCTGTTACCAAGAAAAAAGGAAAAGAATATGCTCCAAAACTATTTGATTTAACCGGTTTACAAGTTTATTGTAATAATAAATTTGGTTTTTCGGCTGACGAAACTTTGAAAATTGTTCAAAAATTATATGAGCAAAAAGTTATTACTTATCCCAGGGTGGATACTACGTTTTTACCCAATGACATCTATCCAAAAGTTCACGGTATATTAAAGAATTTGACTAAGTACAGTAAGCTAACACAAACAATATTAGGATATAAAATAAAAAAATCTTCTAAAGTTTTCAATAATAAAAAAGTAACCGATCATCATGCCATTATCCCTACCGGAGTACAAATTAATTTGCAATACAACCAACAGCAGGTGTATGATATCATTTGCAAACGTTTTATTGCTGTATTTTATGATGACTGCCTGGTTTCAAATACCACTGTAATTGGCAAAGCTGCCGATGTTATCTTTAAAACTACAGGAAAAGAAATTTTAGAAAAGGGTTGGCGAATTGTTTTTGAAACGAATCTAACTCAAGAAAAGAAAGCAACAGGAATTCTTCCAAATTTTATAAAGGGAGAAAAAGGAGTTCACAAACCTTCTTTTTTAGAAAAAGAAACCAAACCTCCTAAATACTTTACCGAAGGCACACTTTTAAGAGCTATGGAAACGGCAGGTAAACAAGTGGATGATGACGAAATGCGAGAAATCATGAAAGAAAATGGCATAGGAAGGCCTTCAACCCGAGCCAATATTATTGAAACACTTTTTAAACGAAAATATATTAAGCGCAAAAAAAAGCAAATAATTCCTACCCCAACCGGCGTTCAATTGATTGATACCATTCAAAATAAACTTTTAAAATCGGCCGAATTAACCGGAAGATGGGAAAAACAATTGAAAGAAATTGAAAAGGGAAATTTCAATGCCGGCACTTTTATTAAAAACATGAAGAAAATGGTGGATCATTTGGTATACGAAGTTCGTGCTGAGACTAAAAGAGCCAATATATCGTCAAATTCAAATAAACGTCCTGAGATTCACGATTCCTCAGGAATGACAAAACAATCAACGAACAAAAAGGTGGCTGTAATTACTGGAATTAAATGTCCGAAATGCAAAAAAGCGAATATTATTAAAGGTAAATCGGCTTATGGTTGTAGTGACTATCAAAATGGATGTGACTTTCGATTACCCTTTAGTTTTAAAGAAAAGAAAATATCAGAAAATCAATTCATCCGTTTGTTACAAAAGGGTTGCACTGTAAATTTAAAAAGTTTTACAACAGATTCAGGAAAAGTTGAGGGTTTGGTTCGTTTTAATGAAAATTTTGAATTGGTTTTAGAAGAAAAAAGAGATCTTGATAAGGATTCATTAAGCACCCGGAACGACAAAAAAGAGATTTCTTCTTTTACTAAAACCAGTTCAGCACGAGGAGTAGGAATGGCAGAAAAAGTGTCTGATACGCTCAAATGTCCCAAATGCACAAAGGGTACAGTTATCAAAGGAAACGCTGCTTACGGCTGTAGTGAATTTAAAAACGGATGTGATTTTAGGTTTAGTTTTGATGATATCCGTAAAATAGCCCATGGAAAACCCTTGACCAAGGAATTAGTTTATGCAATTTTAAATGGAACGAAATGAAAATCATTATCACTTTTTGGTATACAAGCCTTACGGCTATCTAAGTCAGTTTGTGAATAATCAAACCAAAAGGTCAAACAATAAATTACTCGGGGAATTATATGATTTTCCAGACAAAATTATGGCTATTGGAAGATTAGATAAAGATTCAGAAGGCCTGTTACTTCTAACCACTGATGGTAAAATAAGCGATTATATAAGTTCCTGCAAAGTGGAAAAAGAATATTATGTTCAAATTGACGGCATCATAACACAAAAGGCTATTGAAAAATTAAATCAAGGTGTAGAAATTAGTTTGCCTGCCTACAGTGCAGGGCTTGAAGGAACTAAATATATTACAAAGCCTTGTAAAGCTCATATATTAGATTCTATTCCAAAATTCCCTGAAAGAGGAAAAAAAATAAGAGATGATAGGCATGGGCCTACAAGTTGGATTTCAATAACCCTGAGAGAAGGTAAATTCAGACAGGTGAGAAAAATGACGGCAACCTTGGGTTTTCCAACCTTAAGATTGGTAAGAATGAGAATAGGAAAATTTAAAATTAATCAATTGAAAGCTGGTGAGATTTTGGAAGTGGATAATTTATTTATGGATAAATAATCGGTTCAAAATATCGTGTTAAGCATCCAAATAATTCAAAGAAAAAATCGGATCCCGGATATGATACTTTTTACAAATAAATACCAAAATAAAGTTAACGATCATATGTACGGTGATCAAGCCCAATACAGCATACAAAGGAACCCCTAAAAACTGCAAGGGAAAGTAATAGGTCCATACCCCTAAATTAATCGTAATAATCTCTCCCAATACCGGGAAGGTCATAGAAATAGAAATGGTTAAAAAAAACTTGACAGGTATAGATTTTGATTTCATCAATCCAATAAGCATGCATTCAAGTTTGTATAAAAAGTAAAATGCCAACATCCAGGAGAAAAACAACCAAAACGGAAAGTCTCTTCCATCATTTAAATCATGATATGACCAATATCCGTTGCTAACACCCCAATATTCTATTGCGATCCCAAAAATTCCGGTACAGATCATACCATAAAAAAGAATTATATTTTCTTTGAAATTTTTAATGAATTTTGGATAGAACTTTAAAATCATAAATGCTGTTAAAAACATCATGATCCAAAAGTCATATTGATGCAAAAAGCCAATAAGGACACTGACAAAAATCAATTTAAGCGTGGCAATTCCGATTTCTAAAATAAAATTTTCTTTTTGGTTCTTTTTCATGGTAGCAATATATATATTTTAAATTACTTTGTTTTTCCTTTTTTCTGCCCTGATAGCCAATTTATTCCCCTTCTTTTAACCCGTTTTATGCAATAGAACTTCGTTATGAATGTTTCAAACATAATAAAACACAGTAAAGTCATATTTTGAAGTTGTTGGAAGCTGTAATCCCTGCCAGGCAAGGCAGGGATTTTCTAGTAAATAAATCGGGTTAAATTACTATCCTCAAACCAACTACTTATGAGTAAAAACTTCCATTAAAACTTTTCTTTAATTTATAAAGTATACAATTTAAAATCCTTACCAAAGGAGCTTTCTGACTTGGACCTCTTTTTCCCTTGGGAAGGAATGGGATTATTTCTAATTCTATCATATCTTTGCATAGTACCTGATACAAAGTGCCTGGTCGAAAACACATCAAAATTAAAAATCGCCTATTTCCGAACAGGCACTATACTGTTTCTGAAACCTTTAATAAAAGTGAATCAACAAATCAATTCGTCAAGTGCTTAACCATATCAGATATTATAAGGAAATATAAAATCAGTACTATTGATATTTTAAAATTAGATGCGAGGGTAGTGAAAAATCGATACTAAATAATTCTAAATCATGAATAGATAAGATTAACATTATCAGTGCTGAACTTCACGATAGTATTGTCCTAGGTTGTGACAGGGCTTTTTACTTAGCTCTTAAAGATTTTTCTCATTTTGAAAAAAAAGATGAAAAAATAACCGCGTATCGCTGACTCACCCTTTAATAAGTACTAAAATTAAAACGAGTGAAAAATCATCTATTAATAATTGGGATCAATTGGCCTGAACCAAATACTACTGCTGCCGGAAGCAGGATGATTCAATTGATTCATGTTTTTCAAGAAAATAATTATAAAATTACCTTTGTCAGCACCAGTCTAATAAACGAAAAATCATATCCATTAGAGCATTTAAGCATTGAAACATTTGACATTCAGTTAAATGATTCGAATTTTGATTTTTTGATAAGAAAAATAAATCCAGACATTGTACTATTTGACCGATTTTTAACCGAGGAGCAATTTGGGTGGCGAATTGAAAAAAACTGTCCTGATGCCATCAGGATTTTAGATACAGAGGACTTACATTTCTTGCGAAAGGCACGTCAACAAGCCTTTAAAGATGATAAAATTGTCGATATAAAATATTTAATCAATGATATTACCAAAAGGGAAATAGCCAGTATTTTTCGATGTGATTTGTCTTTAATAATATCAAAATTTGAATACAAGTTGCTCCTTGATACTTTTAAAATTGACGCATCAATATTATGTTATATCCCTTTCATTTTAACTAATATCAATAGCACAATATTAGATAGTTACCCTGGTTTTAAGCATCGTAATCATTTTGTTTGCATGGGTAATTTTAAGCATGAACCCAATACGAATGCGGTATTGGTTTTAAAAAACAACATTTGGCCTTTGATAAGAAAACAATTACCAAAAACCGAATTGCATATATATGGTGCTTATACAAGTGAAAGAATAAAACAACTCCACAATGATAATGAAGGATTTCTTGTTAAAGGTTGGGCAGAAAACAAAAAAGAAGTATTAAAAAATGCCAGAGTATTTTTAGCTCCCTTACAATTTGGTGCAGGGCTTAAGGGTAAATTGATTGATTCAATGCAATATGGTACACCAAATGTTACCACAATAATTGGTGCAGAAGCCATGCACGATAATTTACCATGGAATGGTTTTATTTCAGACAAGCCGGAAGAATTTGCCAATAAATCTATTGAATTATATACGAATGAAAAATATTGGTTAAAATCTCAGCAAAATGGGATAGCCATAATCAATCAATGTTTTTCTAAAGAAAAATATATTAAAATATTGATGGATGCTATCCATCGAATCCATTCAAATTTAGAGAATCATCGATTGCAAAATTTTACGGGTATGATGTTACAACATCATACTTTACAAAGCACTAAATATTTATCAAAATGGATTGAAGAAAAAAACTCAAAATCTTAATCTTCATCCTGCTTTCTGTATTTCTCCAACCAGGCCAAAGTATTGGCAACTTTTGTAAGCAAAATACTGGGTCTTTTTGCTATACCATGGCTAGTATCAGGAGTTTCAGTAAATTACATCGGGGCAAGCCTGCCTGGCCGGCAAGGCAGGCCCACGAGTCATTGAAAGGAAATAACCTTTTATATTTCGACGCAATTCCGATAGCTATCGGGAGGGTATTAAACCCACTGGTGGGAATAAATAATATAATCCCTAATTTCTGGATTGTTGTTCTTGAATGGATAAACAACTGTAAATAAAATTGTTGACAGGAGTTTTTATATTCAATTTTCGAGCTTGTTGTTAACTAAAGAAGATTTATAATTGATAGTCGATTTCAATGAAGTCAATTACTTGAGGTATCCACACCTTATTAACGAAAATAATATGCTCGGGATGATTATTATATGATTCGTATTCCTGCATATTTTCGAACTCCATTGACAGCCCAAAATCAAAATTATTTTTTGGACTTATTTGTTTTAAACATTCGAATTTTTGTACTGTTGGTAAATTTGCTAATTCTGAGGCCGCTTCGAGGAATGATTTTTCTTCGATTGATCCAGATTTATGTTTTAATTTAAATGCAACTGTATGTCTAATCATTTTTATATTTACTTTAATATTTATTAACGTTTTGAGTGACAGGTTGCAGTTGGCGATATTTTTTTTTATTTCAATAAAATGGCTTACACCAAAGCTTGAGTCGTAAGATTAAGCTATGCTGTTACGTGAATTTCTTTTTGAAGTTCTTAGTTTGACAGCATTGATTTTATGCTCAAATTCTTATTTTAATATTGCTTTTAAGTGATTTTTTCTTGCAAAAAATATGACATCATTTCCAGATTCTGCAAGTTTAATTCCAAAATACCCACCTATGCCACCGCTACCATAAATAAGTATTTTCATCTGTAAGGTTTTTTGTCAAATTGAATTGAGAATCAATTCAATATTATTGACAGATATTATCAATATATCGTATGTTGCTTATTCATCAATTATGAAGAGTTTAATGAATTGACTTATTCAATTGTTTTATACCAAACTATTGTTTAAACAATAATTCAATTAAACCGTTGGCCTATTTTAACCCGAAGCTGACGCTTATAGTCTTCCTCTAACCATTTGATATAATTTTTTGAACTTTTTAAAATGCAGTAAGAATATTGTTTTATTCTAAATTCAATGTCATCATTTAATTCTCTGGAAAGTATATGGGCATCAAATACATCTTCACTATTTTCAGCACAAATTTTAGCATGCTGTACCAAAGATTTTTCCAACACCAGTTTTGATTTTTGACCAGATTTAGTAACTTTCTCGTATTCTTCCTTAACATTAAAATTAAAATCCTCCGATTTAGAAAACATTTCCCGAACCGCTTCAGGCATAACATATTTAAATCTTCGTTCTATTTCTTCATCACTCATCAAGTTTTCCAAAAAGAAATTCGGGTTTTTAAAAATCAAATGCCAATCTATATCTGAAGTCCAAAGCCCAAATCTAGAAAGATTATTACCCAGGTCAATAATTGAAAATTCGGTTTTATTCTTCATTATTCTAGAACCTCTTCCGATCATTTGAAAATATAATGCCAATGATTTTGTAGCTCTGTTAATAATGATTGTTTCAATACTTGGTTCATCAAAACCTGTTGTTAAAATACCCACAGAGGATAAAATTGCATCCGGAGTGTTTTTAAACCATTCTAATACATTCTTTCGTTCTTCCCTTGAATTCGTATTGTCAATATATTCAACATTATAACCGGCATGTTTAAAACTTTCGTAAACCTGTCGTGATGTCTGAATTCCATTGTTAAAAATTAGCGTTTTTTTACCCTTGGATTCCTGCTCATACGCTTTGACCAATTTTGATTGCATTTCGTTTTTTGAATACAATTCCTCTGATGATTTTACTGTATAATCACCATTGATTCCTATTTTAAGTGAAGTAAGATTTACATTAAAACTGTAGGTGATCGCTTCCGCTAAAAATCCTTTTTCGATCAAAGATGAAATTTTTTCTCCAACAATCAAATCGTTGTAAATTTCACGCATCGGTAAATTAATGTTTGAACTTAAAGGAGTTGCCGTCACACCTAGTATAAAACACTTTTCAAAATGGATGAATAATTTCCGAAAGGAATTATAATGTGCTTCATCAACAATAACCAATCCGATATCATGAATTTCAACTTTTTCTTCTTTGATCCGATTGTTCAAAGTTTCAACCATCGCAACAAAACAAGTAAAATTATCTTCATTTGTGATTTCTTTTACATTGCTGTCGATGATTTTATTTTCAACTTCAAATTCTGTTAGCATATTCGAAGTTTGCTTACAAAGTTCTATTCTATGTGTTAGAATTAATACCTTATTTTTTGTTTTTTCAATATATCTTCTGGCAATTTCAGAAAATATTACTGTTTTACCACCTCCTGTAGGTAATTGATATAATAGGTTGTAATTTTCGGGAGAATCATTAATTCGGTCAAAAATTTTATCAATAGCACCGTGTTGATAATCGTATAACTTTTTACCTATAACTTTTTCCTCCTTATCAAAATTTGATAAACTCATAGAATTCTTTAAAAATCAATTAAGCAAAATTACTTCTAAATAAACTATTTTCAAGACAAAACTTGTATCAAATTTTCAACATTTTACATTATTGCGTAAAGTGTTGAAAATTATATTATTATATTAATAATATTTGAATTATATATTTTTGGCTAACCAATCCCCTACTTCACTTGTTTTATATGCGTTTTTACCATTTGATAAATCTTCCGTAATAATTCCTTCTTCCAGAGATTTGTTTACAACATCGCGAATGGCTTGAGCTTCATCATGAAGCCCGAAGGCGCCCTCAAACATCATTGCTGCAGATAATACGGTGGCTAAAGGGTTGGCAATATCTTTTCCTGCAGCTTCAGGGTAAGAACCATGAATGGGTTCATAAAGTGAGTTTTTATCTCCAACGGAGGCTGATGGCATCAACCCCATAGATCCGGATATTACAGATGCTTCATCCGTTAAGATATCACCAAATAAATTTTCAGTTATCAATACATCATATGAATTTGGCCATTGTACTAATCTCATGGCCACAGCATCAACAAATTCATATGACACTTCTACTTCCGGGTAATCTTTCTCCATACTTTGAACCGTTTCTCTCCATAATCGAGAAGTTTCCAAAACATTTGCTTTATCTACACAACATAATTTTTTTCTTCTTGTCATGGCCAATTCAAATCCTTTTTTCGCCAATCTTTTCACTTCATCCCGAGTATAAACACAATGATCATAGGCTGTATTACCATTATCTTTTCTTCCCTTTTCACCAAAGTAAATTCCACCAGTCAATTCCCTTAAAAACACAAGATCTGTACCTTCAATGCGTTCTCTTTTTAAGGGTGAATTATCAATTAGGGATGGAAAAGTAAATGTAGGGCGAATATTGCAATACAAGCCTAGTTTTTTTCTCATTTTTAATAAACCCTGTTCCGGCCTTACTTTTGCTGATGGATCATTATCAAACCTTGGGTGACCTATTGCTCCAAATAAAACGGCATCGGCAGCCAAACAAATATCATGTGTTTCATCTGGATAAGGATCACCTACTTCATCAATTGCCGCGGCACCTGTTAATGCCGGAATCCAATTAATTTCATGATTGTATTTTTGAGCAATCGCATTACTTACCTTAACCGCCTGATCAATAACCTCTGGGCCAATTCCATCTCCTGCTAAAAGGGCTATGTTTAATTTCATTTTTAATAGATTTTATTAATAAAA
>SMVA01345934.1_pt1 | contig 18879 bp, 11 predicted proteins | sample 2456451 | NCBI WGS metagenome assembly SMVA01 (sample SAMN11095933, study PRJNA526329) | marine sediment metagenome | biome: Marine sediment; feature: Surficial sediment; material: Deep marine sediment; isolation source: Hadal surficial sediment | place: Pacific Ocean | collected 2014-05 | depth...
ACAGTGAAAATCGTGACTGACGCCTGAAATAATCTTTTCATCTTTATTCTTTTAGTAATAACAACTCAGTTTCTAGTCTAACATTTATCATGCTCTAATTAATGCTTGTAAACATTCTAGTCTTCAATTTGTGCATATAAATCAGACCCTTTGCTCAGAAAACTACCTGAAAATCAGACGATCAAAAAGCGCCCTCAATGTATACTTCGACCCCTAAAAAGACAGAAGATTGGTCAAAATTTGGTTCAGATGTGGATACTGCGCCAACATTTTTACAAATTACTATATTAATCAAAGAGATAACTTAATGCAACGTATCGCAATTGTCGGTATTGGTGGCCTTTTCCCTGGAGCCGGAGACATAGAGGGACGCACACAGACCGAGAACCATCTAGAGACTTTCTGGAAAAATATCCAGACGGGACGTGATTGTTCTCGTGTAGTGCCCGATAATCGCTGGCTGCTGAGTAAAGATGATGCCTGGTCGGTTGAACTTGCAGCAGATAAAGTAAACTCCTTTCGCGGTTGTTTTCTCGATGCCTTGCAACTGGATCCTACAGGCCTGGATTTAGATAAAAACATTCTGGCAAGACTGGATCCTATGTTTCATGTCCTGTTACATGCAGGTCGGCAAGCCTGGCAAGATGCAAACAATGATAATCTGGATAAACAACGCGTTGGCGTCATCATAGGCAACATTGTTTTACCCACCGACAGTTCTTCTGCACTGGCCGACGAAATTCTAGGGCCAGTCTTTGAATCACAACTGCTGGGCAAGCGACCTGAAGGAAAGAATAAAACCGAATCACTGAATAGATATGTTGCCGGACTTCCGGCAGGTGTATTAGCCAAGGCATTAGGTCTTGGTGGAGGTACTTATACGCTGGATGCCGCCTGTGCGTCTTCATTGTATGCGCTCAAGTATGCCGTCGAAGAATTAATCGCCGGACGTGCCGATGCCATGCTCACCGGCGGCCTGTCACGCCCAGACTGTCTGTATACGCAAATGGGATTTTCAGCACTGGGCGCAATTTCAAAAACAGGACATTGCTCACCCTTTGATCACAAAGGTGATGGTTTGCTCGTCGGTGAAGGCGCAGGCATTCTGGTATTAAAGAGATTAGATGATGCTCTACGTGATCAGGATCATATCTATGCCACTGTCGCTGGTGTTGGTTTATCGAATGATATCGACGGTAACCTCATGTCACCGGATTCAGAAGGACAACTGCGCGCCATGCGTGATGCCTATCTTCAAGCCAACTGGTCTCCTGAAGATGTTGATCTGATTGAATGCCATGGCACTGGCACACCCATTGGCGATGCCGAAGAAATTAAAAGTTTAAAATCACTTTGGTCAGACCATTCAACAAACAAACAAAGATGCGTGATCGGATCAGTTAAAAGCAATATCGGTCATTTACTCACTGCAGCAGGTTCAGCTGGTCTTATTAAAGTGTTGCTGGCGATGAAACATCAACAACTTCCTCCTACGGCTAATTTTGAAAATACTTCCGCAAAAATTGATCTGGCTGAAAGCCCATTTACTGTTTTAAGTGATGCCAAAACCTGGAAAAAAAGAACCGAACAAACGCCTCGGCGTGCAGCCGTCAGTGCCTTTGGATTTGGTGGCATCAATGCGCATGTTTTATTAGAAGAATGGCAAACAGAACCAGCAATAGAAACAAGTAACGCGACTGAACTTGCCCCTGCCAATGAAATAAAAATCGCCATTGTTGGTATGGAAGCACAGTTTGGGCCCTGGAAATCTTTGGCGGCATTCAAAGAACGTTTATTCACTGATAAACAGAATTTCGATGCTGAGTTACCAAAGCATTGGTGGGGAATTGATAATCCGGATCAGATTAAAGGCTGGTTCATTAATAAAGTAAATGTTCCGCTGGGTCGTTATCGTATTCCACCCGCCGAACTCAAGGAAATGTTGCCACAGCAATTACTCATGTTAGAGGTTGCTGCCAATGCGCTGGATGATGCAGGTATTGAGGAGCTCTCAAAACAAGAAAGTAACGCCACAGGTGTGTTTATCGGTATTGGGCTTGACCTGAATACCACAAATTTTCATTTCCGCTGGTCACTTCTAAATCGCGCAAAAAACTGGGCCAGACAGCTTGGTTTAAAACTAAACGACAAGGAACTTGACGATTGGACACAGTCCTTACGTGATGCGGCTGGCCCCGCATTGAATGCCAACCGGACCATGGGTGCACTGGGCGGTATTGTTGCCAGTCGCATTGCACGCGCCTTTCGCATCGGCGGACCAAGCTTTACAGTTTCCAGCGAAGAAAGCTCTGGACTGCGTGCACTGGAAGCGGGTGTTCGCGCATTGCAAAGAGGTGAATTAAACACAGCCATCATTGGCGCTGTTGATCTAGCGGGTGATGCTCGTGCGGTACTGGCACAACACAATCGTCGCGCCTATTCAGAAGATACCTTGATCGGTGAGGGTGCAACTGCATTTATACTGAAGCGACATGAAGATGCAATCCGTGATGGTGATCGAATTTATTCCGTGATTAAAGGCATTGGTTCGGCCCATGGTGGCGGTGCTGATTTAATCTGCCCAACGGAGACTGCGTATTTGCAAGCATTCGATAATGCCTGTAAAGATGCAAAAACCAATCTCGCACAAATCAGCTTATTGGAAACACATAGCAGCGGACTGCAACAAGAAGATGCCATGGAGACGGTGGCACTGAATACATTATTTAATCGACAGGAAAGTGATAAAAATAAAACTGCTCCTGTCTTAAGTAATATTAAAACAAAGATCGGACACGCAGGAGCAGCCTGTGGTTTGGCCTCTGTTGCCAAAGCAAGTCTTAGTCTTTACCACAGACAACTGACTGATCATGAACAGGCACGTTATTGGTTACGTAATAAAATTGATGGCCCAAGACAGGCAGTAGTAAGTGCTTTTAGTGTAGATGGGAATTGCCTACATACGATTCTTGAAGAAGCCGAAAATAATTCCGTTCCAGCTATCGCTCATACTGACGAAACATTATTTACTTTTCATGCCGAAACAAAAGATAGCTTGCTTGAAAAGCTGAAGCAACTGCATTCACTGGTTGATAGTGAGCAGGATATTCATATCCTGGCAAAGAACTGGTGGCTAAATAATAAAGACAAAAAAGAAAAAAAATTCACTGCTGCAGTCGTTATAAATAATAATAACAAATTTTCTGATGCACTGAGAAAGCTCCAGGCAGCGATTGAAAAAAATGAATCGATCAATGACAGCGGTGTTTATTTTTCAACCTGTCCTATAACTACTGAAGGAAAATTGGCCTTTGTTTATCCTGGATCAGGTAATCATTTTTATGGCATGGGTCGTGAGCTGGGACAACAATGGCCGCAGGTTCTGGACCGACTTGAATTGGAAAACGATGCGCTAGCCTCACAGTTTGCTAAAGGCCGTTTCTGGCTATCAGAAACAGAACAGCCCTTAAGCCATGAAGAGGTTATATTTGGCCAGGTCTGGCTGGGTACTTTTGTCAGCGATGTTATTTCACAATTTAATATTTCTCCGGATGCCGTTATTGGCTACAGCCTGGGAGAAACTGCCGGACTGTTTTCTACACGTGCCTGGACCGACAGAGATGAAATGCTGCGTCGAATTCGTGAAACGGATTTATTCACTGATGCTCTGGCAGGGCCTTGTAACTCTGTCCGCGAATCATGGCATTTAAAAGACTCGGAAGCTGTCGACTGGATGATTGGCGTCGTTGATCGTACGTCCGAAGAAGTCAAACAAGCTTTGTCTGCTCACCCTCGCACTTATTTACTGATTATTAATACGCCGAATGAATGTGTTATCGGCGGAGACAAAAAATCTGTGCTTGGTTTGGTTAAATATTTAACTTGTCATTTTCATCCAATACATGGCGTGACCACCGTGCATTGCGAAGTCGCAGAATCGGTAAGAAAACCTTATCGCGATCTACATTTATTTGAAACTAATCCGCCAAAAGATATTACTTTTTACAGTGGTGTCTGGGGCAAAGCCTACGTAGTAACTCGCGACAGTGCAGCTGACTCTATTGTTGAACAGGCGATGCAGCCTTTCGACTACACCAAAGTAATTGAATCAGCTTATGCCGATGGTGTTCGTGTTTTTATAGAGATGGGGCCCGGCGCAACTTGTAGCCGAATGATTGATAATATTCTTGAGGGCAAACCACATATGGTAAAAGCCATCTGTGTTAAAAACCAGGACAGTGTCTCGAATATTTTGCATTGTCTTGGGCAGTTAGTTGCAGAACATTTTGATATCAATATAAGTCCCCTGTATGAAGTTGAAGAGTCAAAACGGGCACTAAAGAAATTTGGTTCCTTTATCACAGTTGCGACAGGCACTGAAAGTTTTCAAGTTCCATCACCGCCTCAGCCCGATGTTGTAAATAATCATCAGGTAAATACAGGTAACCGAATATCACCTGTAGTGGCGAATACAAATAATGTGCACTTGCTAGAGCCCATCATTGAACAAATGCAATTAACGGAAATTGCCAAAGCCGAAGCACAAGAAACATTCTTACGTGTATCAAATGGCCTGACTGAGACTTTAGGTCAGGCACTCAGTATGCAAATGTCTTTAATGCAGTCTGGTACGGTTAACACCATGCTGTTTGAGGCACCAATAACACCAGCAGCGGAAAAACAATGTCTATTCGATAGAGATCAATGTATGGAAATTGCCATTGGTTCTATCAGCAAAGTTCTAGGTTCAAAATTTGCTGAAATAGATCAGCACCCCACGCGTGTGCGGCTGCCAGATGAACCGCTCATGTTAGTGGACAGAATTATGGAAATTAACGGTAAGGCGGCTTCCTTGCCCTCTGATCTGGCAACTTCAGGTAACATCATCACCGAACATGATGTCCTGCCGAACGGTTGGTATCTTGATGGTGGACGGATTCCAACTTGTATCGCCGTTGAAGCAGGGCAGGCCGATCTGTTTTTGTCTGGTTACCTGGGTATTGATCACATTACCAAGGGCCTGGCAGTTTACCGTTTACTCGATGCCAAAATAACCTTTCATGGACCACTACCCAAACCCGGTGAAATAATTCGTTATGACATTCGTATTGAACAGTTCTTCAAACAGGATGAAACCTATCTATTCCGCTTTAATTTTGAAGGCACGGTCAATGGCTTGCCACTACTCACTATGACAGAAGGTTGTGCAGGCTTTTTTACACAGGCAGAATTGGATGCTGGTAAAGGTATAGTCCAGACAGAACTGGAAAAACGTCCGCAAGCCGGGCAACTACCAGACAACTGGCAAGTACCTGTGCCAATGAGTGTTGAGTCATACAACGATCAACAATTAAACGCTCTGCGTGAGGGGAATCTCGGCGCATGCTTTGGCGAATCCTTTTCGAATTTATCTTTAAATCGTGCCGTTGGTATTCCAGGTGGGCGTATGACACTAGTACATCGAATCCTGAATCTTGATCCTGCTGCTGGTCGTTTTGGTATTGGACAAATTACGGGCGAAGCAGATATCCATCCCGACGACTGGTTCCTGACCTGTCATTTTTCAGATGATCAGGTAATGCCAGGTACCCTCATGTATGAATGTTGTTTGCATACCTTGCGTATTTATTTACTGCGCATGGGTTGGGTCGGCGAACAGGATGAGATTGTATACGAGCCAATTATTGGAGAAATCAGTCACCTCAAGTGTCGTGGTCAGGTGATCGAATCAACGACAAAAGTACAGTACGAAATCACGCTGAAAGAGATTGGTTATAAGGATGACGACGGCACTCCGTATGTGCTTGCTGATGCGTTGATATCTGCAGATGGCAGACCCATCGTGCAAATGAATAATATGTCTGTTCAATTAAGTGGTTCAAATAAACAAAAGATCGAAACCATTTGGAAAAAACAAACTGCCACAATCTCGGAAAGCCGAAGTGCTGAAAAAACAGTACTGTTCGATTTTGATTCGATCTATGCCTTTGCCAATGGCAATCCTTCCGAGGCCTTTGGCGATCGCTATAAAATATTTGATGAAGAACGAAAGATTGCTCGCCTGCCCAGACCACCTTATCAATTTCTTGATCGCATTACATCGATTGAAGATTGTGAACCATGGATACTAAAAGCAGGGGGTGTCATTGAGGCCAAGTACGATATTCCTGAAGATGAGTGGTACTTTAAAGAAGACAGACAAACCCGCATGCCTTTTGCCGTGTTGCTTGAAGTCGCACTGCAACCCTGTGGCTGGCTGGCGGCTTATTTGGGTTCAGCCCTTACCAGTGACATCGATTTATCCTTCAGGAATCTGGGTGGAAATGGTACACAACTCCTGTCCGTGACGCCGACAACGGGCACGTTAACCACCCGAATCAAGATCACCAATGTTTCACAGTCTGGCGGTATGATTATTCAAAATTACGACATGGAAGTTCGTTCTGATGAGGGCCTCGTCTACAAAGGTGATACCTATTTTGGTTTTTTCTCCAAACAATCTCTGGCTGAGCAGGTAGGCATCAGAGAATCCACACCCTATGAGCCTGATGAAGCTTCCTACGCGCGAGGAACCTCCTTCCCATATCCAAATGCCGCGCCTTATCCGAACGAAATGATGTGCATGGTCAATGATATTACTTTGTTTGATCCGCAAGGCGGGCCAAATGGTCTGGGCTTTATCAGAGGCACAACACAGGTAGATCCGGAGGCGTGGTTCTTCAAGGCGCATTTTTTTGAAGATCCGGTTTGGCCTGGTTCCTTAGGACTGGAATCGTTTATACAACTTCTGAAAGTCGTTGCCGTAGAACAATGGGGTACGGAAAAAGACCTGATAGAATGCGATTTTGAAGTCATGGCTCTGAGCAAAGCCCATCACTGGATATATCGTGGGCAAATTATTCCAAAAGACAAAAAAGTAACCGTTCAGGCTGTAATTACAGAGATCGATCACACGAACAAACTGCTACTCGCCGATGGATTTTTGACCGTGGATGGCCGAATTATCTACCAGATGAACGACTTTGCGCTCCGAATCGCTTAGAATGAACCAAGAGAGTTAATTCATGAAATATTCCCACGTACATATGGAGTCTATCGGCTACGAACTGCCACCCGTGGTAGTAACTTCTGACGATCTCGAATCCCGCTTAATGCCTATGTATGATGCCCTGCACATTGCCCCAGGTCAGCTAGAGGCGCTCACTGGTATCACCGAACGACGCTGGTGGGAAGAAGGTCATATGCTCTCTGATGGCGCCGCAACAGCAGCCCGTAAGGCTCTGGAGCAATCCAATGTCAAGGCAGGTGACATAGAAGCACTGATCTACACTGGTGTTTGCAGAGAAAATTTTGAACCAGCCACCGCTTGTGCTGTCGCTGCACAATTAGGCGTCAAAGATGATGCCAATATTTACGATATTTCCAACGCCTGCCTTGGTGTTATGAATGGCATTATCGATATCGCCAACCGCATTGAATTAAAGCAGATCCGTGCCGGTATGGTGGTCTCCTGTGAGACATCACGAGAAATAGTCGAGATCATGATCGATCGCATGTTGAAGGATAAAACCATGGCCATGTTCAGTAGTTCTCTGGCTACCTTGACCGGCGGCTCTGGTGCAGCAGCGGTGTTGCTCACTGATGGTACGTTCGACAATGATCACACCCATAAATTACTGGGCGCGGCCAATCGATCAGCACCGGAACATCACAAGCTTTGCCGTTGGGGCGTGACTTTGTCTCCTGTTGCCCTGGGTGACCTCATGTTTTCTCCGGATAAATTACTTGCTGCCATTGACCAGGTCATGGAACCGGACGCCCTGCCAAGTGTAGTCAAGGAGATCATGACCAGTGATAAAATTCCCCCATCACTCGCCAGCATGATGCCTTCCCAGAAATTACCTGACGCACTCTCAGAATTCATGTCCACAGACTCTGTTGCCGTACTTACACATGGCGCCAAACTCGGGGTTAAAACCTGGGGTTCATTTCTAAGCAAAATGGGCTGGGCAAGAGATCAGGTCGACAAGGTAATTTGCCATCAGGTCGGCGAAGGTCACCGGGATACTATATTGAGAGAGTTGGACATTGATCCGGCAAAAGACTTTAGTACCTACAAATACCTCGGTAATATTGGCACGGTATCAGTACCTCTCACCGCGGCAATTGCAGAACAACGTCAATTTCTAAAACCTGGCGATCGTGTCAGCTTCATGGGCATAGGCAGTGGTCTCAATTGCATGATGCTTGGTTGGGAATGGTAAAGTATTCTCCACGAACACAAGCTCCGTTTCACCATTAATCCACTCAAGTTCTCTGTAAATGAATTACCCTGATTATTCATTTGATCATCATTATCATTCTGTAAAGGGTTTGCGTCTGCATTATCTGGATGAATACCCAAAAAATAGTAATGGGGATGCTGAGCCGGTTGTCATGGTGCATGGTAATCCTAGCTGGTCTTTCTATTACCGGAAACTGGTGCTCGCCTTGCGAGATAATTATCGTTGCATCGTGCCGGATCATATTGGCATGGGTCTGTCTGATAAGCCGGATGATGAAACCTATCACTTCACACTGGATCAACGCGTTGATGATCTGGAATCACTACTTGATCATCTGGACATCACTGAAAACATCACCTTGGTACTACACGACTGGGGCGGCATGATCGGCCTGGGCTTCGCTACGCGTCATCCCAACAGGATAAAAAGACTGGTCATATTAAATACCTCCGCCTTTCATCTACCAAAAGGTAAATCTGTCCCCTGGCAACTCAAACTTAGTCGTCTCCCTGTTGTGGGCGCCATCTTGAATCAGGGTTTTAATATTTTTGCCCGTGCTGCTGTTAAACAATGTGTCTCGCGCACGGCCATGTCGCCGGAAGTTGCGGCAGCTTATCTTGCACCTTACGATAACTGGTCACATCGACGAGCAGTTAAAAAATTTGTCTTTGATATTCCACTGAAACCAGGTGATACCGCCTATGAAACAGTCGATCAGATAGATAAAACTGTCAGTCAATTTTCAAACATCCCTATGTTGATCTGCTGGGGTCTGAAAGATTTTGTCTTCGATCAGCATTTCCTTGATGAATGGGAAAAGCGCTTCCCCGATGCCGAGCTTCACCGCTTTGAAGATGTGGGACATTATATTCTTGAAGATGCCCCTGAGGATGTGATTCCTTTAGTGCAACAATTCCTTCACGCGCATCCATTACAATAGAAAGATGATGTGATGCATTCTTCAAACATCGCCTCGCACCTACCGACCATTGCAAATCTGCAAGCTGATACTTTAGCGGTTGCCGAGCAAAAAAGCGGACAACAATATACCTATCGCCAACTTGATGACGCCAGTGATATTATTGCCAAAGGCTTAATGGCTTCAGGCATAGGCAAGGGTGTTCGCACCGTATTAATGGTCACACCAGGGCTCGATTTTTTTGCACTGGTCTTCGCCTTGTTCAAGGTTGGTGCGATCCTGGTTGCCGTTGATCCTGGTATTGGCACAAAACAGTTAGGCAAATGTCTTACAGAAGCAGAGCCAGAAGCTTTTATCGGTAGCAGGAAAGCACACATCGCACGTCGAATCTTCGGTTGGGCAAGAAAAACAATTAAAACAAACATCATTGTCGATCCCGGGCTCATGCCGAATGCTTTTTATGGTCGAAATATTAAAAACCTTAGAGACCTCAAACAACTTGGCGCTATATCCAATAAACCTGCAGAAATCAATACTGTCGCTGATGATATTGCAGCGATTCTCTTTACCAGCGGTAGTACCGGCATTCCTAAAGGGGTTGTCTACACACATGCCAATTTCAATGCACAAGTCTCTACATTAAAAAATCTATATCACATTCAGCCAGGAGAGATCGACTTATCCACCTTTCCTTTATTTGCCCTGTTTGGGCCTGCCATGGGTATGGCCTCTATTGTGCCGGATATGGATTTCACTCGGCCTGGCAGTGTCGATCCTGTGAAAATATTTTCCGCCATAGAAAAATATAAAGTCACCACGATGTTTGGCTCTCCTGCCTTGTTAAATCGTGTGGGTCGTTATGGTGAACAACAAAATAAGAAATTACCGGGTATGAAGCGAATCCTTTCCGCGGGCGCACCTGTCCCGGCGAAAATAATAAAGCGTATTACCGACATGTTGAATGATGGTGTTCAGGTATTCACACCTTATGGTGCAACTGAATCTTTACCGGTGAGTTCTATTGGTAGCGATGAAGTGCTCGGTTCAACTTGCCATGAGACTGAAAAAGGCAAGGGCATTTGTGTTGGTTTCCCCGTTGAAAATATTGATCTGAAAATAATTAATATTTCAGACGACCCAATAACAGACTGGCATGATAACCTGATTCTTGATCGCCACATCATTGGCGAAATTGCTGTTAAAGGGCCCCAGGTGTCAAAGGCTTATTATGCTCGTCAACAGGCAACAGAAATGGCAAAGATTAATTATCCGGCAGGTGGTTTTTATCATCGCATGGGTGATACGGGTTATCTGGATGAACAGGGTCGTTTATGGTTTTGTGGTCGCATGACACAGCGTGTCGTCACAAACAACGAAACCCTGTTTACCATTCCTTGCGAAGGTATCTTTAATGCGCATACAAAAATATTTCGTACCGCGCTGGTAGGTATAAATATTGATGGTCAAACCAATCCTGTGATTTGTGTTGAACTGGAACCAGGAAATATGAATGAAGATCAAGAAATAATCACAACAGAGTTATTAAAAATTGGCGCTCAATTCGAGCAAACAAAAAATATTCATCATGTCTTATTTCATCCTGCCTTTCCTGTCGATATCCGCCATAATGCAAAAATAGGCCGTGAAAAACTGGCTGTTTGGGCAGAGAAAGAGTTCACATGAAATATGCCCTCGTTACAGGAGGTGGTGGCTTTCTGGGATCACACATTGTCCGCATGCTGCTTGATAAAGGAATAACCGTCCGCAGCTTGCAACGAAGCCAGAAAGTGAACAACCATGCTGACTTAAAAGAACTGGATATCGAAATTATTCGCGGTGATATCAGTAATCGAACCACTGTCATCAATGCTGCTGAAGGCTGTGATGTAATTTTCCATGTCGCTGCCAAAACCGGCGTTTGGGGTGATTACGACGATTATTACCGATGCAATGTAACCGGCACAAAAAATATTATTGAAGCCTGTCAAACTCATCATATTCAGAAATTAATTTATACCAGTTCACCCAGCGTTGTTTTTACAGGAAACAATGAAGAAAATATTAATGAATCCACACCTTATCCCGATCATTTTCTCACGGCCTATCAAAAGACCAAGGCATTGGCCGAAATAATGGTACTTGAAGCAAATTGTAACACCCTGGCAACTGTTGCACTAAGACCTCATTTAATCTGGGGCCCAGGGGACCCACATTTAGTGCCAAGAATTATTGAACGCGCCAGAGCAGGAAGTTTGCGCCTGGTAGGCAAAAAAAATAATCTGGTGGATTCTACCTATATTGAGAACGCGGCACTGGCACACATCCTTGCAGCAGAAGCTTTAGCGCCTAATAGCGACTGTGCTGGCAAGGCTTATTTTATTAGTAATAACGAACCTTTGCCGATGGCAGAATTAATTAATAAAATACTGGCTGCTGCCAATCTTCCAGCAGCAACTAAAACCATCCCTATACAACTTGCCTATACGATTGGCATGATAATGGAATTTGTTTACAAAATATTTAAACTTGAAGATGAGCCGATCATGACGCGTTTTGTGGCCAGACAACTTTCCTGTGCACATTGGTATGACCTTACCGCAGCAAATGATGATTTTTCTTATCAAGCGAAAGTCACTATTGATGAAGGAATGGAAAGATTGAAGATATCATTGAACAAATAGATATGCCTGATCCCTATATGACCAACCCTTGGCAAAATACTCCAGACACATTAAGTTTATCTAAAGATCATATTGATGTTTGGCTTTGTGAGCTAAAAACTTTATCAAGTGATACCAGCAAACTTTACGGCATTCTTTCTGATGATGAGCGTGAACGTGCAGACAAACTCAAGGTCGAGGACAAAAGACAACAATATGTTATTGCAAGAGGAACGTTGCGACAGCGACTCGGGTTACTCACGAATATTAATCCAGAAGATTTTGTATTTGAATATCTTGAACATGGGAAACCAGTTTTAAATAACGATTCTCGATTCGTAGACATTACTTTTAACATTTCTCATTCATATGATCTTGCCCTGATTGCCATTTCTCAAAAACAAAGTATTGGGATCGATATTGAAAAGATAAATCATGATTCAGATCATCAGGCATTAGTGACACGTTTTTTTTCAAAAGCAGAACAAGCCGAATTTAATACGCTATCGGAAGCAATTAAAGCAAAAGCCTTCTGCGCATGCTGGACACGCAAAGAAGCATTTATCAAAGCCATAGGTAGTGGCATTACTTATGGCCTGGGTAACTTCAATGTCACTGTAGATCCAGATATTCAAATGCCTATGATAAACCTTCTCAAGCCTTCTGAAGAAACATGGTCAGCAATTAATCTGCCAATTAATGACGAATACATGGCCTGTTTGGTCAGTAATCGAAATGACATCAATGTAAGGTGTTGGCGGTAATAATATTACCCCATCTGGAGGATTCTAAAAATTCAACAAATGCGCTAGAATCAAATCTGTTGCAATGTAATGCAGCTATATGGAAGTTTTAAAAATATTTTCAGGAGAAATTAAAATGGAAACAATCAAAAAAATCATTCTTGCTATACTTCTTTTTGTCCCGGCCTTGCTATTCGCTGAAACTGTGAACATTAATACTGCGGACAAGGAATCATTGATGGCTGCAATACAAGGCGTGGGCGAAAAACGTGCTGAAGCAATTATTGCCTACCGTGAGGAAAATGGTCCTTTCAAATCTGTTGAAGAACTTTCAGAAGTTAAGGGTATTGGTTCAGCAACCATTGAGTCCAATTATGAAAACCTGACGGTCATTGATCAGTAGCAATAATGAAAATTTTAGCCTCCCTCAAGGGAGGCTTTTTTATGTGCTCGACTACGGAGGTGTAGAAAGTACAGCAACGCAGGACGCCTATACAGATATAGGCGATTGAAAATTTTAGGAACTAATTTCCAGGCAATTGCCGAGTAGTCCGTAGCAATTGCACAGGAACGGCGTTACCAATATTCATTTAGGTATTCTTCTGCACTTACCTTGTTAGCACCACATCCCCTACTGTATCCTTGCGGCTTTACAACAAGCAAAAATATTATCTACACATGGATCAGCATTACGACCCTTCGAGCATAGAAACAGACGTTCAGACAAACTGGGAAAACACCCAAGCCTTTAAGGCCACAGAAGATCCTGACAAAGAGAAGTTTTACTGCCTGTCTATGTTCCCCTATCCCAGTGGCAAGTTGCATATGGGACATGTCAGGAACTACACCATTGGTGATGTTATCTCCCGTTATCAACGTATGCAGGGTAAAAATGTCATGCAACCGATGGGCTGGGATGCCTTCGGACTGCCTGCGGAAAACGCTGCCATTAAAAGCGGCATGCCCCCTGCCGAATGGACGCGATCAAATATTGACTATATGAAGGCGCAACTACAACGTCTGGGATTTGCCTATGACTGGGATCGCGAACTGGCCACCTGCGATCCGGATTATTACAAATGGGAACAATGGCTGTTTACTCGACTGGTAGACAAGGGATTAGCATACCGTAAAAAAGCAACGGTCAACTGGGATCCCGTTGACCAGACGGTGCTGGCAAATGAACAAGTAATCGACGGTAAGGGTTGGCGCTCAGGGGCTGTTGTTGAGAAAAGGGATATTGAACAATGGTTTCTCCGCATCACAGACTATGCGCAGGAATTGCTGGACGATCTGGATAAACTCCCTGGTTGGCCGGATCGTGTCCTGACACAGCAGCGAAACTGGATAGGTCGCTCCGAAGGTGTACGAGTGGATTTTCAGCTTGAGAACAGCGAGGAGAAAATCGGCATCTATACCACTCGGCCTGACACATTAATGGGTGTTACCTATCTTGCTGTCGCGGCTGAACACCCTCTGAGCCTAAAGGCTTCTCAGTCCAATCGAGAATTAGCGGAGTTCATAGAAGAATGTAAGAAGGGGGGTGTCACTGAGGCTGAAATGGAGACTATGGAAAAGAAAGGTCTTGCCCTGGGACTCAATGTGATTCATCCAGTCAGTGGCGAAACCATGCCATTGTATGTCGCTAACTTTGTGCTCATGGGCTATGGCACCGGCGCGGTGATGTCCGTCCCGGGTCATGATCAGCGTGACTGGGAATTCGCTGAAAAATATGGCATTAAACGCAGACAGGTTATTTTCAGCGCCGATGATTCTGACTGTAGTATTGAAAAAGAAGCCTATGTTGAAAAAGGTATACTCAAAAATTCCGGGCCTTTTGATGGGTTGACCTCAGATGCTGCCTTTGATGCGATTGCCGACTGGCTAAAAGAGCATAGCAAAGGCGAAAAACAGATAAATTACCGTTTGCGTGACTGGGGCGTTTCTCGACAACGATACTGGGGTTGTCCCATTCCGATTATTACCGATGCAAAAGGTGAAGTGAAAACAGCCTCTGAATTTCCCGTGCGCCTTCCAGAAGATGTCATCGTTGATGGCTCTGGTTCACCACTGAAGAAAATGACAACGTTTTATGATCTCGGCAACGGTGACATTCGTGAAACAGACACCTTTGATACTTTTTTTGAATCCAGCTGGTATTACGCCCGCTATTGCTGTCCTGATGCATCCGAGGCGATGCTGGATGAACGCGCCAAATACTGGCTGCCAGTAGACCAATACATCGGCGGTATTGAGCATGCTATCCTGCATTTACTTTACGCTCGTTTTTTTAACAAGCTCATGAGGGATGAAGGGCTGGTAGATAACGATGAACCTTTTAGTAAGTTACTGACACAGGGTATGGTCATCGCTGAAACCTATTACCGCATCAACGATGATGGCTCCAAAAACTGGTTTAATCTGGTCGATGTCAAGGTTGAACGTGATGATAAAGGTGGTGCAGTCCGGGCAATATTACAAGCAGATGGCCAGGAAGTTTCTATTGGCGGCATCGAAAAGATGTCTAAATCCAAAAATAATGGTGTAGATCCGCAGGATCTGATCGATCGTTATGGTGCCGATACTGTTCGTCTTTACACCATGTTTGCCGCTCCGCCTGAACAAAGCCTGGAATGGTCTGATGCTGGAGTTGAGGGCGCATATCGTTTTCTGAAAAGACTTTGGAAACTCTCTGCCGAACATCTGCAGACAGGTGAACCCCCTGAACTGAAAAAAGATGTATTAACAGATGCACAGAAAAAATTACGTCTTAAAATTCATGCCACGATTAGCAAGGTAAATGATGACATTGGTCGCCGCTACACATTCAACACCGCCATTGCCGCAGTCATGGAATTAAGCAATGCCCTGTCTCAGGCAAAAGACGATTCTGATAATGGTCGTGCAATCATGCGTGAAGGGCTGGAGACATCTATTTTGCTCTTATCTCCGATTGTTCCACACATTACCGATGCCCTGTGGCATGAGTTTGGCCACACAGAACCGGTGATAGATGCAGCCTGGCCCGAAGTAGATGAATCTGCACTTGTGCAAAATGAGTTACAGCTTGTGGTGCAGGTGAACGGAAAATTACGGGCAAAAATTACCGTCGCCACAGACGCGGATAAAAAACAAATTGAAGAAACTGCCATTTCTAATGAGAACGTGCAAAAATTTATTGCTAATAAAGAGATCAGGAAGATCATTGTTGTGCCTGGACGACTGGTGAATATCGTCATTTCATAATAAGCTAGGGCTATATATCACTCCTGAACGTATTCAAATTAGCTTCTGAAAACGTCAGATTTTTATAAGAGAACACCAAATGAGACCAATAATAAAACCATTCAATAGAGTTCTGTCCAATAGAGTCGCCATTTTGAGCCTTGCCTTACTATTGATAGGCCTCAGTGCCTGTGGTTTCCAGCTCAGAGGGACAAATCTACAGGCATTGCAAAATACCAGCATCTACGTTCAATCTTCAGGCGCCAACGTTCTTGCAGCTGAGGTAAAGCGACAATTATTCGATGCGGATGTAACCCTGGCCTCTAGTGCATCAGATGCTGACTATGTCGTCAACCTGAGCAATGAATCTTTTGACAGAAAGGTTATAGCTGTTTCACCGACCACGGGCAAAGTAGAAGAATATGAAGTGACCTACACTGCCTTGCTCAAGATTACTAGCCCGGATGAAAGTTCAACAGCCAGCGCAAATCCTGTCTCTGCGTCACGAGATTATACCTTTGACGAAGGTGCTGTTCTGGGCACATTTACACAAGAATCAGTGTTAAAGAAAGATATTGCCAAACAGGTTGCCGCGTCTGTACTTAGGCGGCTGAGAGCTGCCGTTCAGTAATGCAAGTAAAGGTAGAACAATTACCTGACGAAATTGAACGCAAAGGACTTTCCTCAGTTTACCTGATCAGTGGTGATGAGCCACTGCAACTCAATGAAGCTTCGGATTTCATCCGACACAAGGCCAGAGAACAAGGTGTCGAAGAACGCGTCGTGCTTGATGTTGCTAATGACTTTGACTGGAACAGATTGATTGAAGAAAACGCCAACATGTCATTATTCGCCAGCACACGGCTCATTGAATTACGCATGGGTGCCAACAAACCCGGGCGGGAAGGCGGGAAGGTTTTAACCGAGTACGCCGAACACCATGCGGGCAAGAACATATTACTCATAACCTGTAACAAACTGGAAAAACAGGTTCAGAAAAGCAAGTGGTATAAATCTCTTGACAAGGTTGGTGTAACAACTCAAGTCTGGCCGATTGATGCAGTAAAATTGCCAAACTGGATCCGTCAACGCATAAAAAAATATAATAAAACAATTGCGACTGACGCTGCACAGCTAATCGCTGATCGTGTTGAAGGCAACATGCTCGCTGCCAATCAGGAAATTAACAAGCTTTGCTTGCTGGTAGACAACGAAAAAATCACTATCGATGATGTTATCTCCGCTGTGACTGATAACACACGCTTTGATGTCTTCGGCCTTATTGAATGTGCTTATGCAAATGAAATTAAGCGTCTGGTTAGAATGTTAGATAGCCTTAAGAGTGAAGGTATGGATCTAATGACCATTTATGGTGCGTTGATGTGGGATTATCGACGCCTGTGTACCATGGGCTATCATTTAAACAAGGGGGTGACGCTGGACAAATTATTTGCTGACTATCGAATTTGGGACAACAAACGCAAACAGGCCATTAAATCCATTTTACACAGACATGACGTAAAAAAATTATATGAATTATTAAAACAGGCAAACGCACTGGACAGAACCATCAAAAGCGCAGAAAAACATACCGCCTGGGATGCCTTGCTAAGCTTGCTGTTAGCTTTTTCCGGGCATAATATCAATCCTGCAACCGTTTAACACAGCACCCGAAGAATATTAGGAAAATGAATATTAAAGAATACATGCAAGACACAGGTAAACGCGCCAGAGCAGCTTCTCGCATCATGGCGAAAACTGATACTGCCACCAAGAACCAGGCCTTGCTAAAAATTGCTGATCTGATTATCGATTCGCAGGAAAAACTACTAGAAGCCAATGCGCTGGATTTTGCAGCAGGCACAGCCAATGGTCTGGATGCGGCTTTACTCGATCGTCTTGAACTCACCCCGGCAAGAATAGAAGCCATGGCCGAAGGTCTGCGTCAGGTGGCTGAATTGCCCGATGCTATTGGTAAGATTTCGACCATGGAAGAGAGGCCTTCTGGAATAAAGGTCGGGCGTATGCGCGTGCCTTTAGGCGTGATCGGTATTATTTATGAGTCACGTCCTAATGTCACTGCGGACGCCGCCGCACTTTGTCTTAAGTCTGGTAACGCCACCATCTTACGTGGAGGGTCAGAAGCGGCCAATTCAAACCAGGCCATCGCTAGCTGCATCAAACAAGGATTAGAAGCTTGTGGACTGCCCGGAGATGCCGCACAGGTGATCGAAACAACGGATCGTGCTGCCGTCGGTGAATTACTCAAAATGCCTGAATATGTCGATGTCATCATCCCACGTGGTGGTAAGGGCCTGATCGAGCGCGTCAGTAAAGAAGCGCGTATGCCCATAATTAAACATCTCGACGGTATCTGTCACGTTTATATTGATGACCATGCCGACATGGACAAAGCCATCAAGGTTGCCTACAACGCCAAGACCCAACGATATGGGACATGCAATACCATGGAATGTTTATTGGTCGCGGAAAGTATTGCCGAACCCGTTCTGAAAAAACTTGCGCCAATGTACAAAGAGGCCGGCGTCGAAATAAGAGGTTGTGACAAGTCACAAAAGATCTTGCCTGATATCAAGCTGGCAACGGATGAGGATTATCATACAGAATATCTGGCACCTATTATGTCATTGCGTATTGTCAGCGGACTGGATGAAGCCATGGATCATATAGATAAATATAGCTCAGACCACACTGATGTGATTATCACCGAGGATAAAAACAACGCAGACAGATTTCTTCGTGAAGTTGATTCGTCGTCGGTTATGGTCAATGCATCATCACGCTTTGCAGATGGTTTTGAATATGGTCTGGGTGCAGAAATTGGTATCAGCACCGATAAATTTCATGCGCGTGGACCTGTCGGTCTGGAAGGCCTGACCTCACAAAAATATATTGTCATTGGTGACGGTCATATTCGTAAATAGGATTTTCGATTTTTACCTCCCCTGTTTTTTTATTAATGATTAATCCATGACACAGCCAATTGGTATTTTGGGTGGTGCTTTTGATCCGGTACATAATGGACA
>SMVA01357914.1_pt1 | contig 18879 bp, 10 predicted proteins | sample 2456451 | NCBI WGS metagenome assembly SMVA01 (sample SAMN11095933, study PRJNA526329) | marine sediment metagenome | biome: Marine sediment; feature: Surficial sediment; material: Deep marine sediment; isolation source: Hadal surficial sediment | place: Pacific Ocean | collected 2014-05 | depth...
AAAAGTCAGGAACATAACATGACCGCCGTCCAGGGCAGGGATTGGCAGAAAATTCATAAATGCAAGTACCATCGATAAAAGTCCGGTTATGCCCCAAAACCGGACCCAGTTCCACGTTCCTCCAAATACCTCAGTAGCTATCCGAATTGGCCCCATGAGGGATTTAGAAGGATTAATATCGCCCGTAAAGATTTTGCCCAACGCTTTCGCATTTACATATACAGCTGAAAAGGCTTTTGAACTCCCCTCAATTATAGATTCACCAAAAGTAAAATCCCTGTGAGAGTAGGTTAAAAGATCCTGAGCACCAAAACCAAGCAACGCGGTGGAATCAAGATTTGCGATCATGGGAATTTGCTCTTCATCTCTCAAAATCATCAATTCAATTGTGGTACCGGCTAGGCTGGATTTTAATTCACTAAAATCAAGAAAATATGGTGTCTCGATCCCGTTGATAGAAATAATTTTATCTCCAGCTTTTAACCCAATTCTTTCTGCTTCAGTATCCGGCAAGACCTCTCCAACTGCAAATGGAGACAATGGTATTATGAATTTATTTTGGGCATTCTTCTCAGACAGCTTTTCAATTAGATTGGAAGGGATGAAAATGTCCAGTTCGTTTCCATCTCGAAGGACAGTGTAGTAGCTATTACTACCTAATAATACATATGCACTTTTAATATCATCAAAGTCTTTATAATCCTCGCCGTTAATCCTAATTATTTTATCTCCACGTTTCAGGCCAATTTCTCTCCCAAGCTCAAGGGCTTCAATACCAAGTTTATTTACTTCATCTTTTGATATGTAATTTTCTCCCACGAAATACGTAAGATTGATAAAAATGATAACACCGGTGATCACATTTACAACAATTCCACCCATCATTACAATAAGCCTTTGCCATGCCGGCTTGGCTCGGAATTCATAATCTTTCGGTTCCTCCTTCAGTTTTTCGGTATCCAGAGATTCATCAATCATACCGGAAATTTTCACATATCCGCCAAGCGGTATCGCACCCAAAGAGTACTCCGTCTCTCCTATTTTTACTCCAAATATTTTTGGTGGAAAACCGATAGAATACTTCTCCACACGCATATTAAAAAATTTTGCAGCTACCAAGTGTCCTAATTCGTGCAATCCAACCAAAATCGATAAGCTCAGAATTATCTGAGCGGTCATAACCAATCCTTCCATTTTATAGTCTAATTTTTCCTACTAATTCTTTTGCTTTTGCCCTCGTTTCAATATCAGTATCAACATAATCTTCGTAAACAGGCGTTGAAATAAACGAAGACTTCTGTAAACAAGTTTCGACAATATCAGAAATTTGCAGAAAACTTATGTGATCATTTAAATATGCATCCACCGCAATCTCATTTGAAGCATTCAAAACACATGGCATATTACCACCCTGTCGAAGGGAATTGTATGCAAGATCAAGACTACGGAAAAGTTTATTATCTGCTTTTTCAAAGGTTAACTCCGGATACCGCGTAAAGTCAAATCTCTCAAAATCATTAGCAAGTCTTTTTGGGTAACCAAGAGCATATTGAATAGGTAACTTCATGTCGGGAAGTCCCATTTGAGCTTTCATGGATCCATCTTCAAATTGAACAATGGAGTGAATAATTGATTGGGGGTGTACAATTACTTCCACCTGATCCGGGGTAACTCCAAACAACCACCTTGCCTCTATCACTTCCAATCCTTTGTTCATTAGGGTAGCAGAATCAATTGTAATCTTGTCTCCCATATCCCAATTAGGGTGTTTCAGTGCCTGCTCTTTCGTAGCCTGGCTTAAAAATTCGAAATCCCGACCTCGAAATGGACCACCACTGGCGGTCAAAATTATCTTTTCAATCGAGTTGTGAAATTCCCCCGCAAGGCATTGAAAGATTGCAGAATGTTCTGAATCTACGGGATAGATATTGACACCATTTTCTTTGGCAAGATTGGTGACAAGCTCACCTGCAACCACTAAGGTTTCTTTATTTGCCAGTGCAATATTCTTTCCTGCTTTTATCGCCTCTATTGTTGGATGCAAACCAGCATATCCGACAAGAGCAGTCAAAACGATATCCACAGTTTCCATGGATACTACTGAAGCAAGTGCATTTGCACCTGAAAATACCTTGATGTCATATGGATTTAAAGCATCCAATACATAATTGTATTTGCTTTCATCAACAATCACAACCACATTTGGTTGAAACTGAATTGCCTGTTGAATAAGAAGATCTGCATTTGATTGCGCAGTCAACACCTCAGCCACCAAATGATCCTTCTGAGAAGCAATCACTTCGAGAGTTTGTTTCCCAATTGATCCGGTGGATCCAAGTATAGCAACCCGGTTTTTTTGTATTTCCTTTTCTGACACGCTATTCTTCCAGAATGTATTTGATTATTTCACCAGCTATTTCCCTATCGTTGGCAAGTCTTGGTGTTTTGTTTTGACCTCCAAGTTTACCCTGCGATTTCATATAATCCCTGAATGCATCCCTCTTCAGTATCCTAATCTCCAAAGGTTTTAAAATAAACCCCCGGATAAGGTCCTCATAATATGCATTCAGTTTTTGAAGGTGCAAATCTAGTTCTTTTTCAAAGCCCATCAAATCATTTGGTGGATGTCTGAATTCAACAAACCATTCATGAAGTGGTAATCCTTCCTGAGGAGTCACTTGCGGGGCCACGGAAAACTCGATAAGTTCTACCTCGGGATAGCCTGACATCGTCATCTTCATTGCGTTTTCCACTTCCTGACCGATCACATGTTCACCAAACGCGGAGATAAAGTGCTTGATCCTGCCTGTTACCAGCACCCGAAACGGGCTTGTGGAGACAAACTGTACCGTATCGCCAATTGAATATCCCCATAAACCAGCATTGCTGCTCATAATCACAGCATAATTTACCCCCGTTCGTACTTCTGATATATTTAATCTTGCAGGATTTTCATTGAAAAATTCATCTTCTGGTACAAATTCATAGAAAATCCCAGAATTCAGGAGTAAAAGAAGTCCTTCAGAATCCTGCCGGTCCTGGTATGCAATAAACCCTTCAGATGCAGGATAAGTTTCTATGGAATCAATGGTTTTTCCAATGGTATCAAATAATTTCTTTTTATAAGGTGAAAAATTTACACCTCCATAAACGAATAATGAAAATTCAGGGAATACTTCCTTAATTGGTTTTCCGGTTTTTTCAACAATACGATCGAAATACATCTGGACCCAGGGAGGAATACCACTTATCAAGGTCATGTTTTTTGACAAGGTTTCTTCAATAATCTTTTCCACTTTTTCCTCCCAATCCTCAATACAATTCGTAGCATAGGTTGGCATTTGATTACTTCTGAGGTAACCGGGAACATGATGATTAACAATACCTGACAATCTTCCTGTATGAATTCCTTCTGTAAGGGACATTTCAGGACTTCCTGAAAGAAATATTAAATTCCCATCAATGAAGGAACTGTTACCAGTTTCATAGATATAGTTTAAAAGAGCATTCCTTGCGCTATTGATATGGTTAAAAATCGAGTCTTTTGTAATAGGAATATACTTTGTGCCGGACGTGGTTCCAGAAGTCTTCGCAAAATACAAGGGTTTGCCGGGCCACAATACATCAGCTTTACCCTGAACTAACTCATCAAAATATCTTTTCAGCCCTTCGTAATCTCGAACCGGAACTGACTGTTTAAAATCATTGTGATTTGTTACCTGGCTTAATTTATGATTTAAACCAAAGACGGTTTTTGAGCCCTCTTTAAGGAGGCTCTGCAATATTTTTTGTTGACTTCCTTCAGGATCCGAGGACCACTTATTTTGCTGGTCAACAATTATCCTTGCAAAAGGTCTGCTTAATAATGATCTTACTCCCATTCCCCCGCAAAAATAGTGATAATTGGAGGCCCCCAAGCAACAAGAAACTTTTCAATTCGTTGATCGTAATAAATTCAATCCATGACAAGTTGACATTTCCATTTATTGCATGGTATTTGATGTACAAATGAAAGCCTGAAAAATATAATTATGAAAAATCTCCTGGGAATCATTGTTTTAAGTTTTGGATCCGGTGTATTCGGCGCCTACTTCTACTCCACGTCTATTGAAAAACCGAAAGAAAGTTTTTCATTAACGTCATTTTCAGCACAAGATCAAGACGGCAAACTTATCGATAACAGAACTGATCTTGTTATAAACAGTTTGCCAGATGATGATATATTTGTTGAAGCTTCTAAAAATGGCACATCGAGTGTTGTGTACATTAAGAACATTTCATCGAGATCATACCGAACATCTTTTTACGACTGGTATTTTGGTGACCGGGGCAGAAATATTGAAACAGTAAGCAGCGGATCCGGGGTGATTTTATCTTCTAATGGGTATATAGTTACAAATAATCATGTTGTAAGCGGGGCCGATAAAATTGAAGTTGTACATGAACGAAACACATACATTGCTGAGTTAGTCGGTACGGACCCTTCAAGCGATTTGGCCGTTATAAAGATAGACGGGAAAAACCTGCCTGCCATTAAAACAGGAGTTAGCCGGGATGTGAAGGTTGGGCAATGGGTATTGGCAATTGGGAACCCCTTTAATTTGACCTCAACCGTTACCGCTGGAATTGTTAGTGCAAAAGGAAGAGACTTGAATATTCTTGAAGACAAATTTCCCATTGAATCATTTATTCAGACCGATGCCGCAATCAACCCGGGCAATAGTGGTGGAGCACTTATAAATACCTCGGGTGAACTTGTAGGTATCAACACTGCTATCTTATCCAGAACAGGATCATACGCAGGATATGGGTTCGCAGTTCCTGTAGATCTTGTGAATAAGGTTGTTACCGATATCATTGAGTATGGTGAAGTTCAAAAAGCATTTATTGGAGCAGGTGTCATTGATCTTGATTCGGAAGTGATTAAAAATCTTGATCTTAAAGTAGATGCTTCATTGAGAGGTGGTGTTGTTATAAATCAAATTCAAAACGATGGTGCTGCCAAGAAAGCGGGGCTAAAAGAAAGTGATATTATTATTGAAATAGATGGTCAGGAAATTTACACAAAAAGTGATTTTGAAGAGATCATAGGTTATCATTCCCCGGGGAATATTATAGGCTTAACGATCATTCGTAATCAAAAGTCCTTGTCAAAAAAAGTAACCCTTACAAACAGGGAAGGCACCACAACCATATTGAAAAGAGAAGTTTACGCATCGGAATATTTAGGTGCAGACCTGGAGACTGTTTCTAAAGTTGAAAGAGATATGCTTGAAATAGATTATGGGGTAAAGATTTTGAAAGTCTACGATCGGGGACTACTATCAGAACTTGGACTAAACGCTGGATTCATAGTTACCGAAATCAATTACAAAAACATCAAGAGTCCTGAAGATCTTTCAGAAACACTTTCAAATTACAGAGGCCGGGTCAGGATGGTAGGATTAGATGCAACCGGGAGAAAAGGGTATTATACCTTTTACCTGAGATAGAATTAGTGGAGGGCGCGAAGCTTTAGCTTTTTCTTAATATCATCAACCGAATCCTTAAAGTGGGTGTTGGTATCTATCATATCATTCACAGATTGAACGGCATGAATAACAGTGCTATGATCCCTGCCGCCAAAATGAAACCCAATGGATTTAAGTGAATGATTTGTATACTCCTTGCTAAAGTACATGGCAATCTGACGAGCAATCACAATCTCTTTCTTTCGGGTCTTGTCTTTCAATTGATCCGTTTTGAGATGGTAGTATTCAGAAACTGTTTTCTGGATATAATCGATGCCCACTTCAGTTTCGATGTCCTGGACAATATTTTTTAACACATGTTTGGCAAGCTCGAGATCAATTTCTTTGCGGTTGAGAGATGCCTGAGCTATCAGTGAAATTAAAACACCTTCCAGTTCACGGATATTTGTATCAACACTATAAGCTAAATACTCAACTACATTTTCAGGAATAAATATCCCCTCAGATTCTATTTTATTATTAATGATTGCAATCCTTGTCTCTAAATCAGGCTGCTGTAAGTCTGCAGTTAATCCCCATTTGAATCTTGATAACAGGCGTTCCTGCAATCCTTTCAAATCCCGCGGCGGGCAATCACTCGTCATGATTATTTGTTTAGAGGATTGATGGAGATGATTAAAAATATGGAAAAATATTTCCTGTGTTTTTTCTTTCCCGCTGAAAAACTGAACATCATCAATAATCAAAACATCTACCTGAAGATAAAAATTGGTAAATCCTTGAATTTCGTTATTCTGTACTGCCTTTATAAACTGGCTAATAAATTTTTCGGAAGATACGTACAGAATAAATGTATCCGGGTGCTGAGATTTTATCTGATTTCCAATAGCATGCCCCAGGTGTGTTTTGCCCAGTCCAACACCACCATAAATAAGTAGTGGATTAAAAGAGGTGATTCCGGGTTTGTTTGCCACAGCATGGCCAGCAGAGCGTGCCAGACGATTACAGTCCCCTTCTATAAAATTTTCAAACAAGTATCCGGGATTCAGCTGAGATTCTCTCTGATAAGCCTCAACAATGTCAATTTGAAAAGGGCTTTTAAAATCTTCCAATGTTCCATTGCTTCTACCATATGATGCCGTATGAACAGGAGAGTTTTTATTCGGGTATTTCACTGAAAGTGATTCCTGCAGTTCTGTTCCCTTGTCTATAATAACAGAATACTCCAGTTTGCCTTCAGGTCCAAGGACGGAATTCAGGGCTAATTTTAATATGTGTACATAGTGTTCCTCCAACCATTCGTAGAAAAATTGACTTGGAACTTGAATCGTGAGTGACTTTCCTTCGATTTTTATAGGTTCAATAGGCGTAAACCATGTTTTAAAAGTTTGTTCGCCTATTCGCTCCTTTATTATTTGGAGACACTCATTCCATACTGCCCGGCTGTCCAGATTCATTGACTATATAAAAAAAAAATGTTAAGCTAATTCGAAAGCGGACATCAAATTTGATAAAAAAATACTTAACAAAAAAATGTGATTATACTTGACTTTTTCAAAAATATACTGAGTGAGGTTTTTTACTATAAAGGATTAAAAAGTTATTGGAAAATTATAGAGAATTCATATCATATTGCAATACCAGATCCAGCCCAATCTGAAAAAGAACATCCTCAATTATAAATTATTGAATTAATTTAGCCAAAGTTAGAATCAGGAATTACTTAATTTTTATGGACGAAAATTTTCACCTTTCTGAATTCAATCCTTCAACTTTTTCTGATTGGGTGAACCAGGCAAAAAAGGATCTCAAAGCAGACGATCTTGAATTCATGGATTGGGACATTGGAGCATTCAAAATTTCACCCTATAAAACACACGAAAACATCGGTGATGTTGAATATCTTGATCGTTATCATAGCCGATTCTCACACCTGTCTATTGAAACAAAGAATTACTTTGAGTCACCTTCCGGTTCTCAAAACGTGTCAGAAGCAATTGAGAATGGCGCTGATGGGATCCATCTTCAGGGCACTAAAAGTGAGATATTATCTGTTCTACAGGACCTGAATAATTCTAATCAGGAAATATCTTTTACTCTTGATGAGGATCATGATATTGTGGATTTAGTAAACTCTCGTCCTCAGATTGGGTGGATAAAGGGGATATCTCCAAAGAAAAATTTAAAGCATCGACATCTTCTTCTAACCTCTCAAAGTGCTGAACCTGCAGAACAATTATTTGAGATTGTATCAAATGCAAAAGAAACCATTGATGGATTGATGGATGATGGATGGAATATTGAAGAAATTTATCCGCAATTATTTATTTCAATTTCAATAGGCACAAAGTATTTCCTGGAGATTTCCAAATTACGTGCTCTGAAATTATTACTTCATTCAGTACTGGCATCCTATTCAGAAAATTACCTAGAATTTCCACCGGTTTATCTGTACGGATATTCTGAACGGTATGTAAACGATGATTACTCGCCTCATGAAGGTATTGTGAAGAGTACTTACGCAGCAATGGCTGGAATCATTGGCGGATGTGATGGTATAACTATTCAACCGGAAAATGATGAACTCAACGCTAGCCATATTGCGCTAAATATTTTCAATCTATTGAAGGAAGAGACTTTTCTGGATAAAGTTTCAGATCCGGGAGCAGGATCCTATTATATCGAATCAATAACAGATCAACTAATACAAAATACCTGGTCAAAAGTGTTTCCGGATTTATCACTAAATCCCACGAACTTATTCAAATCTGAATTTGAAAATAGTAAAACCGGGCAATGGAAAAGCCCTGAAGGTATTTTAATTAAATCCACCTATTTTAAAAAGGATATTCAGGATCTTGATCATACCAATTTTGCTGCAGGAATTCCGCCATATCTTCGTGGTCCATACGCATCAATGTATGTTACCCGCCCCTGGACCATCAGGCAATATGCCGGCTTTTCTACCGCGGAAGCATCAAATGATTTTTACAGAAAAAACCTGGCAGCAGGCCAAAAAGGTCTTTCAGTAGCATTTGATCTTGCCACTCACAGAGGCTATGATTCAGATCATCCCAGGGTAAGTGGAGATGTGGGAAAAGCAGGAGTAGCAATAGATTCGGTATTGGATATGGACATACTGTTTAATAAAATCCCTCTCGGGGAAATGTCTGTTTCTATGACGATGAATGGTGCTGTGTTACCAATTATGGCCTTTTATATTGCTGCTGCCAAAAGACAAGGTGTTAGCATTGAAAAACTATCTGGGACTATTCAAAACGACGTTTTGAAGGAATTCATGGTTCGAAACACTTACATATATCCTCCCGAAGCCAGTATGCGTATCGTTGGAGATATCTTCAAATTCACTTCCCAAAATATGCCACGCTTCAATTCAATAAGCGTAAGTGGTTATCATATGCAGGAAGCGGGTGCAAATGCAGCTATTGAACTGGCATATACGCTGGCAGATGGGATCGAATACGTGCGAACCGGAATTAAAACCGGTCTTGATATTGATTCTTTCGCTCCAAGAATCTCTTTTTTTTGGGGGATCGGAATGAATCACTTCATGGAAGTAGCGAAAATGCGTGCTGCTCGTTTACTCTGGTCAAAAATGATCAACAAATTTAATCCAAAAAATAAAAAGTCCCTGGCACTTCGAACACATTGCCAAACTTCCGGATGGAGCTTAACAGAGCAAAATCCTTATAATAATGTTACACGTACTGCTATTGAAGCGATGGCAGCAGTACTGGGGCATACACAATCTTTACATACCAATGCACTCGACGAAGCCATTGCACTGCCTACTGAATACTCAGCGGGAATCGCAAGAAACACGCAGCTATACCTTCAAAATGAGACAGGTATCACCAGGGGAATTGATCAATGGGGAGGATCATACTACGTTGAAAAACTAACGAATGATCTTGCTCAGCATGCGTGGGGATTGATTCAGGAAATAGAAGATCTGGGTGGGATGACAAAGGCAATTGAGTCTGGGATTCCAAAAATGCGTATTGAAGAAGCTTCAGCAAGAAAACAGGCAAGAATAGATTCCAAAATGGATACTATCGTGGGAGTAAATAAATACAAGTCAGGTTCCATCTATGATTTTGACATCAGGGAAGTAGATAATGAAGAAGTAAGAAAGAAACAAGTGGAAAGTCTACAACAGTTGAAATCAACAAGAGATAACCATAAAGTAAAAGAGGCACTCAAACAACTCGAGGCAGGCGCTCAATCCGACACTAAAAATTTGTTAGAATTGTCAATTAACGCCGCACAAAATATGGCTACCTTAGGTGAAATTAGTGATTCACTAGAAAACGTATTCGGCAGGTATAAGGCTAAGAACGAGACAATCAGCGGCGTGTATTCAAAAGAAATAAAAGAGGATCCGAAATTCTCTGTTGCATTAGAGGCCACAGATTCATTTGCTGTGAGTGAAGGACGAAGACCACGAATAATGGTAGCAAAGATGGGTCAGGATGGACATGATCGTGGGGCAAAGGTAGTTGCTACCAGTTTCGCCGACATTGGATTTGATGTAGATATTGGTCCATTGTTCCAAACACCTGCGGAAGTGGCCAAGCAGGCAATTGAAAATGATGTGCACATTGTAGGTATTTCCACCCTGGCTGCAGGACACAAGACATTGATTCCTGAGCTTATTAATGAATTAAAAGCATTGGGTCGACCTGACATTCTTGTGATTGCCGGTGGTGTAATACCCGAAAAGGATTATGAGTTTCTTTACAAACATGGAGTAGCGGATATTTTTGGTCCTGGAACCATTATTTCAGATGCAGCAATTCGAATAATTGAAAAGCTCCAAACAACATGATTCAAACTGGCCTGTTTATTGATAATCATTTGATTTAGAGAATTGAAAGGAGTAATTTCAACTTAGGGAACTTAGGGAACTTAGGGAACTTAGAGAACTTTTTTTTTATGATATGGGACGATTTGCATTTCTTCTTTATTCCATTGCTTTTTCGTTGCCTGTCCAGGCACAAAACTGGGAGAAAGATATTTCTGCAATAGACGAATTATTTAATCGAGGAGATTATAAGGGAGCCGCCAATAAAAATTCGAAATTTAAAAAAGACATTGATAAGAAGTTGGGTAATGATCACCCGTACCAGGTACTTTATAAAATAAAAGCTGCCCGCAACAACCTTGCACAGGGGTACCTGGTAGATTTTGAACAGCATATCGGGAGTGCAGTAGCCACAAGTGTTGCCATAAATAATAAAGAATCCAGAGAGCATGCTTATGTTTTAATCGAAGTTTCCAGTCTTTATATTGAATACGGTAATTTCATCCTTGCCGATAATTATCTAGACAAATCACAACAAATTTTAGAATCAAATGGGGGAGTGAATGAAGATGATCAAGTGGTTATCGATTTCAACAGAGCTTCAATTTCCCTGGGCAAGGGATTTTATACGGATGCTATTAACGACATTGACGGGCACCTCGATTATTATAAGAAAAGGGCGATTAGTAAAGAGGCGAGGATAAACGAAAAAGGAAAACTTAAAACTAAAAAATTAAGCAAAGAAGACATATTTGTCAGGTTTGGGGACTATGCAAAACTACTTAATCTTAAATCTCGGGCCCTGTGGAAAAAGGGAGATTTTAATGCAGCTGATTTGGATTTTGAAAAAAATGAACATTGGATTGGGGATCAGAAAGAACTAGGAAGAAAGAGCGCAGCATATACTCAAAATAAACTTTGGCATTGGCAAATGTTGAATCAGTATGGTGTAAAGAAAAAGGAAATAAGAAAGAACTTTGAGGAAATCATGTTTAAGATCAAAGTTGATCACCATGAATCACATATCCTTGTTCAGGAGGTATATGAATCATTACTTCAAATTTACCTGGAAAATAATGATGAGTCCAGGTATAAAAACCTGAGAGCAGAGTATGAACATGTGATAGAAAAGTATTTCAAAGTCCCAAAAAGAAAAAGTCTGTATGAAATCAATCTGACATTTATAAATCTGAATTCACGTCTTGACCGGGATAGGACCAAAAACCTGGAGAAGAATACACTTTTAATATTGAAAACTGCTGACGCTTTGCCTGTTTATCATAGCAAGCGACTGGAGTTACTTGAATTTCTCTATCAGGTTTCTCTGGCAGACCAAAGGTATCAGGATGCTCAAAGCTATGCAGAAACGATTGTAGATATTCAGGCAAACCTTTACGGAAAAGAGGCTGTGGAGTATCACCTAGGTCAACTAAAGCTAGCAGAGTATTATTTGTCTTATTCCAATAAATATGATGAAGCTAAAAGAATATATATTGAAAGTTTCGACAAAATCGTAAAGCCTCAGATTGAAACAGGTCATATTGATTACATCGAAATTCTAAATAATCGTGCTATCTACTATGAATCAACAGATCAATATACTGAAGCATCAAAAATTCTGGATGAGGCTCTTCAGGTAACGAGAGTACGATATGACAACCTGGATTATGCGTACGGAATTGAACTTGAAAAAATTGCCGGACTTCAAATCAAGATTGGCGAATATGAAAAAGCTGAGAAGAATATCAACGAGGCATTAGCCATTCTTGAGGGTGAAAAAAGAAACGGTCAAACGGTTATCTTCTATGTGAAGGGTTTAGAGACTAATGCGAAATTAAAAGCCATTAAAGGGGAGTTGGGAGACGCTGAAGATAATTTATACAGAGCAAGACGGATGTATGCACGGGCGACAAATCTGATCGGGTATGATGAACTGGCCAGCAATATTGATATGGCAGATTTAAACATACTTTTTGGTAATTATTCAAGGGCCAGAGGAGATTTAGAAGATGCTCTTGAATCTTATGAAAAATATTACGGCCAGGATTCAAGAAAGCTTGTTCAACCACTTGTTAGCCTTGGTAGATTACGCGTTACTGCAGGAGAATATAGTGAAGCAAGGCAATTCCAGCAACGAGCAAGTGACATCGCTGTGGCTACATACGGTGAAAATTCAACGAAAATTGCTCCTACATTACTTCTGGCATCCGAGATAGATGTTGCTCTCGGGGATTATGAGGAGGCTGAGGAATTTATTTTGCAATCTGTTGAAATTGAAGAAAGCCAATTTGGAAGATCTCATGTAAATGTAGCCAAGTCGTTGTCACAATTGGGGATTGTGAAACTTTATAAAAATGACGATGCCAAAGAAATAGAATCAATTTTTGAAGAATCAAGAAAAATCATTAAAGAGAAATTGGGTGATAAGAATCCTCTTTATGCCAATGTCCTTACACGATTGGCAGAAGTCTATATCTATCAGCAGAGGTATGAACATGCTTTTGGTATACTTAATTTGTCTTATTCCATTTGGGAATTAAGTGTTGACAGGAAGAAAAACGTAAATAAGGCATCAATATTGGAATTAAAGGGTGATGTCTTTTATTTTCTGAAAAGATATGGTGAAGCGGAATCAAACTATATAGAAGCCAGATCAATAATTAATAAATTTTTCGGCAAAAACCATCCTGATTATGTAAATATCAATTCAAAATTGGCGAAGGTGTATTATATGGAGGGTGATTCAAAAAAGGCAAAGAAGGCAATGGATGAAACACTTCTGAATCGTCATATATTTATCAAAGATTATTTCCCAGCTTTAAGTGAGCGGGAAAAAACAAACTATTATAACACTATACGCCCGGACTTTGAGTTTTATAATACACTTGCATTGGAACTCCGCGGTGAATTTCCGGAAATGCAAGAATCCATGATGAATAATGCCTTATCAACAAAAGCGTTATTGCTAAACAGTTCTTTAAAAATAAGAGAACGTATTATTACAAGTGGAGATTCAGCCCTAATTGCAAAATTCAACGATTGGCAGAGCAAGAAGGAATTTTTAATTGTGGCGATAAATATGAGCCTGTCCCAACTGGAGGAAAACGCAATTGATCTTGGTGATCTCGGCGATGAAGTGGAAGAACTGGAACGCCAACTAAGTGAACAATCGGAATTATTTGCAGGAGGTGTGTCGAAAGAAATTACCTGGGAAAACGTAAAAGAATCCTTAAATCCAAACGAAGTTGCTATTGAAATGGTCCGCTTCAGATATTTCAACCATACGTTTACTGATTCAGTTGTATATGCCGGCCTTTATGTGAACGAGGACACCAAAAAACGACCTGATATATTTTTAATATATAATGGTCGTGAACTGGAAACGAAGTATTTTAAATACTATCAGACAGCCATCGTATTTAAAATGAAAGACAGGTTTTCGTTCCAAAATTATTGGGAACCAATCGTAAATGCAGTTGGCAACTCGAGCACCATTTATCTGTCAGCAGATGGTATTTACAATCAAATCAATTTAGAGGCTATTCCAACGGGAGACGGCAGATATGTAATTGACGATTCAAACATTATCATGGTTAGTAATACAAAAGATATTTATCTGAGAAAACAAAAAGTCGATCAAACCAAGGTTGCAAATACTGCGACAATGTTTGGAAACCCAACCTTTTACGTTGCATCAGCCGAAGATGGTCCAAAAAAGGTAATTCAATTACCAGGTACCGAAATAGAGGTGAATGAACTCAATGCGTTATTAAATCAAAAAGGATGGCTATCAGAAGCTTTCTTGGAGCTGGATGCCACTGAAAGTCAAATTAAAAAACTGGATAACCCAAGAGTATTTCACATCGCAACTCACGGATTTTTCATGCCTGAAATAGAGGATACAGGAGATGAAAAACTTCTTCAAAATGCAGCTGCAAAAAATCCATTGTTACGCACAGGATTAATGCTTGTTGGGGCGGGTGATATTATGAATAAGACCGACTTTAATTATAACATTGATGATGGAATCCTGACTGCATATGAAGCGATGAACCTAAGACTTGACCATACAGATCTGGTCGTACTGAGCGCTTGTGAAACCGGCCTTGGAGACATAACAGCAGGTGAAGGAGTTTATGGTCTGCAGAGAGCTTTTATTGTTGCCGGAGCTAAAACATTGATCATGAGCATGTTTAAGGTTGATGATGAAGCTACGCAAAAACTCATGGTTAATTTCTATCAGAAATGGATAGAAACAGGCAACAAACGTCAGTCTTTTATTGATGCTAAAAAAGAGCTCAGAAATGAGTTTAAAGAGCCTATATATTGGGGAGCATTTATAATGATTGGTCTTGATTAATCCAATCGATCACCGAATTTATTACGCATTAAAAACTCTCGATAAGCATCGTTGAAGTATGTTACCTCCGGTTCAAGAATCCTGGCTTTTTCAAAACAGGTTGAAGCATCTAAAATGTAACCATTTTGTTCAAAAAATTCTGCCAGAATTAGGTTTTGAAAAGCTGAATTATCATCCAAATAAGATTTTAATTGTAATATCTCATTCGAAAATGACTCATCAGCTGCAGCAGCATCAGATTTCGATATTGAATAGCTACTCTTTATTGCCTGAGCATCGACGAAAGTAATAATAACAATATCAACGTCAGACAGGCCGTTTTGCATGAAATCAATCTTGAAGTAATTATTTGTTGTTTCTTCGGTGTAAAGTAAGTTTCCAAAAGCATCATTTAACTGTATTCTGTATGGTGCTTCACCAGAACCAGGATCCCACCTTACAATGGCAAATGATTCATAAAGATGTGATTTCTTATTCATATAGGCGGTAACTCCAACCGCTCGCTGGACTGCGCCCGTAACTGATGCATAGGCCTTCCTGTTTTTTTCTACCTCATCAGGCGACATCTTATCAAACACAAAAGCAGCATATTTACTGATAATATCACTTTTTTGGTTTGTACCGGACAACTCGCTTAGATTAATTTCGAGCTTTTGAGATCCCTTAAGTTCAATGGTTTCACCAAAAGTGGATAACAATGCAACGTAGCTGTCTTTTTGGAGGATTATTTTGTCTGTTGAGGATAATGTAAGGCCTATCTTTAAATTTATTGGATCCCCATTACGGTCAATTTTATTGTTGCCTTGGTTGACAATAACCTTATAGGATGCATCCTGTCCAAATGAAAGGATACTAAAGAAAAGTAGCAGCCCGAATAATATTTTCCCTCTTTTAATCATGAGAGTTGTTCCAAGCAAAAAACCCGGTCTCACCGGGTTTTTTGCTTGGAGTTATCAAATATCTATTCAATACTATCGTTATAACCATTTCTCATAAGAAACTCCCTGTATGCCTCTTTGAAATAGTCTATTTCAGGAGCATCTTGGATTGCACGTTCATAACTTGTTAGAGCGTCAAGCAAAAGATCATTCTGCTCATAAAATTCTGCAAGAATCAGATTGCTGATTGGTAAATTTTCATCAAGTGATGATTTTAATGTTTCAAGCTCTACGCTATACTCTTTTGAATCTTCTGTGTTTACTAGTTGAATAGCATAGTCTCCTGAAGAAGTCTCTTCCTCACCTTTAACACTAACATTTACTATTACCATTTCCAGATCTTTCAATTTCTCGTCAGTAAAATCAATCTGGTAAAAAGAATCAGATGTTTCAGCTACCATTAATGGCTCTCCAAACCAATCCATTAATGAAATTTCGTAATCTGTGGCATCATCCTGAGCTTTCCATCTGATAATTGCTATGGAATTATAAATATTTGCTGAGGAAGCCATAAAAAACTTGATTTGACTAAAACCCCTCTGAGTTGCCCCTGTTACGCTGGCATACTTTTTCCGGTTTTCCTCTTTGGAATCAGCAGACATTTTACTCATTACAAAATCAGCGTATTTACTGATTACGCCATCATCTCCGCCACCAACTTGTGACTTCAATTCATCAACTTTATAATCCTTCGGTTCTTTTAATTCTAATAGTTTACCATTTGAAGACAGTAGTACCACATAACAATCACCGGTGGTTTTAATTTCATCCCCGCTATTGAGTTTTGTTCCTGTCTTCAAAGGTGTCCAATCTGAACTTGAAGTTTTATAAGTGTTTTCACCCTTACTATTAGTTAATATTTTAAATACGTAGTCCTGAGAAAAGGCAACGCTACTAATCAGTAATAATCCTCCAACTAAATATAACAGTCTTGTTTTCATGGTTTTATGAGTTTTCAGTTATTAATACTTAATCTTCCTTAATGGTAAACAGTTCTTTGCGTTTTTTCTTGCTGAAAAGATTATACCCTAATCCATATAATACTTCCAGTGCATCTCCGGCAAGTAAAACAGCAATTATAGCCAATGTGAGCTCGAGTTCAAGAAAATACACATCGAACACCCAAACAATTAAAAACATTAAAATCGTCACTTCAATGAGTTGGATGATTTTTGTCAACCCATCATACCATAAAGGTAACTTTCTATATACAATTGTAAACAGTACAACGTTAAAAAAACACAAAATTATTGCAAAAATGACATTTTGTGTCTCCGATGTTTTATCCAAAAAGTCTCTATTTAATACCATAGAAACGATATTTGCATGAATAACCACTCCAAACATGTCCAAATCAGCGCGTCCTGCCCATTGTTTATTCATTGGGGTAAAAAATTTATCTTCAACCCAGTACTTTTCATTAAAATTCTCTCCAATATGTCCAAAAATGACAATTTTCCCTTCGATCATATCCGGAGAAAAATTCTCATTAAACACATCCACAATATCCAAAGCCATGAATTTCGGCCTCATTTCCAGCGTTTGCATTGTCAACACGTTTCCTCTGTAATTGATCAGCTCTTCTTCATAATCGCGAGCAAGAAACTCCTCCACAGCATCCTTGTCCAGAAACTCAGCAAGTTTTACACCAAAAGCCATTTGAGTTGTTATATTACCTGAAATCGTATCTTTCAATGACATTGTAGGAGGAAACTGGCGCACAACTTTGAATTCATTTTGTTTTGTCCCGGCCGTTTCTGCAGCAAGGTTCACATGAGCTTCCTCTGCATATTGTCTGAATTTTGAATGCGTTCTTTCCAAACCATACCAATAAGGATCTTCCATTTCGCCTGGTGAAATATACTTCGTACCTAATACAAGGTTTTCAATATTCGAGAGCGCTTCTTGTAAAATGGCATCACCTAAAGAGTCCTTTTCGCTGGAAAAAAAAGTATCAATTCCAATTACTTTTGGCTTGTACTTATTAATGATATTTAACTGATGAGCAATCCCTTCTCTATCCAATCTCCCAAAATTTACTAAAACAACGCGTTCTTCGAAATCAGGATCAGATCGAAAAATAGGATCAGAAAATACCATATCTGACATTTTCATATCTTCCAGGGCATCTCCAACAGGATCCAGTATACTAAATATTGCCAAAAAGTTACTTGCAAACCACATGAATCCAAATATGAACGCTGTTCCTATGATAGAATCAAGCCAGAATTTCCTTGTTTTAAGCATTTAGAATCGTTAGAATTTTATATTGAAGTTCAATTTATGAAATTTTAAAAACAAATGTCAGATTATTTACACCTGAAATCCTACTACTTTAGTCCATAATGAAAAACAGAACGTATTCAATCGATGATCTTTTTGAGGGGATCAGAAATAATAATAGCGTGCTTCTAAGCCAGGCAATAACCCTTGTTGAAAGTTCTGCCCGGGCCGATATTGAAATTTCGAATGAGTTAATTGAAATGTGTCTCCCGTACACAGGAAAAAGTCTCCGAATTGGAATTACAGGTGTCCCGGGTTCAGGTAAAAGCACATTCATTGAAACCATGGGAGATTGTATTACATCTGATGCAAATTTGGCTGTTTTGGCTATTGATCCCTCTAGTAAAAAGACGCGGGGAAGTATTCTGGGTGACAAAACCCGAATGAATAAACTTGCAGTAAATCCTAATGCATATATCCGTCCTTCTCCTTCAGGAAATATTTTAGGCGGAGTGGCTGCAAAAACCAGGGAAGCCATGCTATTGTGTGAGACAGCAGGATATAAATATATTATCGTTGAAACTGTTGGTGTTGGTCAGTCAGAAACTTCGGTATACGAAATGGTTGACTTATTTTTATTGTTAATGCTTTCAGGAGCGGGAGACGAATTGCAGGGAATTAAAAAAGGTATTCTTGAGATGGCAGATTTAATCGCTATAAATAAAGCTGATGGCCTCAACATTGATAAGGCAAACAATACAAAAGCACAAATTATTAACGCATTACATTTATACCCGAAAAGTGAATCTGGTGTTGAACGTGTAGTAAAGGTTTGTTCTGCACTTAAAAACACGGGAATTAAGGAAATATGGTATTCAATTCTGTTGTTTGATGATCAAACCACATCATCTGAATATCGCCAACAACGAAGAAAAGAACAGCAAGTTTATTGGATGCACGAGTATATCGAGAGAAGAATAAATATTGATTTCTATCAACATGAGACTGTGAAAAATAAGATAGCAAAAATTACTTTACAAGTAGAAAACGGAGATATTTCTC
>SMVA01069628.1_pt1 | contig 18862 bp, 18 predicted proteins | sample 2456451 | NCBI WGS metagenome assembly SMVA01 (sample SAMN11095933, study PRJNA526329) | marine sediment metagenome | biome: Marine sediment; feature: Surficial sediment; material: Deep marine sediment; isolation source: Hadal surficial sediment | place: Pacific Ocean | collected 2014-05 | depth...
ATGAGCGATCTGTAACGTTCGTCAGCCGGGTGAACAGCGACAGCAGTATCGCCCAACATTGTTTCCGGGCGGGTGGTGGCAACAACCAGACATTCTTCCGGGTTATCGGCCAGGGGATACCGGCAGTGCCAGAGGTGACCTTTCTCTTCCGCCGACTCAACTTCCAGATCAGAGAGAGAAGTTTTTAACGCGGGATCCCAGTTAACCAGGCGTTTACCCCGGTAGATCAAGCCTTCTTCATGCAAACGAACAAAGACCTCCAGAACAGCCCGGGACATTCCCTCGTCCATCGTGAATCTCTCCGTATCCCAGTGCAAAGACGCTCCCAGGCGCCGCAGTTGATCTGAGATGAGTCCGCCTGACTGCTCTTTCCACTGCCACACCTTTTCGAGAAACTTTTCACGACCAAGATCGATTGGTTTTATTCCTTCCGCCGCCAGTTGTTCAGTAACAATAAGTTGCGTGGCAATACCCGCGTGATCGGTACCCATTTGCCAGAGCGTGTTATCGCCCTTCATTCGTCGATAACGAATCAGTGAATCCACAAGACTGTGTTGAAATGCATGGCCCATATGCAGAGTGCCGGTGACATTGGGCGGTGGGATGGCGATTGAAAATGGTTTGCCATTACCTGAGGGCGCAAAATAACCAGCTTTCTCCCATTTCTGGTACCAGTTTTGCTCGATGTCTTGTGGGTGATACTTCTTCATTGGCGTTAAGCGTTGCGAAAAAAAGCGCGATTATACACTCAAAGTCACTCTTCTTTGGGGCTCGCGTACAGATCTGCCAGAATAACATTTAACTGGTCGCTCAACTCATTACGCAAGCGACGAGTAATCTCGGCTGAATACTCTGCCACAAGATTTTCGATCACCTGCTCGGCACCCGCGCGCAGTTCTTCTTCTGTAAGGTTCTTTACAAGCGATTGTAATCTGGCTGCCGGTTCCTCGAACAAATCCAATGTACCTGGATCATAATCCGGGCCGTGCTCATTATCCGTTCGATAGATTCCTGTTCTTTTTGTTGGAGATGGGAGCGGCATGCCAGAATCGAAAACAATCTCATTGAGCAGGGGAATCTGGGAAATTCCCGGCGCCTCTCCTGTAGATTTATTGTCCTTGTCATCCATTTGCTTTCATCTTGTGCGCTTTCATCTTGTGATAGTGCAGGTCATATCCCCGTTGCTTGTAGAATCGATAGTTTTCCCTGGCCTTGTGTCGGCTTTCGCCGTCCAGGGGCACGATTTCCGCAACCCTGTCGAAGCGACTGAAAAAATCAGGAACAGACTGTGAAAGATTGATCAGCACGTCCTGGTGTTCCTCTGGCTCGTGATCATTGCCGATCTTGATTGGAGAAAAATCTGTTGCAGTTTGCAATACGTGCGGAATAAATCTGTCGGAACGAAATGTCCAGAGCAATTCATCCAGCAGAGCAGACTGTTCTGCTGACGCGGTATGAATGTAGATGCGGCGGCCCTGTCGATAGGCTTTTTCGATTAACCGGCAAGTGAAGAGCAATGGCACCTCGTCACTGTCAATCTGGTAGAAGTCGATCCTGGTCATGTATGCTACCTGGTGATCCGGGAATGTTATCAGGACTCAGAGGCACGGTTATTCAGGTATTGAGTCAATAAGGTCACGGGTCTTCCTGTTGCGCCCTTGTTAACACCAGCCCATTTGTATGCAGTACCGGCGATATCCAGGTGTGCCCAACGGTATTTTTTTGTGAATCGAGCAAGAAAACATGCAGCCGTAATGCTACCGGCTTCCCGACCCCCGATATTTTGCATATCGGCGAAGGCACTATTAATCTGAGTCTGGTATTCCTCCCATATCGGCATACGCCAGGCCCGGTCCAGGGTGTCTTCTCCCGCCTCCAACAAATTGTTGGCGATGGTATCATCATTGGAGAAAAGACCAATAGCGTGTGATCCAAGCGCGATGACACAGGCCCCTGTTAGCGTTGCAACATCGATAACAGAAGCCGGGTTGAACTTATCAATATAAGTGAGTGTATCGCACAGCACCAGCCTGCCTTCCGCATCTGTATTTAAAATCTCCACAGTCTGGCCAGACATGGTTTTCACAATATCCCCTGGCCTGGAAGCATTTCCTGAAGGCATATTTTCTGCAGCAGCGAGCACGCCAACCACATTCATCGGTAGCTTTTGCTCAGCGATTGCTTTCATGGTCCCGTAAACGCTGGCAGCACCGCACATATCGTAAATCATTTCGTACATGGTCGCGCCGGGTTTCAGGCTGATGCCTCCTGTATCGAAGGTAATGCCCTTGCCCACGAGCACGTGCGGTTTGTCCTTCGGTTTTGCGCCTTTGTGCCGCATCACGATCAATTTACTGGGCTGATCACTGCCCTGGCCGACGGAGAGAAAGGCGCCCATTCCCAGCTTCTCCATGTCTTTTTCTTCAAGCACTGTTGTTGTAATTGATGCGTAGTCCCTGGCCATTTTTCTTGCTGCAGATGCGAGGTAAGAAGGGGTACAGATATTAGCCGGTGTGTTGGCAACATCTTTCGCAGCGGCAATGCCCAGGGTGAGTGCTTTAGCCTGGTTGATTGCAGCCGAAACTTCTCTCTGGTCTTTTTTATCGCCGAGTTGGAAATCAACCTGCTCGTTAACTGACTCCGATTCAGATTTTTTGCCTTTCATTTCGGTGTAGCTATAAAGGCCTGCCTCGAACTGTTCAATCGTCCGGCGGGTCTTCCACGCGAGGTCCTTGCCCCCGGACTCAGCTTCCGTTAAGCAGCAAAGTATATTTTTTGCCGGAACCTGCTTGAGTTGGGTTATGACAGCGCGAGCGATGCCGACGAACCTTGCACCGTCAGCCGTGTCCAAATTGCCCAGGCCTACCAGCAGAACCCGGGGGGAATTGACATTCGGCACATCGTGGAGCAGCAAAGTCTGGTTGGCTTTCCCTTTCATGTCACCGCGTTTGAGGATTTTACGAATGTGGCCCTCACTTGCCGTATCCAACAATGCAGCGCTATCCGTCAGCTTCTGGTTATCATAGATACCAACAACGATACATTGGGTTTTTGCCCTGGCGGGATTGCCTGTTTTTGTGCCGTACTCCATGCGAACTCCTAAAGACTTAAGGCTGTGGTAAGTGGATAATATAACTATTCTAAAGCTGATGGTCACATTGTTGAAATTGATAGGCTGGATTTGATTTTATTTAAGTACTTTTCACGTGAAGTTCTTGTCACCATGTTGACGGTAACGGTTGTTGTCCTGGTCATTTCAATTGGCTCGAGATTCAGTGGTTACCTGAATGAAGCCGCCAGTGGCGTGCTGAGCAAGGACATCTTGTTTCTGTTGATTACATATCGTATTCCAAAATTCCTGGAATTGATTATTCCTATTAGCTTTTTCCTGTCACTGATGCTGGTTTATGGTCGCATGCACGTGGACAGTGAGATGGTCGTCCTGGAGGCCTGCGGCATGAGTCCCTCCAGACTTATAGGTATCACTTTGGCGCTGAGTCTGGTGGTGATGCTTTTAAATGCCCTGGTAACCCTGTGGTTAAAACCCGTCAGCGAATCCCGGGTAGAGAACTTGTTTGCCAGCCAGCGAAACCTGACTGAGTTCGATACACTCGCGCCTGGTCGGTTCCAGACCCTGCGTTCAGGAAAGCGGGTAACCTACACAGAAGACTTCACCGATACGGGTCAGCTGTCGAAAGTGTTCATGAATGAATACAAAGAGACGAACTTCTACGGCGCCAAGGACGTCATTACACTGGTTTCTGAAACCGGGGAGACCCAGGTGGATGAAAACAATAATCGTTTTCTGGTGCTCAATGATGGTTATCGTTTTAGCGGGAAACCGGGCGAGAGCAACTACCAGGTCATGCAGTTTAAGGAGTACGGTCAACTGATAGACAAAGAAGTTGCAGCCGAGCGGGCGATGAAACAGGCTTCCAAGACCACCATCGAGCTAAGCAGAAGTAGTGATATCAAAGATATAGCAGAGTTCCAGTGGAGAATATCGATCATTTTCATCATTCCGGTGATGGCGCTGATGGCCATACCGCTTAGCAGGGTCAACCCGCGCCAGGGCCGATTTACCAGGCTCGTGCCTGGCATGAGCCTTTGCTTTTTCTATGTTGTTGCTTTGAGCGGAGCGCGCTCCAGCCTGGCCAGAGGCAACCTGCCGGTAGACCTGGGGCTCTGGTGGGTACATGGCCTGTTCATCGTCATCACGTTCCTGGTGTTCCAGATGGACCACTTTGGCGCTTTTGTGACGGCTGTGATCGACAGGTTTCGACCCCTGGCTAAAGCATGAATCGACTGGATATCTACGTGGGCATGACCATCGCAAAGACGATGATGCTTGCGATTTTGGGGCTGGTGGGCATGCTCGCTATCTTTACTTTCTTAGAGCAGATGGAGGATTTGGATAATAACTACACGGTGTTAAAAGTGGGGCGTTTTGTTCTCTACAGTCTGCCCAGGATATTTTACGAAACAATACCCTATTCGGCATTGATAGGTTGCCTGGCAGGGTTGGGAATGCTTGCCAGTACCAGTGAACTCATTGTAATGCGAGCGGCGGGTCTCTCAACCTGGGCAATAGCCTGGAGTGCCATGAAACCAGCCCTGGTGCTGGTGTTTCTGGGTATGTTCGTCGGGGAATATATTTTACCTGACTTCGAGCGGGTGGCGAGAACTGATCGGGTGAGGGCCTTGTCCGATGAAGATGAGATCTCCCCAAGGTTTGGTTTCTGGTACCGGGAGGGCAATATCTACATGCATTTCGATGAGGTCGGTTGGGGAGGAGGGGTACTGGAGGGTGTGAGTCATTTCTATTTCGACCCGATGAATGACAGGCGACTGGAAAAAACACTGTACGCCGATCGAGCGGTATTTCACGATATGCAGGGCGGCAAGAATTACTGGTTATTCGAAAACGTGATTACCACCGAGATCACAGCAGATAGTAGTATCACACATGATATTCCGAGCATGCAGTGGTACACCAACCTGACGCCCGACTTGCTTAGTACCGAAATATTGGTTCAGCCAGACAAGATGTCCATTAGAGAGTTGGATGCCAAAATCGATTATATGCGTGCAGAGGAATTGAATAGCGGTAAGTTTGAATTGGGATTTTGGGGTAAGATCTTCCAGCCGCTGGCAACGGTGGGGCTGGTGTTTGTTGCCATTTCATTTGTGTTTGGCCCGCTGCGTGATTCCACGATGGGCATGAGAGTGGTCTCAGGCCTCATCATTGGCATTGCCTTTAAGTTCGTCCAGGACCTGCTGTCGCCAGCGAGCCTGGTATTTGGTTTTCCACCTATTGTCGCAATACTCATTCCCATCGCGATTTGTTTCGTGGCCGGTTATTTTCTTCTGCGACGCGCTGGCTAATCCTGTTCAGACCTGTAGGGATTTGTTCCGAGATAGGCCACATGACTCCCGGAAGCAATATCATGTAACGTCAATCTCTCCTTGTTGAAATACATCCAGATAAATCCAAGACCGAATGCGAGCGTTGACACGGTCGCCACAGCAAATCGTATCAGACATTGATGATAGCCGAGTTTTTCTCCGGTTTTGGTAAGGACCCTGATATTCCACACTTGCATTCCCAGGGTCTGGCCCTTCAGACGCCAGAAGAAAATATAAAATGCGGCCAGTTCTGCATACAGGAACAGTTGGAACCATAGTCCCTGGGCCTCTGCACCGTCTGTGAAAAGGGACACCAACAAGGTTGTGCTTGTCATCCACAAGGCAACAACAAGGAAAGCATCATACAACATGGCGGCGAACCGACGGAGCATTCCTGCATTGGGATAATTCTCTGATTGCATTCTTGTTGAAATTTCGGGCTACTTGGGGGACGCGCATTCTAACAGACCCTGGCTACAACATTTAGGATGTTAATTCAATGGCATAACTATTTATTGCTTTTAGGATTCGTTTTGCGGTCGGCAGTCTCTATAATTAGAGCTGATGAGTCATGTAATTGAACAGGGGTATAAATGTTGAGGGTGTTTTCAGTGAGGGCTGTTTACTTGTTGCTGGTGGCATCGTTTGTAATCATCGCGCGGGCCGAACCTGTGGAACCGGACTTTCAGGGCTTCGATGAGTGGTTGGCCAAAACTGCCATCGAGGCGCAACGCCGTGGAATAAGTAAGAAGACCGTTGATCTCGCGTTTGCCGGTTTAGAACCTGACGCAAGAGTGATCGGATTCGATAGAAAGCAGCCGGAATTCGTACAGACGTTTGATGAATATCTTGAGGCACGCGTTACCGAATATCGAATTGATCGGGCGAGAGAGTTCTTCCTGCAGGAACAGAAGTTATTACTGGAAATTGCCGGAAAGTATGATGTGGATCCTCAATACCTGGTCGCCTTCTGGGGTTTGGAAAGCAGCTTCGGCCGCTACCAGGGCAAGTATTCCATTGTCAGGTCGCTGGCAACGCTGGGTTTTGATGCCAGGCGTTCAACGTTTTTTACAGAAGAGTTATTCAAAGCATTGCAGATTCTGGAGGAAGGCCATGTCTCCCCGGAAGAATTCGTTGGCGGTTGGGCCGGAGCAATGGGCCAGAACCAGTTCATGCCCTCCAGTTTTTTGAATTATGCGGCGGATTTTGATGGTGATGGGAAGAAGAATATCTGGTCAAGCCGTGCTGACGTCTGGGCATCAATCGCAAATTATCTGCACATGAATGGATGGAAAAAAGGCGCTGGATGGGGTACGCGAGTTGACCTGCCTGGCGACCTGGATCTCGAAAAGTTAAGACCTGAAACGGTGGGCAGCAGATGCCGGGCACTTCGCCATCACACCAGGAAACTACCGCTACGGGATTGGACGGCACTGGGCGTAAAACCGACAAGTTCGCTAAAAGATTCTCAAGTCTATGCACTGGTGATACCGGATGACGGCGTGAAGGTAAGTTATATGGTGGGAGGTAACTTCCGCACTATCCTGAGTTACAACTGTGCTAACAAATATGCCGTCTCTGTCGGGTTGTTGGCTGATACAACGAAGTCAGGGGATAGTTCTTTATAAGGAAATCGCTATAAGGAAATCGTTGTAGTGAATTGGCGATAAGGAAGCTGTTGAAAGTAACCCGCCAGATTGCTGTCGGCTTTGTGATATCAGCCAACGCTTTAATATCAATCAGCTGCCCCCATGAAACTCGCTTCACATTCGGCAACGACCTGGCCAGTGTCTACCCTGGTCATGGTGCCTTTCATGATGGTTAATCGACCTCTTTGCCTGGTGCATTTGCCTTCCAACTGTACCTTTTTCCCAATGGGCAGGGAATCCTTGTATCGAATGTCACACTTTGCGGTATAGGCTTTCAGGCCTTTGAGGAATAGCCAGTTGGCCATGACGTCATCGAGAATGCTGAACACAATGCCGCCATGGGTTACATTGTCATAACCGCAATGATCCCTGCCCGGTGTAAACTCGCTCCGGCAAACATCGTCTTCTATCCTGAATTCGAGATGCAATCCTATCGGGTTGGAAGGACCACAGACGAAACAATGGTTGGCATCAGATCTCAATTTGTTCATGGTAGGAGATTCTAAACGGGTTGTGACGGGCTTGGAATCCCATTCGTTGAATATAAATATTGGTTGCTGCTGCGGCAGGAATGCATCATGACTCTTACCCTGCAGGGAAAAGTAAACTGAATTATCGAGCCGGTTAAACTACAAGTATGAGTAACAAAAATATTCTGGATTTTGACAAGGCTAAACGGCCCCATGTGTTCACAAGGGCAGAAAGTAAAGTCAAAGCCATGCGCAAGGCCTTTCAGCAGGCGCGGGAAGAGGCAAAGCCAAAATCCAGGAGAAAGAAGAAGCGAAATAAAAAGAAGAAGCGGTGAATCCTCTTCAAATCCAGCCCTAGTAGAAATTGGATTCTGCTTCGACCTTCTCTGTGTCAGTTGTCGATCTCACAGCTTTAAGTTCCTGGCGTGCCAGTCTGCCCATGAAGCCGCTGTCCGCACCCAGGGTCACCATGTGAAATCCCTGCTGAAGATAGCGATTCGTATACTCCATGGAACCCGTGTGAATACCGGCAGCGATGTTGTGTTTCTTGCAACATTCATAGATTTTCGTCACGGTTTCGACATGTAATGGCTCATTGTTATCGCCGGTTGGCGTGAGGCCAAGTGCGTAGGCGAGATCCGCAGGCCCGATATACACCGCATCAACACCAGGCGTGGACATGATCTCGTCCAGGTTATCCAGCGCCTCTGCCGTTTCAATCATGACGATGCAGGCAATTTCATTGTTAGCTTCCTGCACGTAACCCCGGCCCGCGTACATAACTGCACGGGCAGGGCCAAAAGAGCGCCCGCCATCCGGTGGATAACGGCAGGCTGCCACGGCCTTCTCGGCTTCCTCACGGTTATTGACCATTGGTACAACCACACCATAAGCGCCAGCATCCAGCACCTTCATAATTTCGTAAGGTTCGTTCCAGGGGACACGAACGAAAGGAATGGTCTGGGTGGTGGATATGGCCGGCAGCATTTTTTTGACATCATTGTAATCCAGCAGTCCGTGCTGCATATCCAGACACAACCAGTCGAAGCCAACATGTGCCATGGATTCGGCGGTGAAGGTGGAATCAATCGATAACCAGGCACCGACGGTTTGCTTGTCTGCCCGCCAGGCCTGAAGAACATGATTAGGACGCATTAGGTTATTCCTTGTTGTCACTTTAGCGCGCAGTATGTCAGACCCTCCAATAATGAGCCATAGCGTTAGACTGCCATTTTTTTAGTCTACTGGTGTCGGAGGAATAATGGGTTCACTTGATGGGAAAGTTGCATTTATTACGGGTGCAGGATCTGGCATTGGCCGAGGGGTGGCGGAACGCCTGGCAAAAGAAGGTGCGAGTATCTGCATTGCGGATATGGACCTGGAAGGCGCTTAAAGACTGGCAGGACCAGCTCGATGTGAATCTCACCGGTGTCTTTCTTACCGTGCAGGCAACCGCAAGAAAGATGGTGGAATTTAACAATGGCGGGCGAATTATTTGCCTTGCATCCCTGGCAGCAGAAACCACCGGCAGTGGGATATGGGCTTATTCCGTGACCAAGGCGGGCGTCCGGATGATGGTGCGAGGGCTTGGCCAGGAGCTCGGTGAACATGGGATTACGGTGAATGCGATCGGACCCGGTGTTATCGTCACCCCGCTTGCGGCCGGACTCGCCGGTGAGGAAGGCGGCGCGATAAGATCCAACCTTGAACAGCGAACGCCAGTCGGCAGGGCAGGGGAGACGGCAGATATTGCAGGCCTGGTTAATTTTATGGCAGGTCCCGATGGCAGTTTCATGACCGGGTCCTACGTCATCATGGATGGCGGCTTACGGGATGCGCGCGGCCTGGGCCCTGAACAAAATGAGGCGGTTATCCAGGAAAGTATGCAGATTATGGAGGGCAGTGCGCTGCGTCGCGAGAAGATGCAGGGCTTGCTGGATGATCGTTAATCCTGTGTCAGTGCATCGGCGATAACGATGCGGGTCTGATCCCGCAGGGCGGAGATATCCTTCGTATCCATGCCGGTTGTTGAGATGGGGTCGTGAAACTTCAGTTTGACATGCCCCGGGTGCCAATCAAGCGTATCGGAAGGCAATACCTTGTTGGTGTTATGGATGCTGACGGGCAGGACGGGTAATCCAAGTTCAAGGGCCAGGCGGAATGCCCCTTTCTTGAATTGATTTATTTCACCCTTCCTCGACCTGGTCCCTTCTGCGAAAAATACGACTGATATACCGTCCTTTATCCTGCTTCTCGCCAGGTTGATGGACTCTAGTGCTGCTGTTGTATTGGAGCGATCGACGATGATATGACCCATCAATTCACAGGCCAGGCCGAACAAGGGTATCGATCGAAGCTCCTTCTTCATGACCCATTTAAAGTCAATGCCCGAGTAACCATACACGACATAGATATCAGCCAGGCTCTGGTGATTTGCCACGATAATGTAGGACTGTTCCGGGTTTACTAATTCCCTTCCTTGCACTTCAACACTCACCAGTGAGAAGAACATATTCAGTTTCGCCCAGCCCGTGCCAAAAAACCGGGAAGCGAAGTCCGGCATGCCCAGCACTGACAACAAGATCACGAAAATGCTGGCAAGCATTGTAGACAGCACCATCACAGGGATGACGACGATCCATTTGTAGAGTTGCAAAGGCAGCCACATCAATGGATGTGACGGGTTCCTCTTTACGTCCTGTAAGTTGGAAGCACTCAATGTGTTTGCCCCGGGAAGCGGCTAGCGTAATGTTAGCCTGGCCGCAAAATAGTTGTTGTTAATTTACACCAATAGGGGCATCGCCTGCCACAGTGGTACGTAACATCTCCCTGCGATGACCCCGATAGTCTGAAGTAGCACAGTGTTGGGTGCATCGATTGTCCCACATGGTTAATGTGCCCGGCTGCCAGTTAACCCGGCAGGTTAATGAAGGGTTAATCGCGAGATTGTTCAGGTAGTCCAACAGGGGTTTGCTCTCGGCTTCCGTCATATCCTTGAAGCGAATGGTATAGACCGGATTTACCCAGAGCGCTTTTCTACCGGTTACCGGGTGAACCCTGATGGCAGGATGCTCCATTTCTGTGGGTGTGTTCACATCGTTTGTGATGGTCATATTTTCCATGTGATCTTTCATGCTGGCTTTGGGTCCATAGGACCGGATGGCGCTGTGAATTGTCGTCATATTCTCCAGTGCCGCACTCAATCCGGGTGACAACATCTCGTAGGCACGATAGAGATTGCTATAAAGCGTATCACCACCTGCCGGTGGTACATCAATGGCATATAAAAGGGTGCGGCTGGGCGGAAGCGGCTGAAACGTGAAGTCCGTATGCCACCCGGCACCAAACGTATGCGGAGATTTTTCGTCTGCCTCCTTGATCAGGGTTACTACATCCGGGTAGTCCGCAAGGCCGGTAAGATACTGGGTTTGTCCAACGCCGCCAAGCTGCCGGGTGAGGTTGAGAAGATCTGCGGCCGTTAATTCCTGGTCCCGAATACAGACAACGAGATGATCGAGAAAAGCCTGTTCCAGGGTACTTCCCTCTTCGGCAGACATGGATTTTAGATCAAGGCCGGTTATTTCGGCGCCAATAGCACCTGTCAGTGGTGTAATGGTTAGTTTAGTCATGGCGCGCAGTGTAACGCAGGCCGGTGGTGGATGTCCTCTTCGGTGGATTCGCTTCGGTGGATTCGCTTTGATGGTTTTTCTTCGCTGGTTTTGTTTAGTGATCTCCCGTTGATCGGGTGGATTTATTCACTTGCAAGAAGGTTGTAAATAGTGATAATAGGTAACTAACTACGTAATCAATTACTATTATGGATCAATTAAAAAACCTGGGTGCGCTGGCCCTTGGTAGTCGATTTCGCAGATTATCAGACCGGCTGATGCAGGACGGGATCCTGATTTACAGGGATACTGGTCTCAACTTTGAGCCCAAATGGTTTCCTGTTTACATCTATCTAAAAGAAATGGGTCCTACTGCCGTGATGGATATCGCCAGGGGGCTTGGTATCACCCACCCTTCTGTCAATCAAACAGCAAAAGAAATGATGAGCGCTGGGCTCGTCGCTGCGTACAAGGATACAAGCGACAGGCGAAAGCGTGTGTTAGCGCTCACTACTGCGGGTAAAGCCAAATTAAGTGAGCTCGAACCCGCATGGTCACGTATCCGTGATGCGCTCCAGGAATTGATTGATGAAACGCAAGTCGACTTTCTCGGTTACATCAGCATCATGGAGTCTGCCCTGGACCGGAAAAGCTTCTACCAGCGCTACTTTGATGTGGACGAACAAAGACCAAACCAGCAGGGACTAAATGAGCAGGAAAAATACAGTCATGAATCCAAACCGGTGGAACTGGTTACTTTCACCGAAAATATGGCTGACGATTTCCGGACACTGAATGAAGATTGGATTAATGAATATTTTGAGATGGAAGATGCGGATAGAAAGACCCTTGATGATCCGCAGGGATCAATCGTTGGTACGGGCGGCGAGATTGTGTTCGCCAGGGACGTCTCGACCCGGGAAGTGCTGGGAACCTGCGCGATTGTCCGATGTGATGATGCCTTGTGTGAATTGGCAAAAATGGCCGTTGTAAAATCTGCTCGTGGCAGGGGCATTGGCAAACTGCTGGGTAAGGAGGCTATTCGCGTGGCACAGGAAATGGGCTTTATGAAAATGTATCTCGAAACCAATACCAGGCTGTCACCCGCGCTTGGCCTTTATCGGAAGTTAGGCTTTGAGCGCAGGGACTTTCCCTATAAATCAGATTATTCCCGTGCGAATGTCTATATGGATATTGACCTTTAGGCCGTCTATTTCAAGTCGGCGTTACTTGCCTTCGTTAAGAGATGTTGTATAGGCAGTTTCATAGGTTATGCAGCTACTCGCTCTCTCCTGCTCCGCCTCCTGCTCCTCCTCCTGCTCCTGCTCCGCCTCCAATATTTGACACAACGGACCTCAATCCTTCCATCAGATCAATCGGCATGGGGAAAACAATGACACTACTTCTCTCTCCCGCGATTTCCGTTAGGGTCTGCATGTAGCGCAACTGTAGCGCCTGGGGCTGGCGCGCCAGGACCTGCGCTGCTTCAAGCAGTTTTTCTGATGCCTCGAGTTCCCCGATTGCATGGATGATCTTGGCTCTTCTTTCCCGCTCGGCCTCTGCCTGTTTTGCAATAGCACGGATCATGCTTGCATCGATATCGATGTGTTTTATTTCAACATTTGCAACCTTGATACCCCAGGCTTCTGTCTGCTCGTCCAGCAGTTTCTGGATACCAGAATTAAGTTTATCTCGTTGGGCTAACATTTCATCCAGCTCGTGTTGCCCGAGAATTGACCGGAGAGTGGTCTGTGCCAGTTGCGCTGTTGCCTCAAAATAATCTTCCACATTGATGATCGCCCTTTCCGGGTCCACAACACGGAAATAGATGACAGCACTAACCTTCACGGAGATGTTGTCCCTTGAAATGACATCCTGGCTCGGTACGTCGTAGACGAGGGTTCGCAAACCGACTTTGACGATCTGCTGAATACCGGGGATCACGATGATCAGGCCCGGTCCCTTCACCTTTTGGAATCGGCCAAGAAAGAAAATGACGCCTCGTTCATATTCACGAAGAACCCGGAAAGTGTAGAAGGCCAGGCCAACAAAAAGTACGACCAGAATCATCCAAAATATGTCCATTACTATTGCCCCTGGCATTCAGCCGTTCGTGTATTAATCATCAGGTGATCTGGCAACTCGCAAAAACAATCCGTCGACAGAGACCACGGTGATATGATCGCCCTCAGATACTTCATCATCAGAGCTTGCTTCCCAGATTTCCGCGCCGACTCGAACCTGGCAGCCTTCTTCCGAGCTAGTAAGTACTCGCCCACGTTCACCCACGATAGTTTCAATTCCGCTGGATATCGCCTTCCGGCGTATCTTGAGTGCTATGCTGATGGTGGCAAAAATTAGTACTGCAGAGACGATCCCTGTGGCAGCGATTGCCGGAAGCCCTACCTGGAATGCCTCTATTTCAGTATCGAATAACATAAGTCCACCAATAGAAAACGCAACAATACCGCCGATGCCAAAAATACCAAAACTCGGGATCATCGCCTCGCCTACCATCATAGCAATACCAACGAGCAAAAGAATAAGACCGGCATAATCAACCGGTAGTAACTGAAGGCTGTAACCGGCAAGAATCAGGCAGATGACACCCACCACACCCGGCACCATGGCGCCGGGGTTATAGAACTCAAGGATGATGCCGTAGATACCGATCATGCCCAGGATCAAAACCAGGTTTGGGTTGGTCAGTATTGTTAGTATCTCGGTGCGCCAGTCCGGAATCAACCGGTGGATCTCTTTTCCTTGAAGGTTAAGGATAATCACGTCACCATTGACTTCCACTGCCCTGCCATCTAGCAGGCTAACGAGTTCGCTAATGTCCCCTGCGATGAGATCGATAACATTCATCTCCAGGGCTTCCGAGGCAGACAAACTGGAAGCTTCCCGGACGGCTTCCTCTGCCCATTCAATATTTCTGCCCCTCAACTCTGCCAGGCCCCGGATGTAGGCGGAAGCATCATTGATTATCTTTTTCTCCATTGCGCTGGACCCATGTTCTGCTTCTTCCGCCTTTTCTTCACCAGGTGGAGTAGGCATGGAAGGAGCGCCAATTTGCACCGGGGTCGCAGCACCCAGGTTAGTGGCGGGTGCCATGGCCGCGATGTGGCTGGCATAGGAAATATAGGTACCTGCACTTGCGGCCCGGGCACCTTTTGGGCTGACATAGGAAACAACCGGGATTTCACTTTCGAGGATGGCCTGAATGATGTCCCGCATGGAAGAGTCCAGCCCGCCCGGCGTATTCATTCGAATAACGATCAGGCTTGCGGAAGCTTCATTGGCTTTCTCGAAGCCGCGCAGTAAATAATCGCTGGTTGCCGGTCCTATAGCGCCATCTATCTCGACGATCCAGATGGAACCGGGTGAGGGCGCCTCTGTCTCTGCACCTGCTGTTTGCAGAAGGATGATGAATAGTGCAAAGACTAATTTCGACATCCAGCCGGACGGGCGGTTCTTAATTGACCTGACTTTCATAGGACTCCAGGGTCTGTCCATACATTCACTATTAAATCACACGAATATGGAGGAAATCACTTTGTTTGGTGGAGAACATTAGCGCAGCGGAAGGCTCTGATTAGCGCAGCGGAAGGCTCTGGTAGTGGCGCCTGCACAGGTTAATAGACATTTCTGTGCGTTATCAGGCCTGGTGTTTTATAACCTCGGCGACCCCTTCATTGGTAAGTGATTGTTTTCTATACCTGAAGGATCTTCAATTCTATGCTTTCTACCAAAAAAACTACTTTTCCGGACAGGAATTAGCTTGTTAAACTGCTGTACATGAACCGCACTTACAACAAAACTGATCCGCACATATCAAGGGTTAACGATTCGGGAAGGGACCATGGCTGAAGTTCCCATCCTGTATACCTTTCGCCGATGTCCCTATGCAATGCGGGCGAGGATGGGCCTTGCCTATGCCGGTATTGAGTTTCAAATACGGGAAGTAGTGCTGAAAGACAAGCCGCGGGAGATGCTGGAAGATTCACCCAAAGCAACGGTTCCGGTACTTTTACGCAGTGGCTTGCCGGTTCTGGAAGAGAGCCTGGACATCCTTGAATGGAGTCTTTGTGAAAATGATCCTGATGGCTGGATGGACCATCCTGCAGAGAGACTTCTGATGATGCAGAAGCTTGTTGAAGAAAACGACAATATCTTCAAGGAACATCTGGATCACTACAAATATTCAGATCGCTTCCCTGAACATACAAGAGAAGTGTATCGCCAGGCAGGAGAGACCTTTCTGCAGAAACTGGAAGTTCTATTACTGGATACGCCATTTTTTTTTGGAAATCGAATTTCCTATGCGGATGTCGCGGTCTTCCCATTCATCCGTCAGTTTTCAAACGTTGAACCCTCATGGTTTACTTCTGCACCTTATCCCCACTTAAGAAAATGGTTAGCCAGTTTTCTCAACAGCGATTTGTTCCAATCGGTGATGAAGAAATATCCATCCTGGAAAGTGGATCACCCGGTGCTCTACTTCAAGCAGTCCTGACGATTGGGACCTGGCAAAAAGCCGATCGTGGAACGGGAAGGTTACTTGTTCAGTTCCACATATTCGACAAAAGTATCTGGATAAATTTCCCGGCCGGTGTTCTCCCACCAGTTACTTGCACGACCGCCGTATCGACTAAAAATCTTTTTCAACGCTGGCTTATCGCTGGGCGCCCAACCTTCTGTGTAGCCAATCTGTAGCTGGATGTATTCCGAAAATAACAGGTTCCACTGCAGGTTGATGTGATTGCTGAGTCGATATTCTTCTTCATCGCTCAGGGCCTCACCCTTGTCTGCTTTGACGATAATGGGTGCGATCAGGGAGTCACGATTCGCGATCATGATGTTCTGGAATTGCATGCGATTGGCCAGCATGGTACTGGCAACCGTTGCGTTGCGGGTTTGCCTGACCTGCACTGCAAGGTAAAGCAGTGTCACCAGTACAGCGATCGAGCTGATAAACTCGCCGATACTTCCCAGATCCTGAACGGTCATCGTCATCCCTCTATTCGACTTAAATAAGCCGGAGTAGCTTCCACCCGCGACATTCCTTTGTTATCTTGCCTTCAAAGTCCGTTTTATGGTTGATAATGAAGCCATTAGACGGTTGAAGCAAGAGCAGTTGAAGCAAGAACAGCCGTGACCTCACATGACCAGAAAACAAATGAACCTGATTGAAACCTATCGAAATGATGGCGTTGTTCACCTGCCGCAAGTATTGGATGCGGGTGCTTTGCAACATGCCCGTGAGGCCTTTGAGTGGTCGTTGGCTAATCCGGGGAAAGGTGCCAGCAAACTGATCCCCGGCACACCCGGCTCATTTTACGGTGATCTTGCCAACCCACACTGTTTCGCAGCCTATGAAGCAGTCAACACCAACACAGTGATTCCAGCTCTGGTGACGGGTCTCTGGGACAAACCTGATATCTGGTTCATGTATGAGCAGATATTCAAAAAGGTCGGCGGGCAGGATGGTGAATCGGTACGGCGGACACCCTGGCACCAGGACCTGCCCTACCTGCCAATTCAGGGAAATGACCTGGCGGTCGTATGGATATCGTTCGAACCGCTGAGTGCAGATGAATCCCTTGAATTCATTGTAGCTTCTCACCACGGAACCTTATACGACGGTTCCCGATTTGACCCGCGGGATGACACCATCCCACTCTACGGCACAGGGGATTTGCCCAGACTTCCCGATATCGAAAAATCCCGGGATGAATACGATATTGTGTCATTCCCAATCCAGCCAGGGGATGTTGTCATTTTTCACCCTGCCATGTTACATGGCGGTGCGCCTACGGCAGCAGGTAAAACGCGCAGCACTCTGTCTTTGCGTTACTTTGGTGAAGATGCAACCGTCGCCTGGCGACCTGGTGATACCATGGAACGGATTGCAAAGATTGGATCAGGGCCGGAGGTGCATCCCATGAGTCGCGCCAAACGACTTGGTGAAGGTGCGCCCTTTAGAGACGAAGGATTTCCCCGGTTACTGTAACCTTAGACTATATTGCAGGCCATGAATCATTGTGTTTCGCCGGTCATGACGATGCGCCTGGAGGAGTCTATACTGCAATAAACGGGTCGACCGTATAAAAAGGAGAGCTTATCGTGAGCCTGATAAGAAGAATTGTTGCATTTGTAAAAGATCTGATTCCCACCACCCTCAAGTCCTTCATTATTACAGCCCTGGTCCTGATCCTCGTTTTGCCGCTTTTTATTGGCAAGGCAACCGACCTGTATGAGAAGTCGAATTGGGATGACGATAAAACCAGGGGGGCGATTATCGGCGTAGAAGACGCATTCGGTGACGAGTTCGAGCATGTCTTTCCTGACGATGAAAAATGGCCAGGTTCCCAGGACTGGCAGAACTGGAGTCCATCCGACAGCATGTGGTTTTACACCACCACGCAAGGCTCTGACCTGATTCCCTACGATTTTTTTATGGTACTTGAGCAGGAGGATTCCGCGGATTTATTTCGTGACAATGAGCATATCGCCTACTACCGCTACATCCCCCTCAAAGCCACCTCGAGTAATCCTGATGCCTTGCCGCTGGGATTTGTCAAGGATACCTACAAGGGTAAGGAATACATCGGTTTTACCTGTGCCGCCTGCCATACCACGCAGATTAACTATCAGGGTGTGGGCATGCGGATTGATGGCGGTCCTGCCATGTCGGACATGTATAGTTTTATGACGGTGATGGACCGGGCCCTGACTCAAACATGGGAAGATGGAGCGAAACGAGAACGCTTCGTTAAGGCGGTGCTTGCCCGTAATAGTTTCGGTAAAATTTTTAGAGGAGGTCGCAACTTTACCTCCAGCGAAGAAGTCCTGGAAGCCCTGAACACGTTCAAAATCCGGATCAAGAACTACGTTGTCATCAATCGAAGTGCGCCGGGTTACGGATATGCGCGTCTTGATGCCTTCGGCAGGATATTTAACAGGACACTTGAGCACCTGCTTAACCGGGACGCGATCGAAAGCGTGCTTGCCGACACACTGGAAGTTAATGAGCTGAAAGAAGTGCTCAAGCACATTGCTGATTCTATCGTCAGCAACCAGGACTTCGACCATCTTTTTGAAAAGCTCCAGCCGCTTCTGTCAACGAAACAGATGCTGCAATTCAGGGATGCCCTGTTTAACAAGCCCGACGCACCGGTGAGTTACCCGTTTTTGTGGGATATTCCGCAGCATGATTATGTACAGTGGAATGGAATAGCGGCTAATGCAGGCGTCGGTCCAATTGGCAGAAACAGCGGTGAGGTGATTGGCGTTTTTGCGACCCTGGACTGGCAGGAAAAATCAGGTTTCAGCCTTTCTGCCTTTATCGGGGGCCAGGGGACAGGGAAACATATCAGCTACCAATCTTCCATCAATGTCAGAAACCTGAGGCACATCGAAAATCGCCTGGTGAGTCTGCAATCGCCGCAATGGCCCGAGGAAATCCTGGGTAAGATTGATCATGAAAAGGCGCAGCGAGGCAGGAAATTATTTCTTAGACACTGCGCCAGCTGCCACCAGGACATCGATCGAAGTGCAGAGGACCGTAGGGTCATTGCACAAATGTTAAAGATCAAAGCTGCTGGCACTGACCCGACTATGGCCAAAAATAGTGTTAACCAGGTTGGCAAAAGTGGCATCTTGAAGAATCAGTACCAGGGATTTGAAGTCGGTAAGATCCTCATTCAGGATACTGCGCCGGTCGCTG
>SMVA01407714.1_pt1 | contig 18862 bp, 22 predicted proteins | sample 2456451 | NCBI WGS metagenome assembly SMVA01 (sample SAMN11095933, study PRJNA526329) | marine sediment metagenome | biome: Marine sediment; feature: Surficial sediment; material: Deep marine sediment; isolation source: Hadal surficial sediment | place: Pacific Ocean | collected 2014-05 | depth...
CGGTCTTTGGTCTTGGCAAAATCCAGCCACGAGATAAAATCGCCAAAGCTTGCCAGACGCTCCTTGAATTCATCAACCCCCGGGGTCCAGCCGTTATAGGTATTGATAAAGTTCAGGCACAGCCGCTCGCCAACAAAATTAACGTCTGTCCAGGTTTTGGTCATATTTATGCTTATACCTCTTTTTTTTAATTCTAACCAGTAAAAAACTCTTGACAAGTTATATAATCGTCTGCATATATAACCTTTAAAAAGCTCTTTACAAGTTATTCTTTTACCTTATAGGAGAATTTAACACCCATGTATTGCTTTTTAATGGTTACTTTAGGAGAGAGACCATGACTTGTTCCACCCAAACACTTAACCCAAAAACCCACCCCTTGCTGACCAGCAAACTGTTCCATTCCAAGAAAGCGGGCACCGATGACCTGTTTTTTCCCAAGGAAGTGATTCTCGATCATGCCGTCGAGGTTTACGAAAAGGAACACGGGGCCCAAACAGGGGCAATTTTTGCGCGCCTTAATCGTGCCTTGGCCAGTTCGCTTAAAGGGTTCTTTGATGTCACATACAAATAAGCTGGAAATCCCAGGGAAGCAGTTCCCTCCTGCTTCCTCCCTCTCCCCGGGGGCGCTGCTTGCCGCCCCCGGGGCAAAGTTTGTTGAGACGCCATTTTTTTTCTGGGGGGTTTTTATCGTCACCCTGGTGTTATGGGCCTCGGCCTTTGTCGCCATCCCGATCGCCCTTAAAGACATGGCCGCGGACCAGGTCATCACCACCCGCCTGGTTATTTCATTCCTGATTTTTCTGCCGGTGGTGGTGCGCGCCTGGAGCAAAGTGATCCGCCCTCAATTAAAGCAGGATTGGAAATTGCTGCTGTTGATGGGTCTTACCGGGATTACGTTTTACCTTTTCGCCCTGACTTATGGCCAGCGCACCAACGGCGCCGGTGAGACCAGCCTGATCGTCAATATGACCCCGCTGTTGACCGGGTTTTTTGCCGCCCTGTTTTTGAAAGAGGATTTTCACAAGCGCATGATAATTGGCGCCCTGGTTGCCCTTCTCGGGGTTGCCTTTTTGGTCGTGGGCGGGGGAGATGGATTCCAGATTGACCCCAATGCCCTGCTGATTCTTGTTTCAGTTGTCGCTGCATCGATTTATTTTGTTATCCAGCGGAAACTTAGCAAACGCTATTCCCCCACCCTTTTGGTAGCCCTGTCGTTTTTCATCGGCACGCTTTTCGCGCTGCCGTTCAGCGCCGGGATTATCGAAAGCTTCCAGGCCATGACCTGGCGCTCGGGCGCGGCGGTGGTTTATCTCGGCGCCTTCGCCAGCACCATCGCCTACATCGGCTGGGCCTATATCCTGTCGAAAATGCCGGCAGGCAAAGCCGCCCTTTACCTGTATTACATTCCGGTTTTGTCGACGATTATGGGCTGGCTGATCCTCGGCGAGGTGATCACCCTGGGCTTCCTGTTCGCTGCCGTGCTGATTATCCTCGGCGTAATGATCGGCACAGGGGTTTTGAAGGCTAGTCCCTTCTGGAAAATCAAAAAGCTTTCGAAAACCCCTATAAAAGGGCCGTGCCAGGATGTGCCTTAGGGGAAATTGGCTAGCCCAGCCAGGCGATGGCACCCATCCAGATCATGGCGCCGAGCTGAAGAGAAAAAAATGTAAAGCGCACCAGCACTACCGGCCTCCTCTGCTCGCGGTGGAGATGGGTCATGCTCTGTAAAATCCGCGCTCCAATGACCACCAGCGCCAGGGTATCAAGGGTCTGCGTATCGAGGCCCTGCACCGTTAAAACCACAACTATTGCACCAAAAACAGCAAGGTTTTCAACACAATTCCGGTGCGCCTGCATGGCGCGGCGATACCGGCCATCCTCGGGCGGCACGTCGCTGGGAAAACCACCCTTGGGCACCGTCCCGGTAAACACGGCTTTCCAGCGGTAAAAGCCGATATGCAAAACCATGAATATGGTCCACATCGCAAAACCCAGCAAAACCCACAGCGGTGTTGTCATGATCAATCCCCTCTTCGTTGTGTAAAATGGCCCGCCCGGCAGGATTTGAACCTGCGACCTCCGGATTAGAAATCCGATGCTCTATCCAACTGAGCTACGGGCGGAATTCGCCTTATTTACTCTCATCCGGCATTTTTGAAAAGAAACTTATTTGAAATTTTCGGCATAGGTCTGGTAGCGCGGGCGTCTTTGCGCCTCACTAGCAACGGTATATTCAATCCCCTTGCGCCGGGCATAGTCTTCGGCTTCGGCCAGGGTTTTGAACTTGAGGCGCAGCTGGGATTGCATATCGCCGGAGCCGGCCCAGCCCATCAACGGGTCGGGTTCTTTCTTCGCTTCCGGTTCAAACTCAAGCACCCACAGGCGAGTGGCCGCGAGCCCCGATTGCATGGCGGTTTTGGCGGGTTTGAAAATCCGTGCCTTGGTCATTACTATTCTGGCCTCCTGTATTCCATTTACCGCTCTTACAGTATCCTTAGCGCGGGTTTTGATCAACGCCCCAATTTTGCCTGAACGGACTTTTTGGGAGGTAAAAAAATTAAACAATTCCCATAAAGTGTTTGTTTTGCTATGAAAATTTACTCACACACTAGGAAAACCGGGGGAAATATGGCCAAAAAATCCAGCACAGGCACGGCAAAAGGTGAAGAATTCACCCCCGGGGTAGAGCTAACCGGAAGCCATCATACCGAAAATTACCTTTTTGCATTTTCCACTTTGCCGGATATTTCAACTTTTATGCGCACCCAGGTCATCCCAAAGGACCAGGACGGCCTTAAGCCCCTGAAGGCGGCGTGGGAGAAAATCCAGCCTACCATTGCAAAATTAATAGAGCGCGAAAAAGGACTGTCCGAGTCTATTTCGCGGGCAAATATTCCCGAAGAAAATCATGAAAAAGTGCGGGAAATTATTGGCGGCGAGCTGTTTCAAAAAACGTTTACCGGCCCTTTTACCATAGAAATGGTGGAAATTGACAAGCTTATTGCCCCGCAACGGACGGTAAACCTGGATTTTGTCAAGGATCTGACCAATGAGGTAAGCGCCAAACCCGATACCACCGAGTTGGTGGATTTTTGCCTGGGCGGAAAACGAAAAAAAGCCCCCGTCGCTCACCTTGAAATTGGCCCGGGTCAACACGCCTTCGCTTCAGTAAATACCGACCTTCGTTTTTTGGGCGGGTTTTTAAAGCCCCTTGCTGAAGAGGATTTAAAGCTGGCCGGGCTTGGCGGTATGCCGGTCGCAGCGGTCATCGGTTTTGTCGGCTATGGCCTCGATGCCGTCAATGTTTTGGCCGCGGGGCAACGGTATGTCCTGAACAATGGATTTCACCGGGTTTATGCCCTCAGGTCTTTGGGGGTTAAGATGGTCCCGGTGGTGGTCCAGCATAAAGCGAATATCGCCCTGGAATTCCCCCAGAGCGTGTTTGGATTGCCAAGGGAATATTTCCTGAACCACCCCAGGCCGGTCTTGGTGAAGGATTTTTTTGTCGAGGACTTCAATGTCGCCTTACGGGTGAAAGACCGGCTCAAGACGATCACAACCCAAATCCAGTCCGGGCAAATTGACACCCCGGTATAAATTTTTGAATAATTATAATGTTCGGGGAGGAGAAACATTATGGCTGAAACAAAAGGAAAAGTTGTTGGTTCGCTGGCGCGGGTATTTCGCTATCCGGTCAAGTCGATGGTAGGAGAGGAACTGGAACAGGTGGAGGTAACAAAAACAGGTATTTTGGGTGATCGGGCTTATGCCCTGGTGGATCAAGAGAGTGGCAAGGTGGTAAGCGCGAAGAACCCGCGGAAATGGAGTAACCTGTTTGGAATAACTGCCACCTTCACCCAGCCCCCACAAGCAAATCAGGCTTTACCGAACGTCAGGATTACGTTGCCTTCGGGCGAACAGCTGGACCGGGTAGAAGATGTGAATGAAAGGCTGAGCAACCTGTTCGACAGGCAAGTCGAACTCTTATCAGCGGCCCCACAAAAACCTGCCCTGGAGGAATATTGGCCGGACATTGAAGGGCTTGATCACCGGGACGCTGTCACTGACGAAGGCATGCCGGCAGATACCTTTTTCGATTGTGCCACCCTTCACCTGATGACAACAGCGACACTCGATCGATTGCAGGAGCTGTATGCTGAAGGTACCTTTGATGTGCGGCGCTTCAGGCCCAACCTTCTTGTCAATTCAGATTCAGGCGGATTTCCCGAGAATGAATGGGTTGGCCGCAGGGTCGCAATTGGAGATGACGTAATCATAAAGATTACAGGGCCTTGTCCACGTTGTGTCATGACAACGATTGCACAACCCGGCCTGGACAAAGACCCGCTAATATTGCGTACCGCAGTCCAACATAATGGCGGCAACGCTGGTGTCTATGCCGCTGTCATTCAGGGGGGACAAATCAGACAGGATGACCCAGTTGCGGTGCTTTGAACCAAAGCCGGGGAGAATTTACCCAGCAAAACAATTGTCGAAATACCCTTTTTGGGATACAAATAAGTAGGAATAACTTTCTTATGGCAAAAAAACCAAAAGCGAAAAAAGTTCAAACTTCCCTTACGGGATCCCTCCAAAGCCACTTCAAGGTGGTCGAGCAAAATTACGGCGACGATGCGCTCAAATGGTATAAGTCATTTTTGGCGGCCAGCATTACCGCGATAGTCCTGGCTATTTTGTATTTAATGGGGTCGATGTTAAATTGGGCGGTTGTATTTATAATCGCCGGGGTTGCCGTGCTGTCGCTTTTGTTCAAGGTCATATTTTGGAGTGATGGCAGTTTTTAAACCAGGTCTTTTGGCCCGTCCGGAAAAATTCCAACAAAATAAAAAGGGGAAAGTGGTCGGGGAGACAAGATTCGAACTTGCGACCCTCTGCTCCCAAAGCAGATGCGCTACCAGGCTGCGCCACTCCCCGACCGGGAATGTGTGCGGGGTTTAGCATAACATCTTTAAGATTGAAAATGAAAAAGAGTGTGCTTTAAAGAATTTTAAAAATACCCGAGCTGGCCAGAACCGGATTTCCCTCGACCTCAATCTCGCACCTGACAAAAGCCAGGGCTTTGGTGCGCCGGGTGACAAAGCCGCGGCCTTCAACCCAGGCGCCAAGCCTTGCCGGGGCGGTGAACTGGGCATTCATCTGCACCGTGACAAACGGCAGGTTGGCGACATCCAGAACCGCGCGGGCCATGACAATATCGGCAAACGTCATCAAAACCCCGCCGTGGGCGATGCCGCCCTGATTGGTATGCTTGTTTTCCACCCGAAACCCGCGCACCCAGCCTTCGCCCTCCTTCTTTTCATAAAGCGGGCCGACCGCCGCACCGAACGGGTTTTCGGATTTGATCGGCTCATAACCTGCCGGTGGTTTTTCGCGCTTAGTCATTATCCGGGTCCTGGGCGGGTATTGCATTGCCGAAAATTTCATGATGAACAATATCTCCGGCCTCAATTCCAAGCGTTTCGCTCAGGCCGCCGTTTAATTCCAGAACGCCGGCAACCCAGCCTGGTGAATTTATCGTCTGCAAAGAATGCGGCTGGGTATCGTGAGCGATATCGGCAATCGTGCCGTCGGGCAAAATAAAAATCAGATCAAGCGAAATGTAGGTATTCTTCATCCAGAAGCCAACGCTTTGAGGGAAGGAATAGTGAAAAATCATGCCATGGTCAGCGGCCATCTCCGCCCGGTACATCAGGCCCAAACTCTGCTGTTCGGGGGTTCTGGCCACCTCAACCTCAAACCTGTGCCAGCCTTCATCGGTCTCAATGCTAAGCGGGGTCACTTCAAGGTTTTGCGGCACCCCGCCACTCCCGGCGGCGGTAATAAAAAAAAGAAAAACGGCCATTAGTGATTTGAAAACGGTCATGAAAGGGGGCCTTTTGGTCAATTATTCAATGGGAAAACAATACCCAGCCCAAGGGCAAAGGGCAAGGGTGGATACTTTTAAGCGCCGGTTTAAGGGAAATTTTAGTCGTCGTCGGGAAGCTTTACCTCGGCAACCAACGGTCCTCGCGGTCCATCGCCGACTCGAACCATCACCTTTTGACCCGGGAATACCTCTTCTATTCCGGCGCGTTTCAAAACCCTGAGATGGATAAAAATATCCTCAGAATCTTCATCCTGCGAAATAAACCCGTATCCGCGCAGCCGGTTAAACCACTTTACGGTTGCTTCCATAAAATCACTGATGTTTTCAAGGTCGGCGGTCGGATCGAAATCCTCATCACCGTTCATAAGTTCATCGGCCGGGGTTGCGGTGGCAAGGTCAATCGCGGATACCCGGATCGCCTGCCAGCCCTTCAGGCCTTCAATGGCAAGGCATGTCAGGGTTGCGCCTTCGGGCACGGTGGCCAAACCAATTTCTTTTAAAACAGAAAAATGAACCAGGATATCTCCCTGGCCCTCGTCAGAGACAATAAACCCAAAGCCTTTTGCAGAATCAAACCACTTGACCTTGCCTTTGACTTCAATGGCCCCGGCTTTCTTGGCCATGTCTACGATATCACTTTGGGACTTTTCGCTTTGCATCCCAACTCCCCCACTTTACGGGCTACGTCAAAACACTCTTCTGACTAAACCACTTTATTGTTTTTTAAATTATATCACAAACTTGTGATCACAACCAAACCAAAAAAATAAATAAATTTTTATTAAAATCTGTTCTATTTTTCCAAACCCTCGATTAATGACCCTCTGGCGTTAAAGTCTCAATATGGTGTTCGATCAGGCCGATGTCATAAAAATATGCGGTGCCGGGTTCCAGCAGGAAATAAACACCCGCCAGGCCAACCAATGTCAGGACCACGGCATAGGGGAACGCCATTATCACCATCCGCCAGTAAGACAACCTGACCAAAGGCGCAATCGCCGATGTAAGAAGGAACAGAAAGGCCGCTTGGCCGTTCGGGGTGGCAACGCTTGGAAGGTTTGTGCCGGTGTTGATGGCCACCGCCATCAAATCAAAAGTGTCACGGGTAATCGTGCCATTGGCCAGCGCGTTTTGTGCCTCACTTATATAAACGGTGGCGACAAATACGTTATCACTCATCGCCGAAAGCAGGCCATTGGCCAGGTACAGCGCGGAAATCTGGTCGGAGCCTTCCAAACTTAAAACCCAGTCGGTCACCGGCTTGAAGAGGGCCTGATCATTGATAACCGCGACGATGGCAAAAAACACACCGAGCAGGGCGGTAAACGGCAACGCCTCCTGGAACGCCTTGCCGATGGCATGCTCATCAATAACCCCGGTAAACGACGACGCCAAAACAATAACCGACAACCCGATCAACCCGACGGCCCCCAATTGAGCGCCAAGGCCAATGATTAACCACAGGCCAACCAAACCTTGAACCACCAACGAGGCTCTTTGTTGTGAGGTTCTTTTCTCTGACTGATAGGCTTCATATTCAGCCAGGATTTTCGCAACCTTTTCGGGCAGCAGCGCGCCGTACCCGAAAATTCCGGTTTTTTCCAAAACCACCACAGTCAATAACCCGGAAACCAGAACCGGCAAAGTGACCGGCAGCATACGGAAAAAGAATTCCCAAAACTCCCACCCGGCGCGGCTGGCTATAAGGAGATTTTGCGGCTCGCCAACCAGCGTCATCACCCCGCCCAGCGCGGTGCCAACCGCCGCGTGCATAATCAGGGTTCTGAAAAAGGCACGGAATTGCTCCAGATCATCGCGGTTAAGGTGATCGACCTGTTCGTCATCCAGGTGATCGTGGTCATGATGAAAATCCTTGCCGGAAGCCACCTTGTGGTAGATCGAATAAAACCCGACAGAGATGGCAATGATCACCGCAATCACCGTCAGGGCGTCCAGGAATGCGCTCATGAAAGCCCCGGAAAAAGAAAACATCAAAGCCAATTTAAGCTTGGACCTGACCTTCACCAGAATTTTGGTGAAAATATAAAGCAGCAGGTCCTTGATAAAATAAATCCCGGCGACCATGAAAATCAACAGCAGGATAACCTCAAACCCGGCTTCAAGTTCATGGAAAACCGTCTCTGTAGAGGTTAGCCCCAGGAATATTGCCTCAATCGCCAGCAGCCCGCCCGGTTGCAAGGGGTAACATTTCAGGGCCATCGCCAGACAGAAAATAAATTCTCCGACCAAAAGCCAGCCCATCAAGTAAGGCCCCATCAAATAAAGGATAATTGGATTAATGATCAAAAAACCGATGATGGCGATTTTATACCAATCAGGGGCATGGCCTAAAAAATTCTTGGTGTAGGGGTTGGAAAAATATTGTGCCATTCTAAAATGCTTCCCCGGTGTTGTTCCTCGCATCCCATGTTTAAAAACAACCCGGGAAAAAGCAAGCAAAACCGAACCCTGGTCTAACCTTAACTTGCCGATTATCCCGGCGCGGTTTAAACAAATTGGCAAGAAAGATTTTATGACATGGATTTATCAGGAAAAAAAATCATACCCGCAGACCGCGATGAGGTTTGGCAAATGTTGCAAAACATCGATATTTTGAAGGCCAGCATTCCCGGCTGTGAAGATTTGATTTGGGAAAATGAGACCACGCTCAGGACTATTGTCCGGGCAAAGATTGGCCCCGTCAAGGCCCGCTTCAAAGGCAAGATCATCCTTTCCAACATCAACCCCCCGAAAAGTTACACCATTTCCGGTGAAGGCCAGGGCGGGGTCTCTGGCTTTGCCAAAGGCAAGGCCGATGTCACGTTGACAGAAACCCCGGAGGGGTGTGAACTCAGCTATAGTGCCTCGGCAAATTTTGGCGGTAAACTGGCGCAAATGGGGTCCAGGCTCCTAAACAGTGTTGCCAAAAAAATGGCCGATGATTTCTTTGATGGTTTCGTCACCCAGGTGACCAACTCAAAGACGTAGGTGGGGAAGAATGACCCAAAAAAAACAGAACATTGATGCCCGAAAAGAAGGATTGCCGACCCAGGTTTGGGTGGTCGGCGTTATCATTTTTGTGTTGGCCACGCTTTATTTTTTTTCGAGTTAAACCATGCCCAATCGTAAAAAAAAGGATGAATGGACAACCGCCATGGATTGGGGGCTTGCCGGTGAAGATATTGCCTTGGCCAGTGTGATCATGACCTGGGGTTCGTCACCACGGCCGGTGGGCAGTCTTCTGGTAATAAGTTGGCAATGGGTTGTTCGAAGGGTCTGTCAGCGGCGGTTGCGTGGAAGGCGCGGTGGTGACAGAGGCCTTGGATATATTAAAAAGCGGCCGGCCAAAAGTGATGGAATTTGGTATTTCCAATACCAACGCCTGGGAGGTGGGATTGGCCTGCGGCGGCAATATTGCCATCCTGGTGGCTTCGGTTAAAAAGAAAAACATCCCCATCCTGAAGCGCCTGAACACGGTGCGCGCGGCCCGGACCCCGCTGGTGCTCGCCACCCTTTCAGGCGGCCGGGGCGCAAAACAAATCATTCGCAGCCATCCCGAGGTGGTTTTGGAGGTTGCGGTAGACGATCCCGGTATCCATATCGATCTGGATACCCGGGAGGACATGGATGCCTTGTAAAAGAGGTTCCTTTTCATTTCAGGAATAAACCGGATATACTATCTGGCTAGGGTCTGGACCCTGGGTAAAGCAGGGAAGAGAGAGACTATGGCCAAGGCCAAAACAAAGCCAAAACTGATTGCCCTCACCGGCGCCACCGGGTTTGTTGGCGGCCATATTCTTAAGGCGGCTGTCAAGGCAGGGTATCCGGTGCGCGCCATCACCCGGCGCCCGCAAAACCCGCGCCCGGGGGTGGACTGGGTGCCCGGCGACCTCAAGGACAGGCAGGCCCTTAAAACCCTTCTGGAAGATGCCGATGTTGTCATCCACTGCGCCGGGATTGTTAAGGCTAGACGCCACGCCCATTTTCATGAAATCAACACCCAGAGCCTGGCCCACCTTCTGGATATGCTGCAAGCCCGGCGCGGCGGCTATGGCGCCACCCAGGTGATGTTTATTTCCTCGCTGACCGCGCGCCACCCTGATATTTCCCCCTATGCAATGAGCAAACACAATGCCGAGGAAATTTTGAAAAGCCGGGGCGATGATTTTCCCTGGACGATCATCAGGCCGCCGGCGGTTTATGGTCCCGGGGACATGGAAATTTTAAAATTGTTTCGGGTCATGAAGCGGGGGTTTGCCCCGGTGGCGGGAAGCATTGCCAATTCATTTTCGCTGATCCATGGCCGCGACCTGGCGGCAGCGGTTTTGGCGGCGATCGGAACCAAGCTGGCCGAAAACAAAACCCTGGAACCCGATGACCGTCACCCTGGAGGGTATACCGTTCTGGATGTGGCTGGCATTGTCGGGCAAAAACTCGGACGGGCGGTCAAACCGGTGGTTATTCCGGGAATGCTTTTGCACGCCGCCGCTTTTTTCAATGAAATTGGGGCAGCAGTGATCGGTAAAGCGCCAATATTTGCCCGCTGGAAGGTTCGGGAAATGGCCTACCCAAACTGGGTTTCAAACCAGGCCAGTCACGCCGCAATGCCAGGCTGGAAGCCAAAAATTGGCCTGAAGGAAGGCCTGAACGAGACAATTGACTGGTATCAGGCAAATGGCCACCTTTAAAAGGGCCTAAAAAGTTCTTTAAAAAGCATGAAAAACAAGGGTTTAAGCGCCTTCCCAGCCGGGGAGGAAACGCATTTTTTTGCGTTTTTGAGTTTTCAAAGGGGGTACAATAGTGTAACTAGGTCGGCCTGGGAAAAATTTTGAATAGGGACGCACCCGTCTGGATCACTTAGGATGGTTCAAGTTGGGCTGGTGGTATGTTGTACCGGGGAATTATCAATTGAAAATTTCGACCCTGACAATGTCTCCCTTGAACCGAATGGCTGTTCGGGATACCTTTGTTTCGGGGAGCGTTCAGCCAATAAAATTAGGCGATAGAGATGCGTAGAGATCTTTTTGAAAAATTTCAGTCTATTATAGATCAGCATGATGCGCTGCCGCCCGAGGCTGATGATCCGTTTTCCGTCAGGATGGACAAGATTATCTCTCAGACCGTGGCCGTCATTGACGGACGCGAGACCATTCTCTGTGGCACCAACAACTATATGGGCATGACGCTGGACCCCGATGCCAAGGCCGCGGCGATTGAGGCAATTGAAAAATTTGGCACCGGCACCACTGGGTCCCGCGTTCTCAACGGTACCTATTCCGGGCATATCGAACTTGAAGAAACCCTGAAAGATTTTTACGGCACCAAATTTGCCATCGTCTATTCGACCGGGTATTTGGCCAACCTTGGTATCCTCGCCACCTTGCCCGGGCGCAAGGATTTTATTGTCATAGACGCGGATGTCCATGCCAGTATTTATGATGGCTGTGCCCAGGGGCGGGCGACGATTTTGCGCTTCAAGCACAACGACACGGAACACCTGGAACGCCGCCTCAAGGATTTGCCGCCGGATGCCGGCATCCTGATTGTTGCCGAAGGCATTTACAGTATGATGGGAGATGTCGCACCCCTGAAAGAAATCATCGCATTAAAAAAGAAGTACAAAGCCACTTTGATGCTGGACGAGGCCCACTCGATGGGCTTTTGCGGCAAAACCGGTCGCGGTGTCGCCCAGGAATTGGGGCTTGAGGATGAGGTTGATTTTCTGGTCGGAACATTTTCAAAATCGGTCGGCACAGTTGGCGGTTTTGTGGTCTCTAACCACCCCAAATTTGAGGTCCTGAGGCTGGTCTCCAGGTCGTATGTCTTTACCGCCTCGCTGCCACCTTCGGTGGTTGCCTCGGCCAAGTCAGCGATTGAAACCATCAAGGGCGCCGATGACCTCCGCGAAACGCTTTGGGCCAATGCCCGTCATCTCCACCGCGGCCTCAAGGACGCTGGGTTCGCGCTCGGCACCAAAACCGCCGAAAGCCCGATAACCGCGGTTGCCCTGCCCGATACCGAACAAACGGTACGGTTCTGGTCAGGGCTTTTGCGCGCCGGGGTTTATGTCAATATGGCGGTTCCACCGGCGGCGCCCCAGGGTCTTTTCCTGTTACGATGCAGCGTTTGCGCCAGCCACACCCCAGAGCAAATTGATACTGTCATTGAAAAATTTATTGCTGTTGCCAAGGCGCGCAAAGTGCCGCTTAGCGGAAAGCACCCTTCAGGCGAAGCTGAAAAAAAAGGAAAACCCCCGCAATCAAAGGATGTCGCCGCTGCCATGGCTTGAGGGTTACGGTGATTCCTGACGACCGGCCAATTTTCCAGACCAGATAATCAATTCCCCCACTAAAGGTAAATGTTGCCTTGATAAGGCGCATCAGGCTGACAGCCTTGCCATTCAAACGGCGTTTGGTCCAGCGCCATTTGTTCGCCCGGGCGCTTGCCAGGGCATGCCCGCCGAGGGCCTTTAGAACCAGGGGTGTAACCGCATCAAAGTAGGTTTTATTAACTGTATAGAGTTCCAGGCCCTTGCCTTTTTTTTCCGACCTGAGTTCGGCGCCATAAGTCAAACCCAAGGCAAATGGCCATATTTCCTTAGGCGTTTTTACCGCCCCCAGCAGCGGCATGGCGGCGGACACCATAGTCAAGTGGGCACCCGTAACCCCTTCCAGGATGGCTGCCCTGGTTTTTTTGTCGCGGCAGTATATCAGCCTTGAGGGTTGGCTAAACCGGGCCCACACCGAAACATTGAGGCAGGCTTCCGAGGTTCTGAACAAAAAGTCTTCAAGGCTGAGGACGGCAATCTTGGCGCGTAGCTTGGCCTGGCCAACTTTCGCCTCACGGTAAAAAACGTTGGGCGGCACTACCCGGTTGGCCAGGGCCAGGCCGCCAGAGCCATAAGCCTTCCGGTAGTTGCCAACAATCAGGTAAAAATCCAGGATCAGGCCTTCGAGTTTGCCGGTTCGCAGGCACGACCCGTAATAAAGCACCGCCAAAACTTCGCCGTTAAATTCGCCTGCCAGCTTTTTTGCCAGCCGCTCAGCTTGGGGCTGAACCGGGCCATCAAGCGAGGTTTTAATGTAAGAAATCAGTGATTTTTCTGAGGCACGCATAGGCCAACCTTCATCACTTATGTCAGCGGGCGGGTTATATCATTTTCCCCGAAAAGATACGAACTTTAACGGCTCGGTGCCAGAAACCTTGATTGGACCGGTGCCCTCATACTGGTGGATTTCACCGTCCAGTACGAACGAGGCGCCACCCCGGATGGTCACGCTTTTCACATGATCAAAGCTGATGGTTTTGGTTCTGGCGCGGTCAATGGTCCCCATGGCGCCCCGGAAAAGGGCTATAATAACGGCTCGCACATGGGGCCGCAAAATTAACAACGGCAGGTGTCCGGCTTTATATGGGGCGTGCCCGCCAAATATGAGGGCGCTCAGGGTGGTGGTCGCCACCAGGCTGATATGCCCCGAATAAGTTTTGCCGTTGTCAAAAACAACATCCATTTCCGGGGCGTAGCCAATCCATCCCTTGCGGTAGCGGCCAAACAGAAAAGAGGACATAAAACCGCCAAGCCCTATCAATTGCGCCATCTTGCCTTTGATCCCCAAGGGGTAAATGTGGTTGACCGTGTAAGAAATCAGGCTAGGCATTGACGCCCCGCCAAAAAACATCCCGAACTGGGGCTCACGCTTGTCATTAAAATCTATTCGAACCAGGTTATGTTCGGATATGTGGGTGTCAATTTCACCCTTGGCATAACTTTCCAGAATGGTTTCCAGATCGCGGGCCACAGGGCCGCCGGTTTTCAGGTCCCGGGCAATCATATTGGTCATGCCGCCGCCAAGGATGGCAATTTTTGGAAAGTCCTTGAAAATCCTGTTGTTCATGAGAAACGTCAGGGCGCTGTGGATGGTGCCATCGCCCCCGTTCAGGATCAAAAGATCAATTTCTTCACCCTTGAAAGCCCTGAGCTGGATATAAAGCCGTTTGAGGGAGTTGCCCTCCAGGTGTTCAACAAAAGAATAGCGTTCGGCCACCTTGAAAATTTCCGGCAGGCATTTTCGATTATGGGTGCTCAAGCTGTTGCTCAGCAGGATTACACGCCCCTCGTTTGCCTTACGACCCCGTGCCATTATGAAATTTACCTTTAGGTTTTCCCGCTTTTTTTGACAAAAGCGATCCAAGCCATGGTTTTTAAAAATCCGGCAGCCCCAAGGCCGCCGCACCAGTGTTTATTCGGGAATCAGGAGAAAATCAAACTTAAAAGCAAAAAAACGGGCTGCTACCGGCGCCGCCGGCGTTTGCTGTCTTTCTTTTCAAGTTGAAAATAATAAGTCAGGGCGACATCCATTTTTTTGACGCCATTGGCCACTTCGAACAATGTTTCTTCGTGTTCGGGCGGTCCAAAAGTCAGTGAAGGATTGTTTGAAAAGCCAAACCCTTCGGTGAAGATATCAGCCCGGCCATTGGAATTTTTGTCGTGCATAACCGCCATCGAATAGGTTCCGGCGGCAGGAAACGTCACGCACACCTGTTGGAAATCTTCCTGGGTGGGCACTTCAACGCGCAAAACTTTTTTACCGCTGACCAGAAAATCATCCGGGTTGTCGTTGTAAATTTGAACCCGGAGCGTCCCCTCGCTGGAATCAATGCCGCTGACATCAACAAGCACCCGGGGCACCGAATATTCGCCGATAACACACGGGGAAATTTGCTCCTGGGCGTTATAGGCTACATTCAGGCCATCGGCCTGAATCGCGGACGTTGAAAAAAGGAAAGCAGTGGCGCCGAGAGCCACCAGGCCTTTAACCCTGTTAGAAAAACTGAAATCGTTCACGTCAAACTCCCTGTTTGCCTGTGCGCTTTATTGTTACCGTTTACGCTAATAATATTGCGTATAAATTAGGCGCTTTTATGGCAAAACCATGCTTGAATATGACACTCTCAATACAGGAAAATTCAATTTTTTCAAGACTTAAGGTTATTTTCCTGGCAATAAATTTTATCAATTTCCTTTTTTCTTTGAAGGGTGGTATGCCACCAAGACAGCCAATAAAAGCGTATCCATGGCACCCGAAGAGGAATTTATGGCGGTCCAGGACCCTGGTCAGGAAATCAGAAGTGATAACGCTACCGTCGCCAAAAGTGCCGGGAAAGCCTTCCTTGGACAGTCCGCCGCCGTGGTTGAAGCGCTCGGCCTGATAATATTTACCTGGCTTTATGCCCCCGCTGTGGTTGGCCTTTTTTTTACGTTATGGGCGGCCCTGAAGGTTTTGACCGCGGTCACCGAGTTTGCCATGACCACGTCACAGCAGCGTTTTACCCCTGCCAGCAAAACCAAGGCCGGGGATGCCCAGATCCTGAAAGCGGCTTTAATGGTCTCTTTAAGCATCAGCATTGGGACCACTCTTTTGGTGGCCTGGTTTGCCCCTGAAATTGCCGGGTATTTTCATAGCGGCACGGTCTCCAAAGAATTGTTCACCACGATTATACGGATTTATGTCTGGGCATTGCCGGCCTGGACCCTGGTCGAGGTTTTGACCGCCAGTGTCCGCGCACAAAGGAAATTTGGCCCGGAAATCCGTGTCCGAATTTTTTACGAACAGGGCTTGCGCCTGATTGGCGGGGTCGCACTATTTTATGCCGGACTTGAAACCTTCGGCCTGTTTTATGCCCATGTCATATCGATTACCCTGGCGGCCATTCTGGCCTTTCGGCTGGCGTCAAAGTTTTATGACCTAAAGGCGGTCCTAAACGCCCCGGTCGACCCGGCCTTTCTGAAAGAGTTTTTATCGTTTTCGGCGTTGATGATGCCGGCCAATTTTATCAAAAAGCTGTTCCTTGTGGGCTCGGTAATTATCGTCAACAAGGCGCTGGGCGTTGAGGCCGCCGCCATTTACGGGCTGGGCCGGCATATCTCCAGCGTCCTGCAAATCGTGCATTTAAGTTTTGAATACGTCATGGCGCCCTTCGCCAGCCTGAAGAATGCCCTAGCCAAACGGGATGAACTTCAGGGCCTTTACGCATTCACTACGCGCCTGATTGTCGCCCTGGTAATGCCGCTTGGCATTTTGTTGATTTATCTCAGCCGTGATATCCTGACCGTTTTTAATCCCGATTACGCCGCCGCCACCGGGGTGATTATTATTTTAACCGCGGGCCGCATAACCGAGGCGCTTTCAGGCACTTCGGCGGCGGTTATTGAGATGCTCGGCAATAAAATGCTGCCGCTGGCCAACAACCTGGTGGGGCTGACCGCGCTATTTGTTTTACAATATTACCTGAAGGTTGATTACGGGGTTTATGGCATTGCCCTGGCCACCGCGGTGGGCTTCAACCTGATCAGCTTGCTTAGCCTGGCCGAAGCCTATTTTATTTATGGGCTGTCGCCTTACAGCAAAAAAACCCTGAGGCCGCTATTGGTCTCTTTCATCCTGTCTACGATGATGGGCGGGTTTTTTGTCATTGCCGACAAAATGCCGCACGCCGTGCATTTTTCACTGGCGTTGATCAGCATTTATGTGGCGCTGATGATCCTGGTGCGCTTTGGTTTGTCGGAAGAAGATGCCAGATCGCTTGGCCGGATCGGCCGCTGGTTCAGGAATTTCAAACCTCAAACCGCGATTTAGGCTTGTCACGGCGTTTAAGTTGGGGCAAGACAGCCTTCTCATTTTTTACCAAACTTGCGTGGTGCCGCTAATTGCTATAATTTTGGAAAAACGACTGGGAAAAACTTCATGGTTGGCCGTTACGGTTTTTGGAATAATAAAAGGTACTCTTTAGAGAAGATGACTTTGAGGGAGCTTATCGGCGCCTACTTCCAGTATTATGCCATCAATGTCTACCTGGGCTTTGGACTTCTCAATACGTATTACGCGCTTAAATACATGTCGTATAATTTTTACGATGTGATTGCCGTAAGTGTTGCTATCGTCACCTATCCGCTGGCCTGGTACCTGTTGCACCGCTATATTTTGCATAGCAAATTCCTGTTTAAAAACAAATGGACCGCAAAAATCTGGAAACGGGTCCATTTTGACCATCACCAGGACCCGCATGACCTGAGCGTTTTGTTTGGGGCGCTTTCTTCTACCTTGCCAACCATATTTTTGCTCACCGCCCCGGTTGGCTGGTGGCTTGATGGCCTTGGCGGTGCGGCGGCGGCGTTTGCTTCAGGTTTATTTACCACCTGTTTTTACGAATTTGCCCATTGTATCCAGCATTTGTCCTACAAGCCAAAAAACAAGATGCTGGATCTGATGAAAAAACGCCATATGGAACACCATTTTCACGATGAAAGTGGTAATTTTGGTATTACCAATTTTTTCTGGGATCACGTTTTTAAAACCTATTACCTCAAAAGCGAACGGCCGAAAAAAAGCCCAACCGTACATAACCTGGGTTATACCCAAAAGGTTGCCGAAACCTATCCCTGGGTGGCCGAACTTTCCGGCGGGCTTGGCCCTGATAACCCGTCCGGTCGGAAAGCCACCTAAAAATTCATGGCAGACGAAGTTCGCATTCATCCGGTCTCTGGAAAAGCTGACCTGAAGGCTTTTATCCACGTCCCCGATAGCCTGTATGCCGATGACCCCAACTGGATCCAGCCGCTTGAGATTGAACGGATGGGCGCGTTTACCGATAAAAATCCCTATTTTCTAAGGGGCAAGGCGCAATATTTCATTGCCTACCGGGAAGATGTTGAAGTCGGGCGTATCAGCGCCCAGATCGACCCTTTGGCGCTTGAACATGTCGATCCCAAAATGGGCCATATCGGGTGCTTTGAATGTGAAGATAATGTCAGCACCGCCAAAGCCCTGTTTGAAGCCGCTGAAGGCTGGCTGAAAGCCCGGGGAATGGCCAAAGTGCGCGGCCCGCTCAGCCTTTCGGTCAATGAAGAATGCGGCCTTTTGGTGAAGGGCTTTGATACCCCGCCGATGGTCATGATGGGCCACGCCCTGCCCTATTATGAAAAACTTTTTAAGGCTGCCGGTTACCGGAAAGCCAAGGACATGTTTGCTTATTGCCTCGACATCAACATAGGCTTTGATAAAAAAATTCGACGGTTTGTGGATATGGGGCACCGCAACAAGAATATCGAAATCCGTGATGGCGACATGTCAAATTATGATGCGGAGTTGAAAGAATTTTTTGATATATTTAACGATGCCTGGGCCGATAACTGGGGCTTTATCCCGTTTACTGATGATGACGCCCGCTTCGCCGCCAAGGAAATGAAACCGGTTGTCGCCGCCCATCGCTGCCGGATCTGCCACTACAAGGGCGAGCCGGTGGCCTTCATGATTACCTTGCCCGATGTCAACGATTACATCAAAGATTTTAAGGGTAAGCTGTTCCCGTTCAATATTTTTAAACTGCTGTGGCGCATTAAAATGAAATACCCCGAACGGGTCCGGGTTCCCCTCATGGGGGTAAGGCGTCATCTTCAGGGCACCCTTGCCGGGGCCTGCATGGTGTTCATGATGATGGAAACGATCCGGATTGAAGTCCACAAACGCGGCGGAAAAGTGGGCGAGCTGTCGTGGGTTTTGGAAGACAATGATGCGATGAATAAAATTCTCTTGGAAGCCGGCTGCGTCCTCTATAAAACGTACCGGTTGTTTGATAAAAAATTATGACTGAAAACGTACATATCCACCTGGTCTCTGGAAAAGCCGACCTCAAGGATTTTATCCATGTGCCTGATGCAATTTATGCCGATGATCCCAAATGGATCCAGCCGCTCGAGGTCGAACGGATGGATGTGTTATCCGACAAAAATCCTTATTTTCTGACCGGCGAAGCCCAGTATTTTATTGCCTTCCGCGGCAATACGGCGGTCGGGCGTATCAGCGCCCAGGTCGACCAGCTGGCGCTTGACCTGATTGACCCCAAGATGGGGCATATCGGATTTTTTGAATGTGAAAACAATGGCAAGACTGCCAAGGCTTTGTTTAATGCTGC
>SMVA01255125.1_pt1 | contig 18852 bp, 15 predicted proteins | sample 2456451 | NCBI WGS metagenome assembly SMVA01 (sample SAMN11095933, study PRJNA526329) | marine sediment metagenome | biome: Marine sediment; feature: Surficial sediment; material: Deep marine sediment; isolation source: Hadal surficial sediment | place: Pacific Ocean | collected 2014-05 | depth...
ATTTTCTGAATGGTAATCTCGTAGTACTGAGTCGCTTCAGCTAGTGAAATTGGATCGGTAGCGTCGATTCCAAAGCGTTCCTTCAAGGCCTTTGCCTCACGAGCTGTAAGGCCTCCCAGGATCTTTCTGAGTTCCGCTTCCTTGTCGATGTTGTCCGGCATGGTTTAGACGCCTAACGTCAATTCGGCAACATATGCGGTATAAGGTGACGTGCGACGTTTCTGCTGTAATAAATCATTGGTTTCTTACCTTATTTTCAGAACGTTCCATATTATCAACTAGTTATGGCCATGAGAAAGTAGTGCATGTTGTATAAGATGACGGTCCGCGTTTGCCAAAGTCACGTTTTCTAGACCAAGTTCGAGATACGCTTCGCCTTCACCAATATAGCTATTCAACCGAGAGAAGCTATATCCAGTGGATTCGGAGGTTCATTTTGTTTCATGGCAAGGTTCATCCTCGAAAATTGGCGAAGCTCGAAGTTGAGTCGTTTCTCACCCATTTGGCGGTTGATCGTAACGTGACGCCGTCGACTCAAAATCAAGCGTTGGCGGCGTTGATATTCCTGTATGCCAAGGTGCTTGGCGTGAATATGCCGTGGTTGGACGATGTGGTGCGGGCGACGAGTCCCGTACGGTTGCCGGTGGTGTTGACAAAACCGGAAGTTCTGCGGCTTATCGAGAAGGTGGCGGTTGCTCAACGGTTGGTTGTTCGGTTGATGTATGGCACGGGGATGCGCGTGATGGAGGCTGTGCGATTGCGCGTGCTTGATGTGGATTTTTCGTCGGGGTTGATCATGGTGAGGGATGGCAAGGGACGAAAAGACCGGCGGGCTATATTGCCGTTGAGTCTTATCGATGAATTACGCGCACAGATAGAGTTTTCCGTCTCACAGCATGTCCGGGATCGAGCGGAGGGGTACGGGGAGGTGGCGCTACCCGTAGCGCTGTCCGAAAAAATCACGTATGCGGGTCACGAACCCATGTGGCAGTTTGTATTTCCAGCGGCGAGACTGACAGAAGATCCACGTGCACGCGGCAGGTTGCGTCGCCACCATGTTTGGCCACAAACGATCCAACGCGCCGTTCGTCGCGCATCGATGGCCGCGGATTTGCAGAAGCGGGTCACGACGCACGTGTTGCGGCACAGCTTTGCAACTTACTTGTTGGAGTCGGGTCACGACCTTCGAACCGTGCAAGAGCTGTTAGGGCATGCGAATGTCAAAACGACTCAGATATATACCCATGTACTGAACAAACCCGGGCTTGGCGTACGAAGTCCATTGGATCCGGCTGTTTGATACCGAATTGATCGGTGCTGCGGGATCAGAGAATTCAGTCAGAAGGTATCGCGTAGCTGACACGGTAGATGGCCCCCGCCTGATCATCGGATATCAGAAGACTCCCGTCGGGTGCCACTAACACGTCATTTGGGCGTCCCCAGTTCTTCTGTCCGTCGAGCCAGCCGGTAATAAATGGGGCATAGTTGTTGCCGGTTTCGGTAAAGGTAATCACCGAAATCCGATAGCCGACTTTAGTTGAACGATTCCACGAGCCGTGTTCGGCGATAAACAATGCGTTTGCGTATTTTTCGGGAAACTGCGTGCCGGTATAAAAACCTACACCGAGAGCAGCGGAGTGTGCTTGAATTGTGATGGTTGGGAGTTCGTAGGTGGCGGGATCGGCACCAGCGCCGAACTCCGGATCAGGTAGGTCACCCCCATGTATGAACGGATATCCGAAATGCAGGCCGGGTTGATGAGCAACGTTTACCTCTTCGAACGGCACGTCGTCACCTAACAGGTCGCGGCCGTTGTCGGTAAACCACAAAGCGCCAGTAACCGGGTGCCAGTCAAAGCCGACGGTATTGCGAATCCCGCTCGCATAAACGGTCGTATCTCCTGATTGTGGATCCATGCGCAGGATCGACGCGAACCGGGGATCTTCGGACAGACAGATGTTGCAGGGTGCGCCGACGGCAAAATAGAGACTGTCGTCGGGTCCAAAGCCCAGATGTTTCCACCCGTGCATAGACTTGTTTGGAAGTTGATCGGTCACCACATCGAAGTTAGCGTTAGTCGATAGATTCTCCTCGATGTTGGTGAAGCGCAAAATGCGATCCACGGCACCGACGTAGAGGTCCTGGCCGTGGACCGCGACACCGCTCGGCATCGTCAGCCGCTCGGCAAGCGTAATCCTTTTGGCCGGGTTGTCGCTGAGGGCGTTCGCGATCGCGTAGACGTTACCCGCGCGACGTGTGCCTATGAACAGCGTTCCCGCATCGCTGAGTGCCATCTGTCTCGCGTTGGCCACGTCATCGCTCAATGTGGTGATGGTAAATCCAGCCGGTAGCACAAGATCGTCGATGTCCGCGCCAGCGCCGACTGACAGCATCAGTAACCCCAAACCGAAATAACGCACGCTCATGACAGTCATCCACAGCTCCCGTCCAGCCATCGTTGCACTAGCGACCAACTCCCGCAAGTTGCTCGATGGAACAAACCTACACGGAGAATCGCCAACTGACCCCTGGTCACCATACCGGACCTGCGCGTAAGCTACACCGGTGACGACCTCCGCTCTCAGTACCGAGCTCAAACACGAGATCCAGGAAGGCTATAGCGCTTGGCTCGAGGCGCGCCAGTTCCGCGCCCGACGCGGCCAGAGGGAGATGATCGCCCATATCGCACGTACGCTGACGGGAGATGCGCGGCGCATTATTGCGATCGAAGCGGGTACCGGCACCGGGAAGACGGCGGCCTATTGCCTGGCCACGGTGCCCATCGCTCGAGCGCTCGGGAAGACCGTTGTCATCAGCTCGGCGACCGTAGCACTGCAGGAACAGGTTGTATTGAGGGACCTTCCGGATCTCAAAGAACATGCCGGGCTTCAGTTCGATTTTGCGTTGGCAAAGGGGAGAGGACGACACCTGTGCCTCAAACGACTGGATGATCGGCTGAAATACAGCGGCCAGCAGGAGATAGGGCTATTCGATACGCTGAGTGAGGATAACTCGGCACTTTACCATTCCATGCTGGTCGCCTTCGGTGAAGGATCCTGGGATGGAGAATTCGACAGTTGGCCACACGATCTCGATCAGGACGACTGGCGCGCGGTGACTACGGATCATCGTGGTTGCACTAATAACAAGTGTGGCTTCTTCAAGCAGTGTCCGTTTTTCAAGGCCCGCAATCGCCTCGAGGGCGTGGATGTGATCGTTGCAAACCACGATCTAGTATTGGCGGACTTGAGCCTCGGCGGTGGCGCGGTATTACCCGCACCCGAAGACTGTATTTATGTTCTGGATGAAGCGCATCATCTTCCCGATAAAACTCAACAACATTTTTCTGTCGCAGCACGGCTCCATGCAACTGCATCGTGGGTGGACACGGTTGCGAGCGTTTTTGGGAGCCTGACCCAGCGCTTCAGCCGCCCTGCCGAGTTGCTCGATGTCTCCACGCAGGTGGCTGATCATGGTCCGAAGTTCGCCGCTGCTCTGTCCGACCTTGCGGATGGACTTGCGGAGCTTGAATACCAACCGCGCGACGAGACACTCGATACTCACCGTTTTCCACACGGGAAAATACCGGAGGAAGTGGCGAAGTTGGCCGCGAATGCCGCCAAGGTGCTCGTAGAGATCGAGGGTGTCATTGAACACGCCCATGAACTGTTGCAGAAGGCTGTTGCGGGTGAACTGGATTGGGAACGAGCGTTTGAGGCGGAGGACTGGCTTCCGGCTGTGGGTCAATTGCAGAATCGAGCGCTGGCAACGCTTGCGCTTCTCGATGACTTTGCAGACAGCGATGCGAACAAAACACGACACGCGCGTTGGGCCAACCGTTATGAGAGTGACGTGGAATTGGTTAGTACGCCAATCGAGCCAGGTCAACTATTAGAGGAGAATCTCTGGTCACGTTGTTTTGCTGCGATATGCACCTCGGCGACGCTTACCGCACTCGGTCGCTTTGAACGTTTCTTCGAACGCGTTGGTTTGCCTGACTGTGTTGGAGTACGTATCCCGAGCCCGTTCGATTTCCCACGCATCGCCAGTTTGACCGTGCCGAAGATGAGTTCTGATCCGCGCGATTTTGCCGCGCATAGCGAGGAAGTTGCCATGTTGCTGCCGAAATTACTCGCGGATGATGTCAGCGGGCTGGTGCTGTTCACCTCGTGGCGGCAGATGAACGAAGTTTGTAGTCAGCTTCCTCGAGATTTCTGTACTTCATTGAAGATCCAGGGGAAGGGTTCGAAGCAGACTCTGCTTGCAGCTCATCGAGCGTGTATCGAGGCGGGTGAGAAGAGTTACCTCGTTGGCCTTGCGAGTTTTGCCGAAGGGGTGGATCTTCCTGATGACTTATGTCGGCATGTGATCATTGTGAAGCTGCCGTTTTCGGTACCCGACGATCCCATCGATCAGGCCATGGCAGAGTGGGCTGAAGCGCAAGGCAAGAATGCGTTTTACGAAATATCGGTGCCGGATGCCGCGTTGAAGCTGGAACAGGCATGTGGACGGCTGATCCGTCACGAAGGCGACTACGGGCGCATCACGCTGTTGGACAGACGAATTGTCACCCAGCGTTATGGACGCGCCCTGCTTGATTCATTGCCGCCTTATCGCCTGGAGCTCAACGACGCTTGAAGGAGACGACGTCGGTGATTTCCATACCTGTTTCGGGGGTCTCCTCGAACCTGCCTGTGCTGTAGACGATCAACCGTTGTTTTTCGAAGCGATCGATTAGCCCTGCCAGAGAGTCGAGCATTTGCGTTTTGGTCAAGTCGTTCACTTCATCCGCGATCAATTTCATCGAATCGAACGTGGTGATGTCAAGGTTCAAATCTGCCAGATAACGTTGACTCCTTTGTGACAGATTTTCATCACGTTTTGTCAGCAACGAGATCAGTCCGGCTTTGCGTTCGGTGAACGCTTCTTCACTCAACGCCTCGAGCGCCGGAATTTGCTCGTCGAGAAACGTCCTGGTTGCCTGTTCCAGCGCGGCCGGAGATGCCGCAGGCGACTGAATGATGAAGGCGATTCCACCGAGGTTGCGTAGTGGTCGATTGGTTGCGGCGACCACGTAGCCTAGTTGTTGTTCCGTTCGCAGACTGGTGAAATACGCCTGGCGGATAAGCTGAACCGTCAAAGCTCCCTTCGCTCGATCGCTGGTGCTGGTGCTCGGGTTCTGCAGATACAAGATCATCGAAGCGTCCTGATGATCAATGGATACTTCGAGTCGCAGCGCTTCGGTGATGGTGGTGACTTGCGGGCGGATTATTGGCAAGTCGGCCATTGGCAACGTTGAGCGTAGTAACTCCGCGATCTGTTTGGCATGAACGAGCGCTATGTTCCCATGTAGCAACCCGCGAGCGGTGAATTTTTGCAGGTGCTTGATACGCCAGTTCTGCAGGTCTTCAGGCCCCAGGTCCTGTAGCGTTGCGGCAAGTTCTGCCGATGGCCAACTGCTGGAAAGCAGCAAGTGGTTCAAGGTCGCGTTGGTTTGGGTGTACGGCCGCTGGTGTTGAAAGTTCAGCCATTGACGAATCAGCTCATCCTTGTATAGCTCGTACCGATCAGAGTCTATTTCCAGGTTGATGAACGCCTTTAGAACGTTACTGAGTAACACGGATTGTTTGTCATTGTAGCCAGCCATTGAAATGCGAAAGCCAGCCGAAGTAGTGCCAAGCTGGTAGCCGACACCTGCGAGCAATGCAGGGTAAGAATATTCGTTCAACGCGTCGACCACCAGGCGGCGGTAAACTCGCGCCATAACGATATCTTCGGGTTCCTGCAGTCCCCCTTCGATACCGAGCGTCAGATAAACGTTCGCACGCGGAGCACCAAACTCCGTATCCTGGTCCAACCAGAACTCGATACCTGGTTCGTCGATCACCTTCTCCGGGCCTTTTTCGTCGTTTGCGAGTAGCGAGAGATCTTCGGGTAAGAAGTCGTTGCGCGCTGGTAGATGTAGATTCGTTGCGTCTATTGCTGCGATTTCGACTGGCTTGTGCTCGAGGCTGTAAGGTACTTGAAACCAGGGATCGACCATATCTCCGACGACGTCGGGACCGCTGATCTCCAACAGCAGGTTGTCCACCCTCAGGTAGCCTAAGTATTCTTTGATGAGCTTGGGATCAAACTCCTCCATCATGTACGGTACGGCCAGCACCTCACCCGGGGGATAACGCATGAATCGGGGACCCAGCTGGTAAACGAATCCGGTGGGTGAGGATTTCTCTTGAAAGCGAAACCCCAGGTTGGCAACGATCGCTTGTTCGTCATAACGCCAGGCTTCGGGTTCGGTTGCCTTCAACAAATCGATGTAGGAGAACAGCAGGTTGGTAATTGCATCAATCTGGCTGGTGCCCGGTTCTGTCAATCGAATCGTAATACTGATAACCGCACTGTTTTCGTCGAACCGGTCGCTGCCGGCGCCTAACGACTCGATCCATCCGGCATCTTTCAGGTGCTTGTGCAGACTGCCGATCCCTTCGTGACCCAGCAGGTTGGTGATGTATATCGCGGGTTTTTTCTTATAGTGGCCGTCGGTCGAAGGAATGGGAAAGTTGTAGCTGATCTGGTTGCCTTCCTTGAGTGTCTGATAACTGAGTACGGCCGGTAGGCTGGATGGGAGAAATACCGGTTCGGTTGGTGGTTGTGGTTCGAGTTCGCGATTCTCGATTCCGACGAACGTTGGCACGATCCAGGATTCCATTTCGTCGAGAGGCTCATTAGTAAGGGCCACCATCACCATCTGATTGGCCGAGTAGTGCTCGGCGAAGAAGTCGAGCAAAGCCTGATTTACCTCGCCACCGAGAGTCTCGAGGCTTCCGATGTGGAATCGGCTGGCCGGGTGTGCCGGGTTGAGAGCAGATTTCTGTACCGAATTGGCGCGCCACCCATCGTCTTTGACCTGCAGTTGATATTCCGAATCTACGGCGTGTTTCTCGCGATCGACATAGGCGGAATCAAATAGCGGGCTGATGAAAAATTGCGCGAATCGATCGAGCCCTTCATGGAAATAGTCGGGCTGAATGTCGAAGAAATAGTTGGTGTGATCCGCAGAGGTGTACGCATTGCTTGAACCACCATGGGCGCTGATGAAGTCCTGGTAACCGTCGACTTCCGGATACTTTTCCGTGCCGATAAAGAGCATGTGCTCCAGAAAGTGGGCGAGCCCGGGAAACTCTGGCGGTTCATGGTCCCAGCCGCGCATGGCCACCAGCGATGCGGCTGCTTTGTCCGTCAACGGATCCGACACGAGTAGTACCCGCAGTTCATTATCGAGCGTGAGGAAGCGGTAATCGCGATCGTCGTTCGGGCTTTTGGTGAGGATGATCGGGGCATCGCTGTCTGGATCGAGCGCTGGCGTTGTGCTTGTTTCGTCAGTGTTGTCGCAGCCGACGAGTAAGAGCAGCGATAATGCGAATATTCTTTTCAATGTCGTGTCCTTAAAGTTCCAGCAGCGCGAAACCGCGCAGTATATCGCGCTGGCTGCGTCTTTTACCTGCTTTGGGAGTCAGATTCCAGCCCGTATATTGCACGAGGACGCAGAGTTTGGGCGAGAGATCGTGGTCGTCATGACGGCTCGTGACCGAAAGCGTAGCCGTAGCTACGGAAGCGCGGACCTGTTTGCGCTTGCGTAAACAGGTCCGCGTTCGCATAGCGAACGCGCTGAACATCTGGCGTCTTGGCGACCCCGAGATCCAGCCGAAAACTGCACAGGTGTCTCGTTGATACTTCGAGCATATTCGAAATATAGAAAATTTCTGGTAATGTCAAAATGCTAACCGTCATATGCGTCGAACTCATGCAATATCCGGGCTATGGGGATCTACCACGCTTCGCGACCCAGAGTCCGAGATAGTAGTCCAGACTGAAATACCGGCCACCGCCGATGATCATCAGGGTGAGCAGCATGACCAGGTAAGTGGCGGCAAATTCGATACCGTTATTCAACTTCACGATGCTGCCGCTGCCGTTCAGATAGCTGTATCTACCATGTTCGCGAAGTATCGACTTGGCACGGCGTAGCCGTGTTGCTGCCTCGATGGTCCGTTCGTTGACGTTGTAACATTTGATGTAGCGTTCGAATACGTTGGATGCTGAGTGCGCTTCGCTGTCATCGATGCAGATGGCGGGTGGATTTGACGGTGCGATTGCGGCCCAGCCGTTGTCGAGATGCACCGAATAGGCGGCGACGAACATGGTTACGGCGAGTGGAATGGCGATCAGCCGGGTGCCGAGACCAATGAGAAGCGCAATTCCACCCAGAAACTCGGTCCAGGAGGCCAGCCACCAGGATAGGTCTGCCGGTAACACGTTAAATGGAAAAGGAAACGAATCGAGTGAGGAGGCGAACCAGTTATCGCCGGTAATTTTTTCCCATCCGGCGCCAATTAGCACGGGCGCGAGGATCAGCCGCAATAGTATGGAAGCCACGCCGTCAAAATGCTGGAATACCTTGACGAGGTGGTCGTACCACGCCTCGGCGGTACTTATTGTCGTTGACATGGTGCACCCTCTCAATAGTGGAGTTTTAGACTTCCAGATCGGTATTGGTTCCGGGGGGGTTAGCCCGTTTCTTTATGCAGGCCATTGGTTAAACAGGCACCCTTTTTGAGAACATAGTCCAGTATGCGGATTCAAGACGCAATCGATGCGCTCCTCTCAGCCGATGCTGGAAGTCGTGCATGTGCCGTGCGAGATGAACTTGATGCCCGGGCACCCGAGGATTGGCGCGCACTCGCCGCTGTGCTGGCGGTATTGTTCCAGGACCGGGAAATTTGCTCAGTGGCCGTTTCCGGAGGCCAGGGTTCGGGCAAAAGCACTCTCGCGGAATTACTCGTTGCCGCGTCAGAATCGCTTGGACGCCACGCGATCTGCGCTTCGTTGGATGACTTTTACCTGACTCGCAGCGAACGCAGAAGGCTGGCGGAGCAGGTTCATCCGCTGTTTGCGACCCGCGGCGTGCCGGGCACTCACGATGTAGTGCTGTGCCGCCGTACGCTTGTTGCAGCTCAACAGCTGGGTACGGTGATGATTCCCCGGTTCGACAAATCGATGGATGATCGATATCCCCGGTCACAATGGCATCAGGTTCAGGGCCCGGTAGATCTGTTCGTTCTGGAAGGCTGGTGTCTGGGCGCTGGTGCGCAACCGGACGACCTGCTGGGAAAACCTGCCAATACGTTGGAGGCTCAAGAAGATCCGGAAGGTACCTGGCGAGCGTATGTCAATGCAGCGCTCGATGGCGAAGCTGATTACAGCACGCTTTCAGCGATGTTCGAATTCTCCGTATTTCTGGCGGTACCGGATCTAGAGTCTGTGGTTCGCTGGCGAATGCAGCAGGAACAGGCTCTGCCTGCTGCAAAACGCATGGGAGACGTCGAGTTGCGACGCTTCATCGCTCATTACGAGCGAGTCACCAGCTGGATGTTGGAAACCGCCCCGGCAAAGGCCGATCTAACCGTAAAACTGGCCGAGGATCATACTGTGAGTGAGTTGAGGCTCAAATCGCCGTAGCTTGTTCATGAATAATCCTTACCTAGGAGTCTGCGCGGTAGAAAATTCCGTCACGAGAAAGTACCGGGGCGAGGACGGTTTTTCGCTCTTTTGAGGCGCGAAAGTGGCGCTACGCAACGAAAAAGAGCGCAAATATGGACCGCCGTGGTGCTTTCGTAGCGGGAATCTTTTCTACCGCGCAGACTCTTCGCCGTTGTTGCTGCACGAGCCCCTGAGAACCGCTGGAAAGAATCTCGCCATTCAGAATCTGTTCAGTCAGGATCGTATAAAGTGCCTCCCATCTGAGATGTGTCGAGTGTTGGAGGTTTTAGATGTCATTTATTCGAATGTTCGCGCTGTTGCTGTTCGTACCCACGATTGCGTTCGCCGGTACCAGCTACGACTACGCCAAGGTGTTGGGTGTTGAACCCATCTACGAGACAGTGAGTTTTGCCGTGCCTCATGAGCAGTGTTACGACGAGCGTGTCCCCGTCCACCAGGGGTGGGGTCACCACTCTGTCACTGCACCGATATTTGGCGCCATCATCGGTGGCGTTATCGGCAATGCGGTGGGTCACCACAAGCGCAATAAGCAGGTGGGTGCGGTCGTCGGCGCGTTGCTCGGAGGAAGCATCGGGGCGGATATCGCGAGACAACATCGTTATCAACACGGTTCGGTGAGCTATCACACCGAGCAAGTTTGCACCGTGGTCAACACCTACGAGCAAGAAGAACGGCTCGTCGGTTATCGGGTGCGCTACCGCTACGCTGGTGAAACCTATCGTACCCGAATGGATCGCGACCCCGGTGATCGTCTGCGGGTTCGCGTCCGTGTGACACCGGCCGGGTAAGGAAGTGAGTTTTGAGAGTACAATGTACGCGGTATGGTTCGAGGATACTAAGCATGAACGCGCCCTCGTGTAGCAAATGGCTCCTCTTGCTGGTACTTGTACTCCCACTTTCTGTCACCGACGTGTACGCGGATACGCTTTTTTCGATAGCGGCAAACGTTGGCGTATTTGCAGGCGCTGCTGAGCCGAAGAAGTTGGTTGCCCATCAGCGAGGTATCTCGATAGAGGAGGCGACCAATATCGTTCGCGGGAAGTTCGGGGGCAGGGTGCTGTCCGCGGTCCCGGCGCGGCGAGGCGATCAACGAGGCTTCGAGGTGCGGATGCTGCTCGACGGTAAAAAGGTGAAGAAAGTATTTATCGACGGGCAGGGACGGGTGAAGCCCTGAGCGGCTAAACAAACGCCATGAGCGACCTAACGAGCAGCCATGAGCGATTTGACAAGCAGCTCGACTTGACCAACAGCCAAACTAATAGCCCTGGACAAAACCCATGAGCACCCAGATAAAGCCTTTGGCGGATTAGCAAGCCTTCAATGATTAGAAGCCTTTAGCGGATTGGATAAAACATGCGAATCCTCGTAGTAGAAGACGAACAGATCCTCCAAGACCAACTCGTTGAAAAGCTCAAGAGCGCAGGATATGTCGTGGATGCGGCCTCGGACGGTGAAGAGGGGCTGTACTATGGTCGTGAGTACGACTACGACGCGGCAGTCATTGATCTTGGGCTACCGAAGATTGATGGCATCGACCTGATAACTACGTTGCGTCGGGAGAAACGTGGTTTCCCGGTTCTGGTGCTTACCGCACGGGGTCACTGGCAGGACAAAGTCCTTGGGCTCGAAGCCGGCGCCGACGATTACCTCACCAAACCGTTTCAGATGGAAGAGCTGTTGGCGCGGCTGAACGCTCTCATGCGGCGGGCGGCAGGGCATGCCTCACCGATCATGAGAGAAGGTGATCTGCAGCTCGACACCGCTAAAAAAGAAGTGCGTGTGGAGGAGAAACTCGTCGAGTTGACTGCGTATGAGTACAAGGTGCTCGAATATTTGATGATGAACGCGAGCCGCGTGGTGTCGAAAACCGAATTGACCGAACATTTGTATGACCAGGACTTCGATAGAGACAGCAATGTCATTGAAGTTTTTGTCGGGCGATTGCGGAAAAAACTCGAACCGGTCAATCCCATACGCACCGTACGCGGTCAAGGTTACCGATTTAGCGTGGAAACCACTGCTTGAAAACGGGCATCCAGTCCCGGCTGTTACTCACCACGACACTCGTACTCAGCTCGTTTCTGTTCCTCGCCGGGTTCGTTCTCGACCGCTCGTTTCAGGAGAGCATCAGGGAAAGTGCCCGGGATCAGCTTGAACTTGTGATCTATTCGCTGATGGGGGCTGCTCTGGAGTTTGATGATCGTTTGCGGTTCGGCAATGAAGACGATCTGAAAGACACCCGGCTCAACCAGCCGGAGAGCGGTTGGTATGCCATGGTGGAACGACACGGTAAGGAGGACCGCTGGCGCTCACAATCGGCGCGCACGACCGGGGTGGAGTTTCTCGACTATCAGGGAAGTCTGAATCCGGGTCAGTTCGACTTTCGCGAGACAAGCGGCACTACCAGCCGGTTCTTTCTCACTTACGCCGTCATTTGGGAGGATGAGGAAGAAACCCTGTTGACCTTTCAGGTTGCGGCCGACCAGGAACCATTCGTAAAAACCATCCGTGGGTTCCGGCGCAATCTTTATCTGGGGCTCGGTGCGGTAACGGTATTTTTTGTTTTAGCGCAATACCTGGCGGTTCGGTGGGGACTTCGCCCGTTGCGCGTAATGGCGGGAGAAGTCCGAGAGCTCGAAGACGGTAAACGTGAGCGCCTGAGTGAGTCCTACCCCGTCGAGCTTACCGGCCTTGCGCAGAATCTGGACCGTTTCATCGCCCATGAACAGCGCAGCCGCTCGAGGTACCGCAAGGCGATGGAAGACCTTGCCCACAGTCTGAAGACGCCATTGGCCGTCATCCGCAACACCCTGCACGATGGCAAGTACGATGAGAGCAACTTGCTTTCAGAACAGCTCGATCGCATGGAGAGTACGGTTACTTATCAGTTGAGCCGGGCTGCTGTCGCGGGACCGGTTACCGTTGGTAAGCGGGTGGATATCGGCTCGGTAATTGATCGATTGGTCAGAGCATTGCAAACAGCCTACATCGATCGCAACATCGAAGTGGAGCAACAGCTCGAAGCAGGCTTGACGGTACGGGGAGATGAGCGCGACCTGATGGAGATGTTGGGGAACCTGCTGGAAAATGCCTTCAAGTACACCAACTCGAAAATCCTCATTCGCGCCGATTCCAGCACCAGCATCTCCATTTACCTGGAAGACGACGGCCCCGGCATCCCACCCGAATTTCGCGAAGAGGTTCTCAATCGCGGTACGCGGGCAGACCAAGTACAACAAGGGCAGGGAATTGGTTTAGCTGTGGTCGCTGAACTGGTCGAGCTTTATCACGGTAGCTTGAGTATTAGCGAAAGTCGTTGGGGTGGTGCCGAAATCCGTCTCGATCTGCCCTGAGCTACCCCCCACAGGCGCTGACTGTCATCCTCGAAGACATTTCTCGATTGCCACGAAAAAGCGCTCGCGCAAGGGCTCGATACCTTCGAGTTTGGGTCCGGCCGCACACCAGCTGGCTAACATCTCCGCAGGATCATCTACCTGCTGGCGTTGGCCTAACCCGCGTTTGAGCGCCTCCACCTGAACTCGTAGCCGAATCTCCTGCTCTTCTACGGGTACCTCGATACCGGCAGCGAGTTCGGCGCTTATGGTGAGCATGTGCAACCTGTCCAGAGGCATGTCGTCGTCAATGAGCGACTCGCGACTGGCAAATGTCGAGTGAAGGATTTCGAATTCGGTGCTCTCCCCAGATTTATGCGCAATCTCGCGTTTCGAATGCACTTTATCGAAGGTCTTCAATTGGGCAAGCTCCTCGAACTGAGCCTCAAATGCTTTTTCTGCGAGTAGTAGGCGGTAACTACGAACCAGTTCGTCAAACCGGCGTTCGATTGATTTAGCGGTCCGCTCCGGGATGTCGTGTAGTTGCCGAAAGCGCCGTTGCAAGTCGCGCAAGGTGTCGTCATCGGCGGTACTGGAGCCTGTAGTATCCAACAGCTGGGCGAGTTCGTCGCACAGTGCCTCGGCTTCTTGTACCGCTTCTTGCACTGCCGCTTCGGTTCGCTTGTTCTCGTTATCTCGGGTCGCAAAGATCTGATCACAGTGCTCGCGAAATTGCCGCCACAGGTTTTGGTCGGCACGGCGCGGGGTAACCCCGACGAGACGCCAATTGCGCTGCAATTCTTTAGCACGACGAATCTTTGCGCCGACATCCGTACTGCTTTCGCTAATCGATTTGGCTTCCTCGACGATCGTTTGTTTGATTTGCAGGTTCTTTTCCCATGCTGTCTTCACCAGATTGTGCAGGCGATCCTGCAGTTTCTCGAATTGCGCCTCGAGGGATTTACCAGGCGTTCTGTCGACCGGGTGGTATTTGCGCCATTCGGAGCGGGCAGTACGCATTATTTGCTCAGCCGCTTTCATGTCGGCTGTTTCCCAGTCGGAACTGTTCAGATAACGCTCGAGTTGGCTGCAGATCTCCTTACGCTGAGCCAGGTTGTTACGACGTTTGTCGGCTTGCTCTCCGAAATAATTTCGACAGGGTTCGAAAGCACGCTCGGCGAGTTGGTTGAAGCGCTCTGCCAGACGCCGGTCATCCGCCTTGATCAAGGCGCCTAATTCATTCCAGTCCCCGCGCAAGTGTTTGATGCGCTCAACCTGATCCAGCGGGCCGAATGGTGTGTCGGCAAGCTTTTGCATTGCTTCACAGAGTTCTTCGCGTTTCGGGGTAGTCGCGAAGGTTTGCCAGTCGCGTAAATCGGCTAGACGTGACGCTTGCAGATTCAAATCTTTGTCGAGGGTACGTATGTTCCTGGCTGGTAACCCTTTGCTGAGTTTACGTGCTCGGTTCAGTGTGCCCGAAGCCGATTTTGACGAACCATCATCGATCTCCTGGATCAATGTCGCGATGAGTTTTTCGAGATTCGCGACCTGATCGCGCTCGTGGGCTTCAAATCGAAGAAGATCTTTCTGCAGTGTGTCGATGTTGTTGAGTATTTTGCTGTATCTCGGGTCGGGTTCTGCCCATTGAGGCCAGGCAATGTGTTTGCAGATTTGTTCGGCTTTGCGTTTGAGTGAGCGGTGCTTATTTGCCGATTTCCAGAGCGCTTGCAGTTCAGTTGGATCCGTTGGCAGCGGGTTGGGCACGGTCTCGATGGCAAATACCTGAGGCTCGGCTCGTTCGAGGCGTTCGACAGCATCAGTAAGTTCGCGAAATGCGTGAGAAACTGTTTGAAACACTTCGTGTTGGAGAGGTTCGGGCTGTTTGGAATCGGTGGCGCTCAACCAGACATCGGTAAGCTCCTGGCGACGTTGACGCAGTTCGGAGTACGGGACGCCTTGTTTCAGGCTGTTGTGCAGGGCAGTGAATTCCTCCACAAGACCCGGAAACGGATCTTCCGTGGGTGCAGGGATGCTCGGTTTCGGCTCTTTTTCAGGTGCCTCATCGAGGTTCGAAAATACCCCTTCATATGCCGAGATGGATTCCAGCACCACGCCGCGTCCTGCCAGTAACTCCACACAGTCCCCGTAGGTTTGTACCGTGCCGGTGAATTCCTGAGCGAGAATGTGCTGGCGCTGATAGAACGTGGTGTTGCGTTCCATTTTACGGTGTTTGGTCAGAGCATCTGCAAGTTCGGCAGCGCGAAGGATGGCGGAATCTCCACGTTGACGAGTTTGTTTTATCTGTTCAAGTTGCTCGCGCGCATAGCGATTGAGCGATTTGTCGTGATCGCGCGAACGCCGTTCCAGCCGGGTTAGCGCATCGGCGCTTTGCAACTGAGCCAGGGCGAGAATCGGTTTGCGCAGCTCCTGATTGCAGCGCAGCAGCAAGCTATGGAGAATTTCGAGATCGGAGATCTCCAGAGCGATCGTCTCGATGAGCTTTTTGACCGTTTCTTCGCTGTTTGCAAACAGCAGCCTTTCGACAAGGACCAAGGGGTGATTTTCGAAACTGCACGGATTCCCAGCGGCGATAAGCGCGGCCATTCGCGCGGATACTGCCTGGGTCAGCATATCTGTGCTGAGCAGCGTGCCGAGCCAATTTGGATCGGTGAGTTTTTCCACGCAGGCAAGCCGCACAGCCTCACTCGGGTCGTGTAACGCGAGATCTTTTAGCTCAGCTTGCAGGCTCTCGGCTTTCTGAGATTTCAGTCCCTGGACGGCTTCGCGACGAATCTCCGGATTCGCATCACCAAGCCGATCTTTTCCCTGTAGAAATTTGCCAATCATGGCCGTTCGCCACGCTTACAGTGTTTCGTGAGTACCATCGCACAACGGCGCCCCTTTGCTGTGCTTGCAGCCACAGAAGTAAACTGTGCTGTCTTGATCCGCGGTATACGGCTTCGGCAGGAAATCGGTACCCTGGTGGGAGCCGTCGCAGAAAGGCTGATTGGCGCTCTTGCCGCAGGCACACCAGAAATATTTGTCACCGGCTTTTACGTCGACCGGGAACGGGGCTTTCTGGGCAATGTCGGGGCTGGTCATTGGATTTCTCCGGTTGGATGATCAAGAGAACTTGCGTTCCTCCCACCAGGGGAAGAACTCTGGCATGTCGTTCGATACGGTGCCTGGAAATTGGGCGGCGCGCTTTTCCAGGAACGACGCAACACCTTCTTTAGAATCCGCGGAGCGGCCCGTGTAATAAACACCGCGTGAGTCGATCTTGTGCGCCTCAATAGGGTGGTCGGCGCCCAGCATTCGCCACATCATATGACGGATCAATGAAACGGAGACCGCCGAAGTATTGTCTGCGATGTCTCGCGCGATGCCGCGAGCCGCCTCGAGAAGTTCATCCTTCGGATGCAGGCTGCGCAGTAAACCGCCGCGTAGTGCTTCGTCAGCGGCAAAGACCCGGCCGCTGAAACACCATTCGAGCGCTTGGGATATGCCAACCACTCGCGGCAGGAAATAACTCGAGCATGCTTCGGGAACGATACCTCTGCGGGCAAACACGAAACCGAACTTGGCAATGTCAGCCGCAATGCGAATGTCCATCGCCAATGTCATGGTGATGCCAACGCCAACCGCTGGGCCGTTTATCGCGGCGATAATCGGCTTGTTGAGTTCATAAATTCGCAGCGTGAGCTTGCCGCCCCCGTCGGGTTGAACACCATCTTCGCGATCCTCGCGGACATCTTCGTGATCTTCGCGGACATCTTCGCGGGCGTCGGAGTTAAAGGTGTCACTACCACCAGACAGGTCAGCCCCGGCGCAGAAACCACGTCCGGCGCCGGTAACGATGATTGCTCGCACATCATCGTCGGCGTCAGCGCGATCGAAGGCGTCTATCATCTCGGTGAGCATTTCGCCCGTAAACGCGTTGAGCTTTTCCGGCCGATTGAGGGTAAGCGTGAGAATCCCGTCTTCTACATCGTAGATAATGGTGTTGTAGCTCATAGCGCGGGGCCACCTGGGCTGAAGGAGACGCTATGTTGCCTCGGTTACCGGATATTTTCCAATCAAGGATGGGAGGCGGTTCGCGCGATTTCCGGACACTAGCCTGTTCATGAATAATCCAGGCTGGAATCTTGTCATCGAGGCCGGCTCTGACCACCGGGTCAGCCGATCATGCGAGAGCCGATTGGCCAATGACCATCCTCATGATCTCGCTCGTACCTTCCAGAATCTGATGCACCCGCAGATCCCGCACAAACCGCTCGACCGGATAGTCCATCAGGTAGCCGTAGCCGCCATGTAGCTGAAGTGCTTCGTTGGCGATCTTGGAGCCTGACTCGGTTGCCATGAGTTTTGCCATGGCGGCAAACGAGGTTTTGTCCGGTGCTCCTTCGGTAACCTTTTGTGCGGCGATGTAGGTCAAGGCTCGGGCGGCAGACAACTGCGTCATCATGTCGGCGATCATGAACTGAGTGTTCTGAAAATCGGCGATTCTTTTGCCAAACTGACGTCGTTCTCTGGTGTAGCTGATCGCCTCATCCAGACAGCGTTGGGCACCGCCCAACGAGCAGGCTGCGATGTTCAACCGGCCGCCGTCCAACCCCGTCATCGCAATTTTGAAGCCGTCACCTTCTTTTCCCACAAGATTTGCGACAGGTACCCGGGCGTCGCTGAAATTGACCGTGGCGGTGGGTTGAGAATGCCACCCCATCTTGCGTTCTTTAGCACCAAAACTGACTCCGGGTGTGTCTTTCTCGACGACCAGGCAGCTCACACCGCCGTGACGATCCTTTCCGGTGCGCACCATGCAAACATAGATTTCGTTTTCGCCGGCACCGGAAATAAAGGATTTGGTGCCATTGAGGACGAATTCATCACCATCACGTTTGGCGCGCGTGCGCAGCGCCGCGGCGTCTGAGCCAGAGTTCGGTTCCGTCAGACAGTAGCTGGCCATGTGTTCCATGGTGATGAGTTTTGGCAGGAACCGCTTGCGCAATCTGGATGATCCGAAGCTCTCGATCATCCAGGTGGCCATATTGTGGATGGAAATGAAGGCCGCGGTCGACGGGCATCCATAAGCCATGGCTTCTATGATCAATGCAGTTTCGATCCGACCCAAACCGATGCCGCCATTTGCTTCGGAGAGGTAAATGGCCCCGAAACCCAGGGCCGCTGCCTCGGTGATAGTTTCCCGTGGGAAATAATGCTTTTCGTCCCAGGATGCGGCAAACGGGGTGATCTTCTCGGCGGTAAACTTCTCCGCGAGATTTTTTACTGCGGTCTCATCAATGCTGAGGTGGTAGTCCATTGGCGCCTTGCCTCACTGCATAGTTGGGATGACAAAACTCTGGCCTGTGACATCGCCCTCGGGCCAGCGTTGAGTCACGGTCTTCACCTTAGTGTAGAAGCGTATCCCTTCCGGACCGTGTTGGTTAACGTCGCCAAACGCTGAGCGTTTCCAGCCACCGAAGCTGTGATAGGCAACCGGTACCGGGATGGGCACATTGATGCCCACCATGCCCACATTGACTCTTTGGGCAAACTCGCGGGCTGCCTGGCCATTGCGGGTGAAGATGGCCACGCCGTTCCCATACTGGTGGTTCGATGCGAGGTTCATGGCGTGCTCGACGGTAGGGGAGCGCATGACCTGTAACACGGGGCCGAAAATCTCGTCTTTATAACTCTGCATGTCTGAGGTCACGTTGTCGAAGAGCGACGGCCCGATAAAAAACCCGTCTTCGTATCCCTGCAGTGAGAAACCTCGTCCGTCGACGATGAGCTTGGCACCTTCATCGACTGACATCTGGATGTAGCCGGCTATTTTGTCGCGATGTGCGGCTGTGATTACCGGACCGTAGTGGGCCTCCGGATCGGTTGCTATGCCCACCCGAAGGGCATCGATTTCGGGCAGCAGTTTTTCGATCAATGTATCAGCAGTCTTATCACC
>SMVA01355859.1_pt1 | contig 18834 bp, 14 predicted proteins | sample 2456451 | NCBI WGS metagenome assembly SMVA01 (sample SAMN11095933, study PRJNA526329) | marine sediment metagenome | biome: Marine sediment; feature: Surficial sediment; material: Deep marine sediment; isolation source: Hadal surficial sediment | place: Pacific Ocean | collected 2014-05 | depth...
ACGTATAGTCGACAATGGCCGCGCTCGGCAGGCATGCCAGGCCCATAATCAACATCTTTTCGCCAGCTTTTGAACCAGAGGTGGTCGTATCGGTGATGACGGTTACTTTGGTGACCTCTGACCCGGTGCCTGCCGTGGTCGGGATGGCAATTAGGGGCATCACGGGCATATTGGGTTGAGCAGGGACTTTGTAGTCCCGCATCTGGCCACCGCCGGCGGCCAATATATTGATGGCTTTGGCGGTGTCGATGGGGCTGCCGCCACCAAAGGCGATCAGGCCATCAAAATCAGCCTGCGCCAACAGGGCAACGCCAGCGTCGATCACATCAGTTGTGGGTTCGGGTACTGTGTCCGAAAACACGCGGTAATGCAGCCCGGCCTCGTCCAACTGGTCTGTCAGGGCCTTTATCTTGCCGCTTTGGGCCATAAAGGGGTCAGTCACAATCAGCGGATTGCGCATGTCCAACTTGGCCAGGCAATCGCCAATGCTCGCCAGCGCGTCGCCGCCGATATACATAAGTTGTGGTGTTGTGATCAGGGAAGTCATACCAGCACGCTATCGCGCGCCCTTGTCATTGGCAACAGCAAGAGATCACTGGCAACAGCAAGAGATCAATGGCAGCGGTTGGATGCCCTATCGCGGCAGCGTGGATGACCCCATCAGGAATTCATCAGCAGACCGGGCGGCCTGGCGGCCTTCACGAATGGCCCAAACCACCAGTGACTGGCCACGGCGCATGTCGCCAGCGGCGAACACTTTGGGGATCGATGTCTGATAGTCCAGCGTATTGGCCAGCACATTGCCGCGGCCATCAAGTTTGGTGCCGAGGTCTTCCAGCATGCCTTCAAATACGGGGTGCACAAAGCCCATGGCCAGCAGCACCAGGTCTGCGCGAATCTTGAAGTCGCTGCCCTCAATTTCTTGCATCTGGTCGTCCACCTGAACGCAATTCAGGGCAGTGACGATGCCGTTTTCGCCATCAAAGCTTTTGGTCAGGATCGAAAAATCGCGCTCTGCGCCTTCCGCCTGGCTGCTTGATGTACGCATCTTCATGGGCCAGTCAGGCCAGGTCAGGCCTTTGTTTTCGTGAGCCGGAGGGGCCGGCATAATTTCGATTTGTGTGACAGTTTGGGCCCCTTGGCGAAAGGATGTGCCAATGCAGTCAGAGCCTGTATCACCGCCGCCAATAACCACAACATGCTTGCCACTGGCCAGAATTTCATCATTGGTGCCGAGAGGTTCACCACTGTTGCGGCGATTCTGTTGGGGCAGGAAATCCATGGCGAAGTGGACGCCGTCCAATTCGCGGCCCGGTACAGGCAGGTCACGGGATACTTCGGATCCACCGGTCAACAGCACCGCATCATAATTGCTGTGCAGGTCGCCAACCGACAGGTCGACACCGACATGGATGCCACCCTTGAAGGTTACGCCCTCACCAGCCATCTGTTCGATGCGACGCTCGATCAGGTGCTTTTCCATCTTGAAGTCAGGAATGCCGTAACGCAGCAGGCCACCGGCCTCCAGGTTCTTTTCAATCAGGTCCACATCGTGGCCAGCGCGACCCAATTGTTGGGCGGCAGCCATGCCAGCAGGGCCGGCACCAATCACTGCGACCCGCTTGCCTGTTTTGGTGGACGGCGGTTGCGGTACAACACGGCCATCTTCCCAGGCGCGGTCTACAATGGCGCATTCGATGGTCTTAATCGTCACCGGATTGTCATCGATGTTCAGCGTACATGACGCTTCGCAAGGGGCCGGGCAAATGCGGCCTGTGAATTCGGGAAAATTGTTCGTAGAGGAAAGTGTATCGAACGCGATTTCCCATTCGTCGTTGTAGACGAGGTCGTTGAAGTCCGGAATGATATTGTTTACCGGGCAACCATTGTGACAATAGGGAATGCCACAATCCATGCAGCGAGATGCCTGGTTGGTCAATTCAGCCGGTGCCAGCGGTACAACAAATTCCTTGAAGTGCTGTGTACGCTCTGTAATTGGGGCATAGATCCGGTCTTTGCGATCAAAGTCTTTGAAGCCAGTGACTTGACCCATGATTATGCTCCCACCCGTTCGGTCTGTTTGGTGTCGGCCTCTTGCAGGGCGCGGGTTTCCTCCAGCGCACGGCGATAGTCGACGGGCATGACCTTGACGAATTTCGGCAGATACTCATTCCAATTGTCCAGAATGTCTTTGGCACGGTCGCTGTCCGTGTCTTTTACGTGACGCCGTAACATGACCTTCAGGCGCTCGGCATCGTATCGGCTCATATCGGTCTTGACGTCCACCATGCCATGGCCTTCCAGCTCGCCGCCCTGATGCGACAATTGCTGCCCGGCCCTGTCTTCGACGGGAATGGGCTCCAGCTCGACCATCGACAAATTGCAACGACGTTCAAAGTCGCCTTCTTCGTCAAGCACATAGGCAACGCCGCCGCTCATGCCAGCGGCAAAGTTGCGGCCTGTCGTGCCAATAACGGCAACGACGCCACCGGTCATATATTCACAACCATGGTCACCGACGCCCTCCACAACAGCGGTGGCACCAGAGTTACGCACAGCAAAGCGTTCGCCTGCCATGCCCCGGAAATAGCACTCGCCGCTAACGGCCCCATACAGAACCGTATTGCCAACGATCATGCTTTCTGTCGGCACGACGGGGCTGTCAGGATGCGGATAGATGACAAGTCGCCCACCAGAAAGGCCCTTGCCAACATAATCATTGGCCTCTCCGATCAGCTCCAGCGATACGCCGTTGGCCGCAAAGGCACCAAAACTCTGGCCAGCAGTGCCAGTCAATTTCACATGGATGGTGTCTTGTGGCAGTCCTTTAAGACCATGTTTCATGGCAATTTCGCCGGAAAGCATGGCGCCGATGGTGCGGTCTGTGTTGGCCACAGGCAGTTCAATCTGCACGGGCTCACCATGATTGATGGCACGCTGGGACTTTTCGATCAGTGTCCGGTCCATGATGTCATAGATGTCATGATTCTGGGTTTCAGAATTGTACACGGCAACATCTGGTCCCATTTCAGGCTTAAAGAATAGCTTTGTGAAATCAAGCCCATCTGCCTTCCAATGGTCGATGGCCTTGCGCGTATCCAGCATGTCAGAACGGCCAATCATCTCGTTCACGGTTCTAAAGCCCATCTCGGCCATATACTCGCGCACTTCTTCTGCAACAAAGAAGAAGTAGTTGATCACGTGTTCTGGCTCGCCGGTAAAGCGCTTGCGCAATTCCGGGTCCTGGGTGGCAATGCCAACCGGGCAGGTGTTGAGATGGCATTTGCGCATCATGATACAGCCAGCGGCAATCAGCGGTGCAGTGGCAAAACCAAATTCGTCAGCGCCCAACAGCGCGCCGATAACAACGTCACGACCGGTGCGCAGACCACCATCAACCTGCACAGCAATGCGACCCCGTAATGAGTTCATCAACAGGGTCTGGTGAGTTTCTGCGAGGCCAATTTCCCATGGAGAACCCGCATGCTTGATCGATGTCAGCGGGCTGGCACCTGTGCCACCATCGCCACCAGCAATGGTCACATGGTCAGCGCGTGCTTTGGAAACGCCGGCTGCAACCGTGCCAACACCAACTTCAGATACCAGCTTGACCGATATGCGCGCCCTTGGGTTCACGTTCTTGAGGTCGTAGATCAGCTGCGCCAGATCTTCGATGGAATAAATGTCATGATGCGGCGGGGGCGAAATCAGGCCCACACCAGGTGTGGAGTGGCGCACGAAGGCAATGGTCTGGTCGACCTTGTGACCAGGCAATTGGCCGCCCTCGCCGGGCTTGGCACCCTGGGCCATTTTGATTTGGATATCGTCGGCATTGACGAGATATTCCACGGTCACGCCAAAGCGGCCCGAGGCCACCTGTTTGATGGCAGAGCGCATGGAATCGCCATTGGGCAGCGGCGTAAAGCGGTCCACTTCTTCGCCGCCTTCACCCGTGTTGGACTTGCCGCCAATACGGTTCATGGCAATAGCCAGCGTGGTGTGGGCTTCGCGAGATATCGACCCAAAGGACATGGCACCCGTGGCAAACCGTTTGACGATTTCAGTTGCTGGTTCCACGTCATCCAATGGGATGGATTGGTTGGTCTTGGCAAAGACAAACAGGCCGCGCGGCGTCAGCAACTTTTCTGACTGCTCGTTGATCTGGGCCGCAAATTCGCGGTATTTGTCTGGATTATTACCGCGAACAGCATGTTGCAGCGCGCCAATTGTCTCGGGCGTCCAGATGTGTTCTTCGCCGCGAATACGGTAGTGGTAGTCGCCACCGACATCGAGCTGCTTGCGATAAATTGGCGCATCACTGAAGGCAAGCCCATGGCGACGCACAGCCTCGAGGGCAATAGCGTTAAAGTCGGCACCTTCAATGGTTGTCGCGGTGCCGAAGAAATACGTGTCCACAACTTCGCTGGAGAGGCCAACCGCATCAAAAATCTGCGCGCCACAATAAGAATGGAAAGTGGATATGCCCATCTTGGACATCACTTTCAGCATGCCCTTGTTCAGCGCCTTGATAAACCGCTCAATCGCTTCTTCCGTCGAAATAGGCTCATCAAGTTTGGGGGCCAATACCGCGATCGTATCGAAGGCGACATAAGGATTGATGGCTTCAGCGCCATAGCCGCCCAGCATGCAGAAATGGTGCACTTCGCGGGCTTCACCGGTTTCAACGACCAGGCCCGCACTTGTGCGCAACCCAGCGTGGATGAGGTGATGGTGAACAGCAGAGGTGGCCAATAGGGATGGAATAGGAATTCGGTCTTCTGCGGTTTGGCGGTCCGAAAGGATGATGATGTTGGCGCCATCCCGTACGCTTTGTTCAGCCGTTGCGCACAGGGCTTTTAGGGCTGGCAACATGCCTTTTTCGCCTTCGCTTGCCGCAAAAGTTATGTCGAGCGTGGCAGATGAGAAGGAATCACCGTTCCTTTTCTCCATGGCACGAATTTTTTCCAGATCACTATTGATCAAGACCGGCTGGGTAACTTCCAGGCGCTTGTGACCATCGATCTTCAGGCCCAACAGGTTTGGCCGCGGTCCGATAAAGGACGTTAGCGACATGACCAATTCTTCACGAATGGGGTCGATCGGCGGGTTGGTCACTTGTGCGAACCGCTGCTTGAAATAGTCAAACAGCAATTTTGGCTTTTCTGACAACACAGCAACAGGCGTGTCGGTCCCCATCGACCCTGTGGGCTCTTGGCCAGAGGTAATCATGGGGGTCAGCAGAATTTTCAGGTCTTCTTGCGTGTAGCCAAAGGCTTGTTGGCGCTTCAGGTGGCTTAGGCCGGTATCAGGGAACTGGCTGCCATTCGTGCTTTCAGGGACATCGCGTAGCAAAATTTGCCCTGCATCCAGCTTGTCCTGATAAGGCTGCGCGTTGGACAATTCAGCCTTGATTTCATCATCATCGATGATGCGGCCTTGTTCTGTATCAATCAGCAGCATCTTGCCAGGCTGCAAGCGCCACTTTTTGACGATGTTTTCCTCCGGCACTGTCAGTACACCAGCCTCAGACGACAAAATGACCATGTCATCTTTGGTAACATAATAGCGTGCGGGGCGAAGGCCATTGCGGTCCAGCGTGGCGCCAATCTGGATGCCATCGGTAAAGGCAACTGCGGCAGGGCCATCCCAGGGTTCCATCACCGCAGCATGATATTCATAGAATGCGCGGCGACCGTCATCCATTAGCGGATTACCGGACCATGCCTCGGGGATCAGCATCATCATGGCATGGGACAGGGAATACCCGCCATGCAGCAACAGTTCCAGGGCGTTGTCAAAACACGCTGAATCCGACTGTCCCTCGGGGATCAGGGGCCAGATCTTTTTCAGATCATCGCCGAAAAGCTCTGATTCCATTGTCTGACGACGGGCGTTCATCCAATTGATGTTGCCACGCACGGTGTTGATCTCGCCATTGTGGCAGATATAGCGGAAGGGCTGTGCCAGCTTCCATGTCGGGAACGTGTTGGTTGAAAAGCGCTGATGCACCAAGGCTAGCGCGGATATAACGCGTTCGTCGTACAGATCGGGATAATAGGGACCAACCTGATTGGCCAGCAGAATGCCTTTGTACAGGATCACCCGTGACGAAAATGATGGCACATAATACCAGTCGTCGACACTGTCTTGCCAGGCAGCAATGGCGATGGAAACGAGCTTGCGAATGACATAAAGCTTGCGCTCAAAGGCGTCCTGATCGGCCAGGCCGTCGCTGCGACCAACGAAGAACTGACGGATGACGGGCTCTGTCTGCTTGATGCCGTCACTGAAATTGCCATTGTCGGTGGGTACATCGCGCCAACCCAGGAAGGTTTGACCCTCGGCGGTTGTCATCGATTCGATTTGGGCTTCTGCACGGGCACGATCTGTATCGTCCTGCGGCAGGAAGACCATGCCAACACCGTAAAAGCCGTAGTCGGGTAAATCGATGCCCAGATCTTTGGTGACGTCGTGCATAAAGGCATCAGGCATCTGGATCAGCAAACCAGAGCCGTCACCCGCCTTGGGATCGGCACCCACCGCACCGCGATGGGTCAGGTTTTGAAGTATTTCCAAGCCCTGGCGTATGATCTTGTGGGACTTAACCCCTTTTATATTCGCAACAAAACCGATACCGCAGGCATCGCGTTCATTGGCCGGGTTATACAAACCTTGTGCGTCTGGGTAGCCCGGCTTTGACCGATCTACACTCAACTTTACATTGGGGGTGGCAAAGTCATTTGCTGGCTTCGTCATCCTCGTCATTCTCCATTCAACATCCATAGTCCAACCGGGCCTTGGGTGACCCGAAATGCAGAACTGTCAGGGGCGTTCCCGTGCAAACTCTAGCACTCAGGGTCGCGAAACCATCGCGGTCTCCAAGAGGCCGTGCAGATTACCAATTCGCCGTGTGAGTCGCAAAACATATTGGCCCAGGCTGGTGTCTTTGTAAGCCAAAAGAACCAGCGAGCCTTGTTTCGTGGCGGTGAACAGCGCTTGTCAGCGCACCCTGTCGGTCCTGCAACCGAATATACTGCAGCAGTACTTACCTATTTGGCCCCTCTAATGCAATGGTTTTGTTGCTTTGCAGGGTGCTCGCTGGCACAACATACGGGCAGTCAGATGCCGTTTTAGGATGCTCGGCTGCCATGTTTGGGGGGATCGCCGGGAAACCATGAGGAACTTAAGGGCAAGGGGCGGCGCGTGAAAATTCTCTATTATCACCGAACGGCGGCGGCCGACGGCCAATATGTTCATACGCGGGAAATGACCGAGGCGATGGAAACTCGGGGGCACGAAATCGACTTTGTTGGCCCCGGTCGCGAAAGACGACGGCCTTTGAGCACCGATTCTGGTGGTTACAGCCCACGTCCCCCTATCCCGCGTCGGGCCGTCAGGGAATTGCCAGAGCTGTTCTACGCAATCCCCGTGTTTATGCGACTGTGGCGCGGCAATGCCAATCGGGTGATTGAAATTGCGCATCGGCTAATGTCGGACCGCGCGCCATGACCAACCCGATAGACCATAATCGCCGCGCCTGGGACAAACAGTCTTCCGAGGGCCAAAGCGACTGGGTCCAACCCGTTGACGCCGACACCATTGCCAAAGCACGACGCGGCGACTGGCAGATTATCCTGACCCCTTTGCGATCTGTACCTGCGGATTGGTTCGGCGAATTTTCGGGCAGGGATGTCTTGTGTCTGGCCTCTGGCGGCGGGCAGCAAGCCCCTATTTTGGCCGCCGCTGGTGGCATTGTTACCAGCTATGACCTGTCGGATGCGCAATTGGCCAAGGACCGCCTGGTGGCGGATCGTGAGGGATTGGATATGGCCACCATTCAGGGAGATATGGCTGACCTGTCGTGTTTTGAAGCCGCGTGTTTTGACCTCATATTCCACCCCATCTCAAACGTCTTTGCCCCCGATATTGTGCCAGTCTGGCAGGAATGCCACCGGGTGTTGCGGCCCGGTGGTCGGCTGCTCAGCGGGTTTATGAACCCCGATTTCTTTATATTTGACCATTTGGCCATCGAAGACGGGGCAGATATCCAGCCCGTCTTCAAGATCCCCTATTCCGACGAGCGTGATATGGATGCTGGACGCCTGGACGCCATAATAAAAGAAGGCGTCGCGCTGGAATACAGCCACAGCCTCGATGCCCAGATCGGTGGGCAGATTAAGGCGGGGTTCATGATCGCTGGCTTTTTTGAGGACTGGTGGACTGGTGACGCCACGCCACTGAACCGCTTTATGCCGACATCAATGGCGACCTTGGCGATTAAGCCGACTTAGGGTCCTGACCCTAGGGTGTCAGGACGACGCGCCCCATAATATTGCCATTGCGCAGATCGTCCAATGTGTCGGTTGCAGCCGAGATGGGTCGTTCAGTGATGGGGATGGGGTCAACTGCGCCCGCCTGCACCATGGCCAGCATTTCCTTGGTTTCGTCGAGCGAGCCCACAAAGGACCCCTGCAACGTATGTGCCTGCATCGGCAAAAGCGGGATCGGCATTGTGAATGCGCCGCCAAACAGGCCGACGACAACGGCCCTGCCGCCCTTGCGCAAAGACGCCCGCGCCAGGCCAAAGGATGGCTCGGACCCGACAAAATCGATGGCTGCGTATACGCCGCCATCGGTTGCGCCTTTGATCTGCTTGGCTGCGTCAGCATCTTTGGCGTTGAAGGTGGCCACCGCCCCTGCCTTTTCAGCCTCTGCCAGTTTTTCTTCATTGATATCGGTGGCCATGATGCGGCAATTGAACAGGGCCTTGGCAAATTGCAGTCCCATCATGCCCACGCCGCCCAGACCGACGATCAGGATCGCATCGTCCGGGGCCGGGGTGCCGATTTTCTTCAGGGCACTGAATGCGGTCAGGCCAGAACACATATAGGTCGCTGCCAACCCTTGGGGGACGCCGGTATAGTCCAGCAGATATTTTTCGTGCGGGATCAAGACATAGTCGGCAAAGCCGCCGGGTACACCCACGCCCAAATGTGCGGGGCGGTTACACAATTGTTCTTCACCGCGCTGGCACGTGGCGCATTGCCCGCAGCCAATCCACGGGAAGGCCACGCGCGCATCGCCTTCTTTGGCCGTGGTGACGTCGGGACCGACAGCGGCGACCGTGCCCTCAATTTCGTGCCCCAAAGTAAACGGCAGTTTCATGTTAGCGCCAACTTCCAGCTTGTTACCGCCGCCCATGTCAAAGTGGCCGTCATGTAAATGCACGTCGGAATGGCATACGCCACAATGGGTTACCTTCAACAACACCTGGTTTCCCGTGGGGACAGGCGTGTCTGATATAGTGGATTCTAGGGGTTCGCCAAAGGCGACGATGGATTGGCTTTTCATGGAACTGGTCCTCAATACTCAATAGGCCTGACTCGGGGAGGCGTGACTCGGGGTGGCGTGTATTTGGCGTCTGCCTTGGGCTGATGTCAACTTTGTTCCGGCAGATCGATATTGTCATTGGCGAGGTCTCGTAGGGACATGTTGCCCAAGGTCTTGCCGCGTTCATCTTCCAGGTCGTTCACGAGCTGATTGATCGAACCTTCCCGGTGGCTGCGCTCGGTCATCTGATCGGCTCTCTGATCAGCCCTCTGATCAGCATTGTGTCCCGCAGCGCGGATCATTACCAACAGGTCGCGCACTCGGATAGATTCAGCAGCCCGTCCCGGCACATAGGTTGGCGGGGAAGACTCGATGGCGGTTAGCACCTTCCCGTGCATCATAATGTCGATGACCCAACTGATGGACTGGATCGGGATATCCAAACGGTCAGACAGGGCCGCGATGCTGGGGGCAGTACGTCCCATAGCATATTGCCGGGCGATATCACGCATAATGGACAGCGTAATCCGTTCGCGCGCCTGGCCCGATATTTGCGATTCTTCGTGGTTTAACGCCATGGAGGTAAAGGCGGGGTTTTGTGCATAAAAGGCGATGCTGGCGCCAAACAGCAATATCAGCCAGGCCAAAAGCAACCACAGCATGAAGATGATCATGGTGGCAAAGGCCGCGTAGATGGCGACGTAATTGCTGGATCCGGCCACGGTCTGTGCGAACAGCATGCCGAACAGGAACCACAATAACGCCGCGATTAATCCGCCGGCCAAGGCTGCCCGAAATCGAACATAGGTGTTGGGTAAAAAGTAATAGATGGCGGTAAACACCATGACCAGCATGCCATAGGGCAACAATTGCCCGCCCCAGTCGATCAATATGGCCAGGCCGGGAATGCCCGACAACTGCTGATACAGGGGCTCGTTGGTGATGGATACCGACATCGTCATGGCCGCAAACACCACCACCGGCCCCATGATGATGATCGATATGTAGCGTAGAAAACCTTCACCGAAACTGCGGCCGTGATAGGTGCGCCAGCAATAATTTACAGCGGTTTCAATTTTCCGAATCAGCGAAAATACGGTGTAGAACAAGATGGCCAGACCGACCCCGCCGAGGACACCGACGTCCATATTGTCCACAAAGGTGATGATCTGGTCCACGATAGCTTCTTGGTCGCTGCCGACGGATTCGAATAGTTGTCCCATCCATCCGCGCAATTGGTTCTGGACGCCAAAACCTTTCAGCACCGAAAAGCTGACAGCAATCAGGGGGACCAGCGCCAACAGGGTCGAATAGACAAGGCTGGCAGCCCGGACTTGTAGTTCGCCCTGCAACATATCGCGAATGCCAGCCCGCAAGACGCGAAAACACATAATCAACAGGGCCGCACCGGGCAGCTGCATTGCCTGGTTTTTTGTCCGGTTGAGTTTGGCTCTTAGGCCGGTGGCTTCAGTATCGCTCAATGAAAGGGGCGTCCCGATAAATATCAATTACAGGACAGAATGGGACGGTGGTGCGTTGACGTCCAGCCTAAATTGACCAACAACTCTCAGATAACGGCTATTTCCCGCAGGTCTTCAAAGGCTTCAAGAAACAAATGGATCATGCCACCGGGGATGCCCAGCTCGGCCAATGTGTCGTGATAATGGTCATACACGCTGTTAAAGGCGTCGTCTGACAGGTTCTTGTCGATCATGAAAGCGTGGGCAGTGGGCATAATGGCGGCAGCTTGTTCTGCTTCGCCATCGATAAATAGGGCCAGGCATCGGCACTGGATATCGGTCAAACATTCCATTTGAGAAACGTCGATCATACCCTTGATGGCGGCGTCATCGCGGACACGACTGTAAAATATCTGTAGCATTCCATTAATGGCCTTTTCGCCACCAATATCATCAGCAAACGACATAGGGTACCTCCTGTCATTGATCCCAAGAATAAATTCAGGGTGGCCGAGGCCAGCTGTCGGGGCATTGATGCTGATCAAGCCAGATGCGAATGCGCTCCATACACAATTTAACGAAATAATTGAGGCGGGAATTTTTCACCTTGTTAGGATACGTTCCCATTCGAGTATGCGTGAGAAGACGATGACCCTGACGACGTCAACAATGCTGCCTCTGGGCACCAAATTGCCGGCCTTTAAGTTGCCGGATCCCAGCGGCAATATATTTGATACATCCGGTGTTGACGAAGGCACTGCACTTTTGGTTGCGATCTGGTGCAACCACTGCCCCTATGTCAAACAACTGAAAACAGCCTTTGCCGACTTTGTTGGTGAATATGACCGGCAATATTTGGTGACTGTGGCCATAAATTCTAATGATATCAATGACTACCCGGCAGATTCCCCCGCTGAAATGCTCAAGGATATTGGGCATTTCGGCTATGATTTCCCCTATCTTTTGGATGAAGGCCAAAAAGTTGCCAAGATGCTGAAGGCGGTGTGTACGCCTGAGTTCTTCCTGTTCGACACGGAACATCGCCTGGCGTATCGCGGCCGGTTCGACGCCGCCACCCCCGGCAACAGTGAACCTGTTACCGGCAATGATCTGCGGGACGCGGTCACCGCGGTGCTGCTGGACGATGATGTCAATGGGACACAGCACGCTTCCATGGGCTGCAGCATTAAGTGGACCCGCGGCAACGAACCCGCCTATCTGTAACAGTGGCAATCGGTGCCCTGCGTGCCCATATGCTATGACACGGGTTCTGCAATAAGGGGAATTGTAATGAAAAAGCTGACTTTCGTCGCCTTGGCCACGGTCATTTTAGGCATGGGATCAGCCCTTGCCGCCGAGGACCATAATTCCACACGGTCTAACGAAGGACAGGTCAATGACGCGCCAGCGCTGGCGGCCCCTGCCGATCAAAATACAACGCCTTCCAATAGATCCGCTGCCGCTGCCACGACAGTCGACGGCGACAGCGCAATGATGTCTGGATCAACCCCGCCACGGGATGCCGCCAGCGGAATGGCCACCGGCAAGCGCTAGCACAAGCCCTGAGGCGATTGACGCTTTAGTAAAACGAGTCGTATTCAACAAATACCGGGTCGCCGTCTAGGCACGCCAGCGCTTTGGGTGACATGGTGGTGTGGTAATCAGCGTCTTGGTAAGATTGTTGCGCGGCGTCATCAGCAAAGCTAAAAAAGTAGAAATATGACAGGGGATCATCCTGGCACTTTCGAACTTCATATATTTTGGGGTCGGGCTCATTGGCATTGACGTCTTTGACCAATTGGCTGACCAGCGCCTCAAATTCTTCCTGCTTTTCGGGCAGGACTTTCAACAGAATTGTCGTTGTCTTCATCGGGGTCCTAACTTTGGCTTGGTGGGTTCCGCCTGAAATATTGACGGGTTGGAAAAGTTTTCTTGATCGCTGCAAATCCCGCACTTGGGCTGGTTTCTTCAACCGCGATGAAGGATCACAGCCAATTGCAGAGGACCGATGGCTGATTTTATTGCCATATTTATGCTCCAGCTTGATGACATGATACCCTTCAATGACCTGGCGGGGAAGGTATCAACGACGGTTCCACCGTCGACAACAGGAGGGGGCTCTAGTGGCATTGCGCTGGTTACGGATGGTTCTCGAACGCGCTAGCGTTATCGTGGTTACATGATCCAGGTTTCGAGAATGGCTGCCAGGCGGTCTTCGCTGGCCTTGGTCAGGCGGATCAGGCCATAGGTTTTCAGCACGGCACGATACAGATCTTCTTTCGATATCAGTTCATGCTGTAATCGGACATCCAGCATGAGCTCGGCAATTTCTGACGCCGGAATTTCATGCAGCGTTCGTGTCCCGCGTTCACGCACAATGATCAAATCCTGGTCGGGCAGACGCAGGGCTTCTTCTGAGAAGGACCCGAACTCGTCGACATCCACCGCCAAAGATTTGCTTTTCACCGCCTGTTTCAGTCCGTTTTCCAGTCTGGTTAGGGTGTGACTGTAGACCCGCCCCAGATCGGCCGCCTTCGCATACAGCGAAAACAGTCGGTCTTTTAGGATCGGTCCTTCCGTCGCGACAATATCGATCAGACCATGTTCGATCTGGTCCATCGTCGCCTGGCGCGGGTCCGCAAGTTTTGCTCCCACCCATTCCGGGTAGGTTTTCAGGTCGGTCATGTAGTCGTCTTACAGCTTGGCGAGCAAATCGTCGCCCAGGCGTTTGATGTTGTCGACTGCATTGCCGGCACCCATCACCTGAAGCGGGATATTCAGGCGTTCAACGCCAAGGTCTTCAAACTGTTTGATCGTATCCATGCCGCCCTGCATCGCCCACATGGCCGTGACTTCAACTGTTGCGGGGTCGCGACCTTCGGCTTTGCATGCATCAGCCAGGGTGTCCATGTAAGGGGCCAAATCTTCTGGCGACACACTGGGTGCAAACCAACCGGCGCCGACTTTGGCAACGCGTTCAAACGCCTTGCCCTTGTTGCCGCCAATGATGATTGGCACGCCCGGTTTGCCGCCGTTTCGTGACGTCTGTACGGGCAGAGGGTAAGACTTGAAATTGGTCCAATTGATGAAATCACTGTCATGTTCGACGACGTCACCCGACCACATTTTCTTCATGGCCAGGACATAATCGTCAAACCGTTCGCCGCGGCGCTCAAAAGGTGTGCCCATGGCATCGAATTCCTCGCGCAGCCATCCAATACCCACGCCCAGCATGAAACGCCCGTTTGAGATAAAATCCAGCCCTGCGGCTTGTTTGGCCATCATCAACGGGTTGACCTGCGACAGGATATTGACGCCCGTGCCCAAACGAATGGTCTTGGTCGCACCGGCAACTGCGGCCAGCGCAATCAGCGGATCGATCATGATCATATCTGGTTCCGCTGCCATGCGACCGTCAGCCGTGTAGGGGTATTTGGAATCGTATTCCATAGGGATGATGGCATGTTCGAACGTCCATAGAGACTCGACGCCAACGCTTTCAGCCGTCTGGGCCACTTCGATCATACGATCAGCAGGATCAAAGCCAATATTGATAGGGATAAGTCCGATTTTCATGATGTGTGCTTTCTTGGATAGAGCAGTCTGCAGCAAGCAGCATAGAGTTGTCGCTTGATGATAGAAACAGCTCAATGGCTGATTAGCGAAGGGTTCGCATAAAAAACGGGACCCGTGGGCCCCGCCTTTATGCGCAATGAGCGCGAATGAAACCCCGATTACATATCGGGCACATTTTCCTTAATCAGCGTCTTCAATAGCTTCTTCAACAACTTCTTCGATGGCTTCCTGAGAAGCCTCAACCGCGTCTTCAACAGCTTCCATTGCTTCGTCGGCTGCCTCTTCTGCGGCTTCCACAGCTTCGATTGCTTCTTCCACAGCATCCTCAGCCACAGCTTCTGCTTCGTCAGCTACAACTTCAGCTTCGGCTGCCGCTTCCCAACTTTCAGCCGCTGCTTCTTCAGCAACTGCTGTTGCATCAGGTGCTGCAGCATCAGGGGCACTGTCCTGACCGCAGGCGGCCAAGCCAAGAACCAAAATTGCTGATGGCACCAGAACCTTCAAAATATTTTTCATCCCATGTCTCCTTCCAGACTCGATAAACTCGTAAAAGCGCCACAGACTGTTGCACATCGCCGGGCGCGTGACAAACACCCATTTGTACAGCCGGTTAAGGCTGCTGTGTTGTTTTCGTTACTTTCCCTGGAACTGTGCAGGTCGTTTTTCCAGGAAGGCTTTGACCCCTTCTCTAAAATCGTCCGTCCGGCCAGCAATTCGTTGGGTCTGGCGTTCCAGATCCAATTGTTCTTCATACGAATTCAGGGCGCTTTCATTATAAAGCATGCGGATCTTGCCCAGGGCAATTGTTGGCCCGGCCGCCAGCTCTTTAGCCATGGCCAGGGCCTCGTCCATCAATTGGTCATCGGGATAGACCCGATTCACCAAACCCCATTCCATCGCGGTTTTTGCGGGCAGCTTTTCACCAAGCAACGAAAGTTCACGGGCACGAGCATAGCCGACAAGGCGTGGCAGCAAATAGGTTGCGCCACCATCGGGTACCAGGCCAATACGCCGGAAAGCTTGTAGGAAATAAGCCGACTCAGCCGCCAGAATCAGATCACCCATCATGGCAAAACTCATACCCACGCCTGCCGCTGGGCCGTTTACGGCTGTCAAAAATGGCATGGTCAGGTTGCGAATACGCCGCATGATGGGGTGGTAATGGCGTTCCAGCGCATCACCAGAATCAGGGCGCGCATTGGAGTTGGGGTTCGTCTCGCCGCGCCCAGCCAGATTAGCACCAGCGCAAAAGCCCCGGCCTTCGCCGGTCATGATGACGCAGCGCACGCCGCTGTCTGGATGTTCAATGTCTGTCAGGCATTCTGCCAGGTCTTCCAGCATGGGTAGACTCACGGCGTTGAGTGCACTGGGGTCATTGAGGGTCAGAATCGCAACCCCGTCCTGAATATCGAGTTTGACCTTGCGCTCGCTCATATGCTTTATCCCTTGATTAGTCTTTGCTGGTGCCAGCATGGTCGGAACAGAAGTTCTGAACAAGATAAATTTGGCACAGCTTTCCTGGGAAGGGATAGCCTTCCCACCGCATGAAATACAGGGGTAATCATGAGCGATTTTGAATTCATCAAAACAGAGCGCGACGGCAATCTGTTTATCGTCACCATCAATCGGCCCGAGCGCATGAACGCGTGTCACCCGCCCTGTAATTTTGAAATGCAGGCAGCGTTTGACGAATTTGCAGCCGATGATGATCTGTGGGTTGCCATTGTCACCGGCGCTGGCGATCGGGCCTTTTGTGCGGGCAATGACCTGCGCTTCCAGGCCGAAGGCGGCAAGATGGAAAGGCCCGAGAAGGGCTTTGGCGGCCTGACCGCCCGGTTTGACCTCAACAAACCCATCATTGCAGCCGTCAACGGTGTGGCCATGGGCGGCGGGTTTGAAATCGCGCTGGCGTGTGATTTGATTATTGCGTCTGATAATGCACGTTTTGCCCTGCCAGAACCTAAGGTGGGCCTTTTGGCCGCGGCAGGTGGTGTGCATCGGTTACCACGGTCCATCCCGCTGAAGCAGGCCATGGGGATGATGTTGACAGGGCGCCATGTGCCAGCAGCTGAGGGATTGCAGCTTGGTTTTGTGAATGAAGTTGCACCCCAGTCAGAGCTAATGGACGCGGCCAGGCGCTGGGCTGCGATGATTTTGGAATGTTCACCTTTGTCCATTCGGGCCACGAAGGAAGCCGTTTACAATGGCTTCAATGAGCCCACCTTGCCGGAAGCCATCAAGGCCGTTTATCCAGGAATGGAAGCCATGCGCAATTCCGAAGACTTTATTGAAGGCCCGCTGGCGTTCTCGGAAAAGCGGGCACCAAATTGGAAGGGTCGCTAGGGCCCGTCCACCTGTTGATGTTCATAGCGTAGAGGGTTGCGCGATAAAGTCCTTTTTTCGCCAGCCAAACTTCGTCTATGGTGACGGTGTATTTTGGGTTGGGGAATTTTTGATGAATAACTTTGTTGTGCAATATGCACAGTGGATTGTGCGTTGGCGTTGGGCGGTTATCGTCGCAACGCTGGGTGCTGGCATGCTGGGAACGCTTGGCATGCAATATATCACCTATTCTGGCGACTATCGGGAGTTTTTCTCTGCCGAGAACCCGGAACTTGCAGCTCATGACTTGTTGGAGCGGACCTATGTAGCCGCAGACACAGTGATGTTCGTTGTGCGTCCTCATGATGGCTCGACCATTTTTACGCCAGAACGGCTGGCAGCCATCTATGAGTTGACCGAGGAAACCTGGCAAGTTCCCTACGCAATCAGAGTGGATTCAATTGCCAATTATCAGCATACGCAAGCTGTTCAAGACGATCTGTATGTTGCCAGCCTGATCGAAGACCCTTTAGATCTGACGCCCCAACGAGTCAGTTTCATCCGAGAAATCGCCATGTCGGAACCGACCATTGCCGGTCGGATGATCTCGGAAGACGGGACCACAACAGCAATTGTCGCCACGCTGCAGATGCCTCATGACAGTGATGAAGATTTGCAGAAGCAGACTGCCGAGGGCACTGCTGCAATTGTAGACCGGTTTAGGGCTGCGCACCCAGATCTCAAGCTGGCAGTGGCGGGCCACGTGATGATGGCGAACACATTCTTCGACGTGACCCAGAATGACATTGCCACTTTGTTCCCGATTATGTTTTTGCTGTTGGCCCTGGTCATGCTGTTTTTCCTGCGCTCACTGGCCGGGTCAGTCGCCGCCATCATCGTGGTGCTGTTGTCCGTCGGGGCGTCCATGGGGTCGATGTTCTATTTCTTTGGTATAGAGCTCACACCCATATCCGGCCAGGCACCGACAATCATCCTGACCGTGGCTATCGCCGATTCAATTCATTTGCTGGTAACCATGGTGAAGGGCATGGGGCGCGGGCAGACCCGCCACCAAGCCGTCATCGAAAGCATGCGCATTAACTTCCAACCAGTCATATTAACCAGCCTAACCACAGCGATCGGATTTTTGAGCCTGAACTATTCCGATGCGCCGCCGTTCCGGGACCTTGGCAACATTGCGGCGTTTGGCGCTGTTCTGGCGCTTTTCTTCTCGCTCACCTTGTTGCCGGCCCTGATGTCGGTGATGCCCATCGGCAAGCGTCGGGAAAGCGCCTTCGAACAGAAAACCATGTATGGGATTATGGAATTTGTGATTCGTAAACCCGGTGTGACCATGGCGGGTGTTGTTGTGACGGCAGGGATCGCGGCTTCTCTCATTCCGACATTGGAGCTCAACGACAAATTTGTTGAAATGCTGAGCACGGACCTGGAGTTTCGGCAGGATTCTGACTTTATCACCGCCAATCTACCGGGCATTTACGATATCGCTTTCTCTATGGATTCCGGCGAAGAAGGCGGCATTTCCGACCCGCATTATCTAAGCCAGTTGGACCGTTTTGCCACGTGGCTGGAAGAACAGCCCGAAGTTGTCCATGTTTCGGCGTTTTCAGATGTGATGAAGCGTCTCAACAAAAATATGAATGGCGATGACGAGGCCTTTTACAAAGTGCCTGAACGGCGGGACCTCGCGGCGCAGTATTTGCTGATGTACGAAATGTCGCTTCCCTATGGGCTAGACCTGAATAACCAGATAAATGTGTCCAAGTCCGCGACCCGCGTTCAGGTGACCATGAACAATATTTCCAGCGCGCAAATGAAGTCGCTGAAAATACGGTCAGAAGACTGGCTACGGACAAATATACCAGAGATCATCACGCCCGAGGGCAGCGGCATCACCATCATGTTTGCCTATCTGACCGAACGGAACATGATCGGCATGATGAAGGGTACAGGCTTGGCAATCTTGTTGATTTCCCTGTGTCTTGTGGTCGCTTTGCGCAGCATTAAAATGGGGCTCATCAGCCTGTTGCCTAACTTTTTGCCCCCGGTCATTGCCTTTGGTATCTGGGCCTTGATAGAGGGCGAGATTGGTCAGTATGCGGCCATGGTCACCGCCGTGTCCCTA
>SMVA01430786.1_pt1 | contig 18824 bp, 11 predicted proteins | sample 2456451 | NCBI WGS metagenome assembly SMVA01 (sample SAMN11095933, study PRJNA526329) | marine sediment metagenome | biome: Marine sediment; feature: Surficial sediment; material: Deep marine sediment; isolation source: Hadal surficial sediment | place: Pacific Ocean | collected 2014-05 | depth...
CGCCCGCCGCGTGCTGCTGGATCTGCTGGAGATGCAACACGCGACGCGCGCACGGCTGGATGCCTACGCCCTGCTGGCGGCGGTGGATCATGTCGAGGGCGAACTGCCGAGCCCCTGGACCCGCAAAGCTCTGGCATTGAATCCCCGTTTTGCCGGCATCTATACCGTACCCGCCTATTTCTATGTGATCACCCGCCGTTATGTCGAAGCCGTTGCGCTGCTCGAGCAAGCGACGCAGACGGAGCCCGATCATTGGGGCGCGCACTCGGATCTCGGCATCAATCTCCTGCGGCTGAACCGCTTTGCCGAGGCGCGCGAACATCTCGAGCGCGCCTACGCGGGGGATCCCTTCAATGCGCAAGTGGTGAACACGCTGCGGCTGCTCGACAGCTTGACGAATTTCGACACACTTACCTCTGACAATCTGATATTGCGGGTGCACAAGAGCGAATCAAGCATACTTGCGCCTTACGTTCGTGAACTTGTCAACAGTACCGAAAATGAGATGGCGGCCCGCTACGGCTACCGCCTGGAACGGCCGGTAGTGATCGAGTTGTATCAGCATCATGATGACTTTGCCGTGCGCACCGCGGGTCTACCGGGCCTCGGCATCCTGGGAGCGACGTTTGGCGATGTGGTTGTGATGGATGGACCTTCCGCGAAAAGTGCGGAGGAGTTCGACTGGACGAGCGCCGTATGGCACGAGCTTGCGCACGTGATCACGCTCAATGCGACGAACAATCTCGTCTCCCGCTGGTTTTCCGAGGGCGTGAGTGTGTTCGAGGAGTGGCGCTATGGTCCCAGCGCCAGCGAGTCGGTCGCGCCGCATTTTCTCGAAGCGCTCGAAGCAGGCCGCCTGCTGCCCGTGGCGGAGCTCGACGAGGGATTCATCCGGCCCAGTTATCCCGACCAGATCGGTGTTTCCTATCTGCAGGCTGGGCTGCTGTGCACGTTCATTGCGGACAATTTTGCGGATGGTCTGCAGGGCATGCTTGATGCGTACCGTGCGGGTGCCACCACTGTAGAGGCAATCGAACTTGCGCTGTCCATCGCGCCGGCGGAACTCGACGATCAGTTTGCCGACTATATGGACCAACGCTTCGGCAACGTCGTGGCACACCTTGCGCAGTTCAGCGAAAGCGCAGGTGAGGCAGCAAAGGCACTCGCCGAAGAGCGCTGGCTGGACGCGCAGGCCGCAGCACAACAGGCCATCGATATCTATCCGGCCTACATAGGTCTGGCGAGCCCGTACCTGCTCCTGGCGCAGGCAGCGGAACGTGCGCAGCAGCCCGGCCGGTCGCTGGAGGTGCTCGGCCATTACTGGCAACGCGGCGGACGCAATCCCGGGGCGTTGAACAAACTCGCGCTGGCGTACCAGAACGCCGGCCGGCCGGATGCAGCAATCGCGGTGCAAAGTGTGCTGGTCCGCGCGGTACCTTTAGTGGCCGAACATCACGCCACGCTCGCAGACTGGTTGGCGGCAGACCAACAGCACAGCAGAGCGCTGATCGAGTATCGGGCAGTGCTTGCGCTGCTGCCGCATGACAAAGCAAGCGCTCACTTTCACGTTGCCAGTTCGCTGCATGCACTCAATCGAACCGAAGAAGCCCGCCGCGAACTGCTTTACGCTCTGGAGATCGCGCCGCGCTTTGCTTCTGCCCTATCACTGTTAGTCGAGATCAATCAATGAACGACCCGAAAGACACCGAGTTAACCGAAGCCCTGGTGGAAAAATTCAAGACAACGATGAGGGCGATCCGCGGCGAGCTGAGCAAAGTCATCGTCGGCCAGGACGAAGTGCTGAACCAGCTTCTGATCACTGTGCTGGTCGGCGGCCACTGCCTGATCACCGGACTGCCTGGCACCGCCAAGACGCTGATGGTGCAGTCGCTGGCGGATGCGCTCGGTCTCGGTTTCAAGCGAATACAGTTCACCCCGGACCTGATGCCCACCGACGTCACGGGGACGGACATTATCGACACAGACCCTGCCACGGGCGAGCGCAGCTGGCGTTTCGTGCCCGGTCCGGTGTTCACCAACGTGCTGCTGGCTGACGAGATCAACCGCACACCGCCCAAAACTCAGTCTGCCCTGCTGGAAGCCATGCAGGAAGCAAGCGTGACCATCCGCGGCACCACGCACAAACTCAGCGCGCCTTTTATCGTGCTGGCCACGCAGAATCCGATTGAGTTGGAGGGAACCTATCCGTTACCGGAGGCACAGCTCGACCGCTTCATCTTCAACGTCACACTCGATTATCTGAACGCGGAGGAAGAGGTCGCGGTCGTGGAGCGCAATACACTCGGTCTCGGGTTGCCTCAGATCAACGCGTGCACCGATGCGAGCAGCCTGCTGGACATTCAGCGCCTGGTGCGACAAGTACCGATAGCCGACGACATTAATCGCTATGCGGTAGACCTTGTGCGCTCAACACGGCCGGATGAACCCGATGCGACCGAGAACATACGCACGTATGTCAGTTACGGTGCTTCCGTGCGAGCGGCCATCTTCCTGTCGCTGACGGCACGTGCTCGAGCGCTGCTGGACGGACGCTACCACGTAACACCGGAAGACATCCGCACATTGGCTCTGCCCATTCTGCGCCATCGGCTGCAGCTCAATTATCTGGCGGAGTCCGATCAGGTTGACGTTGACATGCTTGTCAAGGAACTGCTCGGCCGCGTGGGCAGCGCTGGATGACTGCGCCAACTGTGCGGCAACGGCTTATTGAGCCGAAGGTGCTCGCTCAGCTGTCGAACCTCGAGCTCGTGGCGCGCACAGCTGTGGAGGGTGCGCTGTTGGGTTTGCACCGCTCGCCGACCTTTGGCTTCAGCCAGGAGTTCGCAGAGTACCGCGCGTACGTGCCCGGCGACGACTTGCGTTTTGTGGACTGGAACGTCTATGCGCGCACCGACAGGACTTACATCAAGCGATTCTTTGGTGATACCAATTGCCAGTTGATGGTGCTGGTCGACACCAGCGCCTCTATGGATCTGCACGACGGTTCGACCGTGGACGCCGTGAGCAAGCTGGACTACGCGCGGTTTTTTGCGGCAGCACTCGTGTATCTGGCCGCTCGTCAACACGATGCCGTCGGGTTGCTCGCCTTCAACGACGCCATCCACGTTCACCGTCCACCGGTCGCGCGCCACAGTACCGTGCGCGCCCTGTATCACGTGCTGGATGAACTGAAGAGTTCCGGCGCTACCAACTGGCAACTCCCGCTGGAACGCGTGCAGCGACAACTCAAAAAGCGCGGCCTGATTGTGGTGATCTCGGATTTCTACGCGGAACCGGAAGAGCTGGCATCCGTCTTGCGGGGCTTCGCGGCACGGGGTCACGATCTGCTGCTGGTGCACGTGCTGGAATCCGCTGAGCGCGACTTGCGGCTGCAGGGTGCTGCGACATTGCGCGATGCCGAGACGGGCGAAGTCATGGAGGTCACGGCGCAGGAACTCACCGCACAATACCCGCAGCGCTTGCGCACCCATGTGGCAACGCTCGAAAAACTCACGCTCGCCATGGGTGGCCACTATCTGCAGGTCGATACGGACCAGCCACTCGATCGCACCATCTCAGGCTACCTGCGGTTCCGCGCGAGGCATCTGTAGATGTCGCTGGTGAGCGCCTTTTTCCTTGCCGGACTGGTCTTTCTGGCGGTGCCCTGGTGGCTGCACCGAATGAATGCTCATGCGGCCGAGCAACGCACGTTCAGCTCTTTGTTTCTAATGCGGCCGAGCGAAGCGCCCGTGCACATGCGGCGGGAACTGCAACACCGCTGGCTGCTTGGCTTGCGGCTTACGCTGCTCATCGCCGCCTGCTTCGCTTTCGCCGAGCCGTTGCTGGAACTCGAAGGCGGCGCCGCGGTGGGCGGGCAAAGCGCGGAAAACAGATTGATTGTGCTCGACGCTTCTTTGTCCATGGATCGCGCGAAAGATGGCGCGAGCGCGTTCAGCGCTGCACAAGCCATCGCCCGCGAGCTGGTGGTGAGTCTGCCTGCCGACGGTCGAGCGGCTGTGATAACGGCGGCCAACCACATCGAACTCGTTGCCCCGTTAACAGGCGACCGGGCTCAACTCAACGCAGCGATTGCCGCGAGCGATGCGGGTGCCGCGCGACTTGTCACCGATGGCCTGCTCGGACGCGTTGGCAATCTTGCTGATACGCTGCACGTGCCGGGAGAACGGCTCACCGTGCATCTGATCTCTGACTTTCAGGCCACGGCCATGCCGGCACAGTTCAACGCGCTGGTTGAAGGCTCGGTCTGGCCGCTCACATTGCATCGCGTGGGTAGCGACGAGCCCAACTGGGCAATTGTGAATGTCAGTGAAGGCAGTGACCGGCAAACCGGGTCTGGTTACATCGAGGTGACTGTGCGCGGGTTCGCCACACCGGCGCAGACGATCGTCGTAACACTCGAGCAGAACGACACGCTCATCGATCCGCACAGTGTCGCCGTCCCTGCCGATGGCAGTGCGATTGCGCGGTTCGACGTGCCGCCTGCCGGACGGGGTAACACCACGTGGGTTGCCGGGATTTCTGTGGCAGATGCACTCGCACAGGACAATGTACGGCGTCTGGTGCGCTTGGATAACGCGCAGATTTCATTGCCGGTGCTCAGTTCTGCGCAACGTCCCTACGCGTACCTGCGTGCCGCGGTACAAGCGGGCGCACCGCGATTCCGGCTCGTGGAATATACGGCGTTGGACGACCTCACCGCCCCCGTCGTGATCCTGTTGGACCCTGGCCTGCTCTCCAACGACGATTCCCGCGTGTTGACGCGCTACCTTGAATCTGGCGGTGCGGTGCTACTCGTGGCAGGTCCTGCCACGCGTTCTGCCGGCCGCCTGCCACTGCTTGACGCCACGCTGGCAGCGGATCGGTTCGATCAGAGCAGCCGGGGGGTCACCGTGCAGGATCGCAGTCATCCGGTACTCGCCGGCTACGCCACATGGCGCGATCTCACGGTATTCCAGGCGCTCAGAACGAGCGCGGGGACCGCTGGATCCGGTGGCCAGGCCGCTGCCGGAGACGTAATCCTCGCGCTCGACGATGGCACGCCACTGCTGGTGGAGGTGCGAGTCGGCGCGGGCAGGCTCATGCTGCTGACCACCGCGTTGGATCCACAATGGAGTTCGCTGGTGGTGCGCCCGGCGTTCGTCGGGTTTATCGCGAACCTCCTGGGTTACCTGGCCGAAGACCTGCTGCCGGTGCAGGCACTGGTGGGCGAGGCCCTTGCGCTGTCTGCGCAATCCGTGCAGCTGTTCGGCGCTGACGGCGCGCGGGTGCTTGGTCTGGCTGACACTGTCGGTCGGCCGACGGTAAGCCTCTCGCAGCCTGGGGTGTATCGGCTGCAGACTCCCAGCAGCAATCGGCCGCTGGCGGTGAATGTGGATGTGCGTGAATCCGATCTGCGGCGGGCGGATGACGATCTGCTCGAGCGTTGGCAGGCGGCTACTGCAAACACGTCGGTTGGCGCAACCGCGATCGCCGCAGCACCCGCTGTCGGCGCCGCTGCAACGCATACTCTGCCGTTGGCGCCGTGGTTGCTGGCACTGCTTGCGCTGCTCTCGCTCCTGGAACCGCTCCTCGCCAATACCGGGCTCGCGAACACGGGCCCCGCTAACACGGACCTGTTGCGGCGACGACTGGCGGGCGTGGGCCCATGAGCGCGCTATACGACTATCTGCACGGTTGTCGAAAGCGCCTGCGGCGGCGCTTTGTGGCGCGGGGCAGCGCCGTGCTGGCACTGAGTGCCTTGGTGGCAACCGCAATCTTTGCTCTGCTCGTCGTGTCCTGGGTACCGGGTGGCGAACTCGTGATTGTGGCCCGCAGCGTCCTGTATCTGGAGCTGGCAGCGGGAATCGCGCTGATTGTCTGGTGGCCGATGACCATCGGTGGCGTGCCCCGCCAGGTGGAAGCACGCGTGGCGGATTTCGATGGCAGGCTGCAGACCTGGTGGGATGCATCGCAGCGCGGCGATGATTCCGCCATGCTCGAACTCCTCACCCGCGAGACGCAAACCATTGCGGCTGCCCATGACAAGTCGCAGGTGATCGAGAGCCGGGAATTCACCGCGCCGGCCGGCATTGCAGGTCTCGTGACGATCGTCCTCATCGTGGTGCTCGCCAGTGGCAACAGTCCCTGGCAGCTTGCCGCCAAGCGTTTGTGGACGGGCGATCTGTTGGTGGCGGCTGCACCGCGCATCACCGTCACCCCGGGCGACGTGGTGGTGCCGCGCGGTGCGGACGTAGTGGTGGAAGCACAAGCCAGCGGTTTTCTGGCCCGGCGCATGGAAATGCATGCGGCCTTCGAGCGCACGGACGGTTGGGAGATCGCGCCGATGTCGCGTCTCGCAGAGAGCAAGTACGGTTTCGTGTTCGTCGGTGTCAGCGAAGAGGTGGAATATTACGTGGCCGCCGCAAACCTCAATTCGCAGCGCTACGTGATTCATGTTGCCGATCTACCCCGTGTCACGGGTGTGAGTTTGTCCTATGAATTTCCCGCGTGGACGGGCTTGCCCGCAGCCGACCGCGAGGATGGTGATATTTCGGCGTTACCGGGCACACGGGTCGCGATCACCGCTGAGACCGATCTGCCGGTGACGGATCCACTCATCGTGGTCAATGGGGAGGTGTACGAGGCTCGTGCCACGGGGCTTGCGACCCACGGTGATTTCGAGGTGACGGAGGAAGGCAGCTGGCATGTCGCGGTGCGCCACGAGGGTACCCTTGCCCGCATCAGCCACACCTATCTGATCAGCCTCGTCGAGGACAACCCGCCGGAGGTCTCATTCAGCTGGCCTGGCTACGACCGTCAGGCAACTTCCATCGAAGAAGTCGCGCTGCGATTTCGCGCTCGGGATGACTATGGTGTTGAATCGCTCTCGCTCAACTATTCGCTTAACGGTGGCTCCTGGGTGCACGTTGCTCTGACCACTGATGCAGACGAGCCCGGACACCTGCTGTATCTGGAAGACCTCAGGGTCGCATCGGTTCCCGGTGGTGAACAACGCCCGCTCAGGCCCGGCGATATGATTTCTTTTTACGCAGAAGTGCACGACCACACCGCTATGGCGCGCACTGCGCTGTACTTTGTAGATGTCAGGCCGTTCGATAAAACCTATCGGGAATCGCAGGAAGTGGCTGGTGCTGCGGGCGGTCGTAACGGCGGACTCGACATCGCCGAACGGCAGAAAGAAATCGTCAGTGCAACCTGGAATCTTCTCAACAAGCGGACCGACGGCGCGACCAGGGATGAAGCAGATGACGATCAGGCGGACGTGTTAGCCATGCTGCAGCGAACATTGAAGGATCAGATTCTCACGCTCACCGCGCGAACCGCGGCTCGACGCCTAGACGTTGACGAAGAGATCGATCAATTCACCACGGAACTCACACTTGCCTCTGAGTTCATGGACCCTGCCGCGGAAATGCTCGAAGCATACGAGCTGCTGGAGGCCATTACTCCCGAACAGCAGGCGCTGCAGCATCTTCTGGCGGCTCAAGCGAGCATGACCGATGTGAACGTTTCGATGACCCGGGCTGACATGCGCGGCACTGCGGGACGATCCCTGTCTGAACTCTTTGATCTGGAGATGGACCCGGAGCGCAACCGGTACGAAATGCCGCAGCAAGCGAGCGCGGCTGAAGGCGGCCAGCAGGACGACGGCGATTGGCGCGCTATAGAGGAGCTTGCCGAACGGCAGCAGCAACTTGCCGAGCGCCAACGCAGCGGCGAGGAGAGTCTGGCGTCGCGCTGGCAGCAGCAACGTCTGCAGATGGACCTCGAAGCACTGCGCGAACGACTCGAAAACCAGCGGCGTCAGCAGACTGGCCAGGGGCGCGATTCCGCAGCAATCCGGAACGCAATCGCGGAGTTGAGCGAGGCGCGCGATGCGATAGATAGATCGCTCGAGCGTGCAAGCGGCGAATCGGGTAGCACGCAGCAGGCCAGTCAGGCATTGCGCCGGGCAGCGCAGCAACTGCGCGAGGAGGAGCGTGGCAATCTGGATCAGAAGCTGGCGCGTTCGGGCCGGCAGATCGAAAATCTCCTCGCGGATCAACGCAACAGCATTGACCGACTCCAGGAGTTGCAGAAAGAAGTTCTGGATGCATCACGCGCTGGCGAAATTGATCCGTTCGACAATTATGCGATGGAGTCCTACGCAGTACGTAAGCGCCGCATGCAGCAGGATCTGGACGACATCACACGGGACCTCGATGAGGTGGGTGATGCACTTGCAGGTCGGGATCCGGATACCCAGCGCGTTCTGCAACGCGCTTTGATTGAACTTTCCGAGCAGCGCGTCGATGAACGGCTGGCAGCCACGGCGGATGCGTTCGAATACGGCCGGCCGCTGTTCGCCATTGGCAACGAAGCCACGGTTGAGCGCGCGCTGCAACGGCTCGGTGATCGGGTGCGCCAGGCGCGGCGCCTGCTCGAAAGCGGGGCTGCCGCAGTGCGCGATGACACAACCCTCGCTCGCGTACGGGCCCTGCGCCGGGCGCTTGCCAACTCGACCCCGGCTGACTCTGCCGCCGGTGGCTACGATGACGCCAACGTCACCGGCATCGTCCGCGCCACCGATGCGCTGGAGTTTCGACTCGGTCAGGAACTGGGCGCGGGATTCAATCTGGATACGGCGTTCAACCGGGCCGCCTATGTCCCCCGAGGCACCGATGCCGGCAATACCGATGCCTTAGTGCAGATGACGAAAGACCGGCTGGATCTCATGGAAAGCGTGTTGCTGAACCTCGCAGCACCGCCCATTCGGGCACAGAACCCGCGCGATTCCGCGCGCGATTCGGCGCAAGCTGCCCGCTACTTCCGGGATCTGAGCGCGCCGCCCGACGGTTAGCTGCGTCTTCGGCCATCCCTGGCCTCGGGGCTGCCGTCCATGCCCATCACGCCAGTTCCTGTCCATTCTGGGCAGGAACTGGCTAGTCGGCAACGATTGCCTGGTTCACCGCGATTTTCAGGTCTGAGCGCAGTGACCAGGGCGAGCCCATCAGCTGGATCATGGCGACCATGACAAAGTCTTCCACGGGGTCTACCCAGAAGATTGTCCCGGCGGCGCCACCCCAGCTGTATTCGCCTGCCGAACCCATCACGCCGGATGCAGCAACGTCGGTGACGAGACCAAAACCCAGGCCGAAGCCGAAGCCGTTCAACGAACGGCTGCCGAGGGTCGGTGCTTCCCCACTGCCTCCTGCGCTGATTGATGAGGGCAGATGGTTCAGTGTCATGAATTCGATGGTTTTCGGGCCGAGGATACGATTGCCATCCAGGCTGCCGCCGTTGCGCAGCATCTCCGCAAAGCGCAGATAGTCCATCGCCGTTGACACAAGACCGCCGCCGCCGGAGAACATGGTGACATTCTGAAAGCTGGTCACGGACTGCTCACCGAGCGTCACGAGTTTGGCGTTTTTAGCGTCCCAGCGATGGTTGGGCAGAAACCGGTCGAACTTGTCGTCGGGAACCGAGAAGAAGGTATCCATCATGCCGAGCGGTTCGAAGATGTGATCGTGCAGATACTCATCGAACGGCTGATTGCTCAGACGCTCAACGATAAGCCCGGTCACGTCCACCGCCACGCTGTAGTGCCATTTCGTGCCGGGGTGATACTTGAGGGGCAGTTCACCCAGCAGGGCGACGAAGTCATCGAGGTCTTCTGCGTCGAGCGCTGCCGACTCCCGGTAAAGCTTATCGACCGGGTCGTCCGGATTGAAGCCGTAGGAGAACCCGGCGGTATGGGTGAGCAACTGCTGCATGGTGGGGTTCGTTGCCGCCTCGAGCTCGCCGCTGGCGTTGAGCACCGTAAGTTCTTCGAGTTCCGGCACGAATTTGGAGACAGGGTCGGAGAGTTGAAATTTGCCCTGCTCATAAAGCTGCATGATGGCCACCGCCGTGATCGGCTTTGACATCGAGTAGATGCGAAACAATGCATCCTTCTGCAGCGGCCGCGCATCGTCAGCGCCGCGGGCACCGACCGCTTCGAAGTGAACGAGTTTGCCATGGCGCGCAACCATGGTGATCGCGCCCGCCAGCTGCCCCTGGTCAACGTAGCCTTGCGTGATCTCGGTAATCCGGTCGAGCCGCTCGGCAGACATGCCGGCGCGCTCGGGTGCCGCCAGCGGGATGTCCCGGGCTGCTGCCGGTGCGGCGATCGTACAGACAGCCAATAGAAGAACGTAAAAACGTAATCGTTGCATAGTCGCTGATTCCTTTGTGCGGGGGGAATGGTTGGATTTGTTTGTGTCGGGTTTTTCTTTTTGTTTTACGGCCGCACAGCATAAAACCGTGTGCACGGCGGGATCAACCGGTCGCGGCACTGTGCCATTGCGGTATGGCATGACGGTATAATTCCTCGAACCGGCCGTTCTGCCAGTATCTGCGGTCTTGGGCGACTTCTACGCGTTGGTTGTTGCAGGCGCCCTCGATTACAGCCGAACGCCGCGCGGGGAAGAATTTCGCGGAAGCGCCAATCACCATCCGATCAGCCGAGGTCACCATGGAGCCTAACGTATACCTGCACCACTATCCGGCGTCGCCGTTTTCCGAGAAGATCCGGCTGATGTTGGGCTATCTGGGCATTGCCTGGCGTTCGGTGGAGATCTCCTCAATCATGCCGCGGCCGCTCCTGATGCCGCTGACAGGCGGCTACCGCAAGACGCCAACGCTGCAGATTGGCGCCAATATCCATTGCGACACGGCCGCCATTGCCACAGCGCTTGTGCGCCATACGGGGGACAAAACCCTTTACGCAGCCGGATTTGCCGCCCAGCGCGTTGCCGAATGGGCGGACACGACGCTCTTCAGAGTCACGGTGGCGCTCAACTTCCGACCCGAGGCCATTGGCGCTTTGATGAGCCAGCTGACCGCGGAGGAAGCGGCCGCCTTCCAGGCGGACCGCGCCAAACTCGTTGGCGACGCGCCGCTGTTGAGCTTGGCGCCGGCCGACGCGATGACCGCGCTCGATTCCTACCTCAGGCAACTCGACCGGTCGCTGACCGCACCGTATATCTTTGGTGAGGCGCCGAGCATCGCCGATTTTTCGGTCTATCACTGCCTGTGGTTCATCGATAATCCGGTGAATGCGGAATTCATCGATCCGTATTCCGCTGTGCGGGACTGGCTGTCGCGAATGGCGGGATTCGGCCATGGCAACCTCAGCGAAGCGAGCCCGGCAGACGCGCTCGCCCACGCTAAGGCGAGCGAGCCGGTATTAGCCGCGGAACTGGCCGATGGTGTGGATAGTGCACCGCTGCGGCTGCCCGATGTGGCGCTGGGTGATTCGGTCACCGTGACCCCGACGGATTATGGCCAGATCCCCGTGACCGGCCGCCTGTTTGCAGCCACCGCCGCCGAGCTTGTGCTTGAGCGCGACGATCCCGCCGCCGGCCGGCTGCTGACGCACTTCCCCACCATTGGTTTCGCCGTAGCACCCGCCTGAACCGGCGCTGCGGGGGCCGCCTGCGCAAGAACGAAAAGGCTGTGTCCGACAAGTCCATTGTGGATCTGCAGCTCGGACTGTGGTCTCAGGACGACCGCTGGGATGCGCCGATCTGGGCGCGCAATTTGTTCAACACCCATGTCGACGCATTGATCTTCAACTCGGTGTTCCAGGGAGGCAGCTTCGGTACCTCCTCGGACCGCCGCGAATCTCAGACGCGTACGGAATCGGCACCGCGCGCGGGTTGTGTTGCGGTATATTGGTCCGGCTGGGAGCATTGCGGGAAGCCGAATGAGCTATGCGGGTGCGAGACAGATTTTCGATGCCGACAGCCACCTGATGGAGCTGCCGGATTTCCTCAGTGCCCACGCGGATGCCGCTATTCGCAAACAGCTGCCCTCTCTCACGGAGCAGCTCACCGGACAGTTTGATCCCCACACGCGGGCCGCGGCAGGCCACTCGGAGGCGGTCGTCCGTCAGCTGCTGGAGCTGGGTGACAATCTCACCCGAGGGCCCAAATGGCACGCCGCACTCGGCGCATTCAACGGCAATGAACGCTCCATGGCGCTGGATCTGTTGGGTTTTGAACGACAGGTGATCTTCTCATCGTTCTGTGCCCGGCTGATATTTACCGCCTCCGGCCCGGAGTTGCGTTACGGTGCGGCCAGTGCGCACAATCGTGCGATGGCGGCTTTCTGCGGCCACGATGCGAGATTGATCGGTGTGGCGATGGTGCCGCTGGACGACCCCGCACGCGCACTGGCGGAAATCGCCGAGGTCCATCGTCTCGGCCTGGGTGCGGTGTGGATTGCCGCCGATGCCCCGGGTGGTCGATCTCCCGGACATCCGTTGCACGATCCCATCTGGGCATCGCTTGCCGAACGCGAGCTGCCGTTCATCCTGCATGTGGGCAGCGCGCCTCTCACCATCGACGATGAATGGATGAACGATGGCCGGCCGGAGCTCTCCAGCGCCAGAGGCGGCGCGGAAGTCATTGGATCCAAGGATCTGACCACCATCCATCATGCCAGCCAGCGTTTCATTTCCGTGCTCGTGCTCGACGGCGTGCTCGAGCGTCATCCGACGTTGCGCGGCGGTGTCATCGAGATCGGCGCGGGTTGGGTACCCGACATGATCCGGCGCCTGGACCATGCGGTGGCTATCTGGTCGCGCTCCGAACCCCATCTGGCCGAGATGTCGCGCACGCCATCGGCGCAGATCCGCCAGCAGCTGCGCTTCACCCCGTACCCGTTCGAAGATGTGGCGACTCTGGTCAACGAGTCCTATCCGGAGTTGTATCTGTTTTCCTCCGACTATCCACACGCGGAGGGCGGCCGGGATCCCATCGGCCGCTTCGAGAAAAGCACCGCGCGGCTCGCAGAGAGCGAACGGGCACAGTTTTTCGCCGGCAACTTCCTGGGCCTGTACCCGCCGCGTAGTTCAGGTCGGTAGCCGGGTTGTGGCACACCGGCGAGCTGAGGTTTTTTTGGCTTTGAATCGACGAGTTATGGGGTAGCAGCGGAGACACCTGTAACCCCAATCGAACGTTTGTTCGGCTCTGGCGCGCGAACTTCGTGCGCCGTGATCGAGACATCGGACCGGAATCAGTCACCGCTCAGGCAGGTCATGTTAGTAAGCGCTCGCTTTTGTTATTAAGTCCTTTTAATGCGGCGTTCGCGGGCCGTTGAAGAAGGTTGTCAGTCGGCCGCCAGGTGATTCCAGTATTGCTCGCGCAGGGTTAGCTTGCGGATTTTTCCGGTGGCCGTCATGGGCATCTCATCGATCACGATCACGTCGTCGGGCATCCACCATTTGACGATTTTATCCCGCAGATAGGCCAGCATGTCGGCTTTGTCGAGGCTGGCGCCTTCTTTGAGGGTGACCAGCAGTAACGGCCGCTCGTCCCACTTTTCATGGTAGACCGCGATCACCGCCGCCATGCTGACTGCAGGATGGCGGGTCACGATATCCTCCACGTCGATCGAACTGATCCATTCGCCACCGGACTTGATCACATCCTTGGAGCGATCCGTGATTTTCATGAAGCCGCAGTCATCGATGTGGCCGACGTCTCCAGTGGGAAAAAACCCCTCAGAATCGAGCATCTCGCCGCCATCACCGTGCAGATAACCATTGGCAATCCAGGGACCCTTGACCCAGATATCGCCCGCCGTCTTGCCGTCATGGGGTGCTCGGCTGCCATCTTCCAGGACGATTTTCATTGCCACCCCATACGGCAACCGGCCCTGCTTCAGGAGCTGTACATCCTGCGCATCTTGCGCGAGCTCAGCGACTTTCCGATTTGCTCTGGAAATGGTGCCCATCGGGCTGGTTTCGGTCATGCCCCAGATCTGCACGGTGGCAACGCCTTTCGCCCGGAACCGATCGCGCATGGAGGTGGGCAGCGCCGTGCCACCGATCAGCAGCCGCTGCAGTCGGCCCAGATCGAGATTTTCCTTCTCGGCGTGCTCGAGCACCATGGTCCAGATTGTCGGCACGCCACAGCCGGTGGTCACGCCCTCATCGCGAATGAGTTGCAACAGATTCGGCCCGTCGAGATGGCGCCCGGGAAGGATGAATTTAGCACCCACCATGCAGGCGCCGTAAGGTAAGCCCCAGCTTTGCGCGTGATAGAGGGGTGCGACCGGCATCACGCAGTCATGGGCCGACAGCGACAGATTGTCCGGTTGCGCAATCGCCATTGAGTGCAGAACCGTCGAACGATGCGAATAGAGAACGCCCTTCGGGTTACCCGTGGTGCCGGAGGTGTAGCAGAGACCGGAAGCCGTGCGCTCATCGAACTGGGGCCAGTCGATGGTGTTGGGCTCTGCGGCAATCAAGTCCTCGTAGTAAAGCACTTCACCCAGTTTGCTGGGTTCGGGTATGCAGCCCCGCTCGCCCAGAATGACATATTGTTCGACGCCTGGAATCTCCGTGGCGATGCTTTCCACGAGTTCGACAAAGTCCTGATCTACCAGCAGAATTTTGTCCCTGGCGTGATTGATGATGTAGACAATCTGCTCCGCGAAGAGGCGCGGATTCACCGTGTGGCAGACGGCACCGAGCCCCGGAATCGCATAGAAGCACTCCATATGCCAGTGATGGTTCCACGCCAGAGTCCCGACGACATCGGCGTAACCGATGCCGAGGCGAGTCAGGGCATTGGCGGCCTGACGGGCCCTGTTGGCGAACTCGGCGTAGTTGTAACGAAAGATGCTGCCGTCGAGCAGGCGCGCCAGCACTTCGGTTTCCGGGTGGTTGGTTGCGGCATGTTCCAGCAGTGTTGGAATCGTCAGTGGTAGATCCTGCATCAGCCCTTCGTTCAACTCGCCCAAGATAATCCTCCTGCTGGCTTCCGCAGCCGCTCCATTACGGCATCGATTTTACCCGCTCACTCGGTGAATGGTGCGAAATCTGTAAACGGCTGTCGCGCAAGCATCGGTTACGAAAGGATTAGTAAAGACACTATCGGGCCAGCGGTTTTTGGCATACTGGTCGTTTGCACCTTCGGGGAGGTTGGAAATGAGCTGGCAGGACGATGTCGATGAACTCAACCGGCAGAAAGCGATGGCTGAGCAAATGGGTGGCGCTGAAGGAGTCGCCTTTCAGCATGGCCGCGGCAAGCTCACGGTGCGCGAGCGCATCGACCTTTTAGCGGATCCAGGTAGCTTTCAGGAAATCGGCACGCTGGCAGGAACGGCAACCTGGGAGGGCGGGCGGCTGACGCATCTGCAACCTTCCAATACGATCATCGGCACCTGCAAAGTCGGCGGTCGCAAGATCGCTTTTTCAGGCGGTGACTTCACGATCCGCGGTGGCGCGGCGGATGCCAACGTGGGCAACAAACGTGGCCACTCCGAGAACTTCGCGTTAAGCGCGCGCATTCCGTACGTGTATCTGTTGGATGCAACCGGTGGCAGCGTCAAGACCTTTGAGCAGATCGGCCATACCTATTTACCAGGCAACAGCACAGGTGGTGGGAGAACGGCGGAGTTGCTCAATACCATTCCGGTGGTTTCTGCCGTGCTGGGATCAGTTGCCGGTCTGCCGGCCGTGCAGGCGTGTCTTTGTCACTTCAACGTGATGGTGAAGAAAACCAGTCAGGTGTTCGTCGCTGGTCCGAAGGTCGTGGAGCAAGCCGTGGGACGCACGATCAGCAAAGAGGATCTGGGTGATGAACGCACGCAGGTGAAAAACGGCGTGATCATGAATCTGGCGGACAGCGAGGCGGACGCCATCGACCAGGTGCGGCGTTTTCTCTCTTACATGCCGGCAAATATTTTTGAGGCACCACCCTGTCAGCCTTGTGACGATGATCGAGATCGGCGCGAGGAATCGTTGCTCTCCATCGTGCCGAAGAACCGCCGGCAGATTTACGATCCGCGAAAAATCCTGGATGCAGTACTCGACCACGACAGTTTCTTCGAAATGGGCCCTTACTATGGGCGTGCGCGCATGACGGGGCTTGCGCGCGTCAATGGCATGCCCTGTGGCGTGATGATCAACAATCCGAAATTCAACGGCGGCTCGATGGACATCGCCGCGGGTGAGAAAACACTGCGCTTGCTGGACCTGTGTGACACCTTTCATCTGCCCCTGGTTTACTTCGCCGATGAACCGGGATTTTCGGTAGGACCCAGACAGGAAGAACTCGGCATCGTCCGCGCGGGTGCGCGCATCGTCACCACGATGTCCGCCTCTCGCACACCCTACATCTGCTTCATCGTGCGCCAGTTGTACGGGGTTGCCGGCGGCCTGCATTCCCGCAGTGATGGTTTCTACCGGCGTTATGCCTGGCCGTCGACCCACGGTGGCTCGATGCACATAGAAGGCGGGACCGCGATCGCCTATAAACGGGAGATCGAAGCAGCTGCAGACCCGGAGGCAAAACGTGCTGAGATCGAAGCCCGCCTGCAGGCTATCTCGTCGCCGTTTCGCAATGCGCATGCCTTTGGTGTGGAGGACATCATCGATCCGCGCGATACGCGACCGCTGCTGGTGGACTTCATGGAAGATGCCTGGCGCGTGTTGACCACCCAACTCGGACCGCGGGCGGGGTTGAGTTACCGGCCATAATCCTGCCGGTGATTGGTGAATGATTTATATCGGTTGGCGGGAGATACTAGCGGGCCGCGAAAGCGAGTCACAACCCCTAGACTGACAAGGAAGGAACAATGGCAAATCTGAAAGTCCACGGCGTCTCACTGTCACCATTCGTGCGCAAGGTGCTGTTTGCGTTGGCATATAAAGAACAACCTTATGACCAGGTCAACGTGTTTCCTGGAGACACCTCTGACGAGTTCGCAGCTATCTCCCCGCTGAACAAGATTCCGGTGCTCGAAGACGACGGTTTTACGATCCCGGATTCCAGCATCATCCTGCGCTATCTGGAGGCGAAATTTCCAGAAAAGCCGCTCTACCCGGCCGATCCACAGCAACAGGCGCGCGCCTGCTGGCTCGAAGAATACGCCGATACGAAGTTAACAGAATGTTGTGCCGGGCTCTTCCGCGAGCGTTTCCTGGCGCGCGCATTTTTCAAACGCGACCCGGACGAAGCCTTAATTCAAACGATCCTGACGGAGACGATTCCGCCGGTACTCGATTACCTCGAATCCGTCGTGCAGGCCGAAGGGTTCTTTCTGGGCGATCACCTTACAGTGGCCGACCTCGGCATCACCTCGGCGTTCTGTGCGGCAAGCTATGCTGATTTTCAGCCGGACGCGAAATCGCACCCGAAGCTTGCCGGTTATGTCGCACGGGCCATGGAGTCACCGATCGTGGTCGCACGGATGGCCGAAGAGCAGACGGCGGCCGCTAATCTCGGGGTCAGCTCGCAGTAGCGGCTGAAGCGCCCGCGGCTAAAGCATCCGCGGCTAGATCAGCCGGGTGGCATTGCCGGAGTAGTTGTTGAAGTAGTTGATGGAGGAGGTGTCGATGGATATCCCCCTGGCGGACGGCCTCGACGGCAAGGTTGCCATCGTCACTGGCGCAGGTGCGATCGATGACGGTATTGGCAACGGTCGCGCCGCGGCGATACTGCTGGCCGCCAGCGGCGTGCGTGTGCTCTGCGTCGACCGCAACGTCGAGCTTGCCGAGCGTACGGTTGCGATGATTACCGCGGCTGGTGGCAGCGCGCAGGCACACGCCGCGGACGTCACGAGTGCCCAGGATTGCGAAGCGATGGTCGCAGCAGCACTGTCCGCTTGGGGTCGACTCGACGTGCTCGACAACAATGTCGGCATCGGCAGCCGCGGCAGCGTGGTGGATGAAGACCCCGAGCGCTGGCGTCACGTGATGGAAGTGAACGTCGACAGCATGTTCCTTACGTGTAAAGCCGCCATCCCGGTCATGCGCGAAAACGGCGGCGGTGCCATCATCAATGTCGCATCGATCTCTGCACTGCGGCCGCGCGGACTGACGGCTTACAGTGTTTCGAAAAGTGCGGTCATCGGCCTCACTAAAGCGATGGCGGTCGATCATGGTGGTGAGGGAATCCGGGTGAACTGCGTAGCGCCCGGACCCGTGTACACACCGATGGTGTATGGCGCGGGTATGAGCGATGCGGCACGCGCGCGTCGGGTATCTGCATCGCTGCTGGGAATCGAGGGCACGGGCTGGGACATCGGTCATGCCGTGCGTTTCCTCGCGTCAACCAATGCGCGCTACATCACGGGGCAGGTCCTGGTGGTGGACGGTGGCACGACGTTGCGCGGACCCGATCGCGACAACCGATAGTCGGTTGCTCAGCTCAGCATGAATCCCTCATACCCGTTCGCCACAATTTGCTCGCAGCGCTCACGGTATTTCGAATAGCCGCCAACGTAGGGCATGAAAATTCGCGGCTTACCGGAAATGTTCGCGCCGAGGTACCAGGAATTGCAACTGGGCGTCGTGTACATCGTCCCCTCGGCGACCTGATTGACGTGTGCCACCCAATCGGTTTCCGCGCTCGCCGTGGGTTCGATGGATTGCAGACCCTGATCCCGCAGATAGTCGATGCACTCGCCAATCCAGTTCACGTGCTGTTCGATGGCGACCAGCATATTGCAGAGCACCGAGGGGCTGCCGGGACCGGTAACCGTGAAAAGATTCGGAAAGCCCTGCATCTGCAGGCCAAGGTAGGCAACTGGTCCGTGGCGCCACTTGTCGCTCAGGGGCTGGCGATCGCGGCCGCGGATGTTCGCCTTCAGCAGCGCGCCCGTCATCGCATCGAAACCCGTGGCGTAGATCAGCAGGTCGAGGTCGTGGTGCCCTTCGCTGGTCTGAATTCCGGTTGCCGTAATCGTCTCGAGTGGAGTTTCAAACAAGTCCACCAACGTGACATCGTCGCGATTGAACGTGTCGTAGAAGTCCCGGTCGAGCACCTGGC
>SMVA01424917.1_pt1 | contig 18823 bp, 15 predicted proteins | sample 2456451 | NCBI WGS metagenome assembly SMVA01 (sample SAMN11095933, study PRJNA526329) | marine sediment metagenome | biome: Marine sediment; feature: Surficial sediment; material: Deep marine sediment; isolation source: Hadal surficial sediment | place: Pacific Ocean | collected 2014-05 | depth...
GGCATCAGCTTCAACGGCATGTACCTGGCGCGTCCGCAAGATATGTTCGCTATCAGCTATTTCTATCTCGATCCAAGCGACGATTTTCCGCCGGAGCTTGGCATCGGCACCAGCAGCGGCATCGAAATCTACTACAATTATGCTGTCAAGCCCTGGTTGCAAATTTCTCCGGACTTCCAATTTCTCTTTGATCCCGGCACAAGCCAGGGGACGGATGACCTGACTGTGGCCGGTATTCGCGTACTCGCCCTATTTTGAACGATTGAGACTTGCCATGACGAGAGGCTGTTGGCGTATGGTTGTAAACGCCGTGCCTCTTACCCGAGTGAACCGCCCCGGATTTCCCGGAGGCTCAATTCATTGAGAGAGGGCGCGTTTTACCCGAACACCGAGGATCTGACGCGAGTCGCCGAGGCGCGTTTGGCGATAGTGTCAGCGACAGTGACAACGCCCACGGACGCTGGCTGACGCACCCCAGGTCTCAACACTGCGTTACTTGCTCTCGAACTGTAACGGTAGCTGTAACGAAGTGAGGAGGGGTGAGCGCATCTGTATGCATGTGAAATCGCCGAAATGCACGTGAATGCATGTGAATGCATGTGAATGCATGCAACGCCACCTGAATGGGGTTCAGGAGGTCGCGAGTTCGAATCTCGCCGCCCCGATTGGTTAAAAGGTTGAATTGACGGGATATTTGTGGGTTCGGAGTCTAACTGACTTCGGACCCGCTGCTACATTGGGTTGCTACACTCGTCGTTGGCAAATTCCGCGAGACACGAGGGCGGGCGCCAATAGCGATTCGTGACTAGATTGCCGTGCCGCCCCGATTGCAGGAAAGCTCGCCAAATGGCGGGTTTTCGTGCATGTCAGTTGGGGGCCAGGGTTCTACGATTGAGGAGGGCAGGGGGCTAATGATCGCCAGATTTTTTCGATCGCCGTTCACAAGATTGACGGCCTACTATCTGATCCTTTGCGGCGGTACGTATTTACTTCTAAGCAACTTTACCTCGCTGCAAGACGCGTTTTCGCTTGCTCGTCTCGATGTTCTCTCTTCTGGCGAAGGGTTTCTGGACGGTACGAGGACAGCAGCCCGTCAACAGGCCATGGATCCACTGGGATCAGCGATGACGACGATCTTCGCGATTATCGGCAGCCTGGCACTTCTAGCTCCGGTGGCGTGGGTCTACATGGTTACGAAACAGCGGCAGGGCTACGACGAGTCCGTCGTCCACACGCTGTTGATTCTTCCTGTACCTGTTACTGGGTTGGTCATCGTAGTGCAAAACAGTCTGGCACTTGCGTTCTCACTGGCGGGGATCGTTGCTGCGGTCCGATTTAGAAACACGCTAAAAGACACCAAAGACGCCGTCTATATCTTTCTCGCGATTGCCACCGCGCTTGCAGCTGGGGTGCAGGCGCTGGGCATTGCGGCAGCGACTTCGATTCTGTTCAACTATCTCGTGCTTGTAATGTGGCAACTTAAGATCGGCAATATTTATGCGGATCAAAGGAAACGGACGCAGCGAATGAGGCTGGGGGATGTTCTTGCAGGCGCCGGCTCGGCTGGTGCGGGATCGGGCGACCTAACGATCGGGGATTCGGATCTATTGGCGGCTCTGGCTCCAAGAGAGTTGCAAGACATGGCAGCTAAGAAGGAACGGTTGGTGGACATGGTTCGCGACTCTGAGAGCAAGAAATACAACGGCGTGTTCTTGGCCTATACGGAAGACTCCGACCGAGGCGTGGAAGAGTTGGAGACCGCATTAGCTCGATACACCTCAGATTTCGACCTTGTTGAGGTATCAACTGCAGCAGATGGCAGCACCTCGCTCGAGTACCTCGTGGTGCTCTCAAAGGAAGTTTCAGGAGCCGCATTGATCTCGAACGTGCGATCAGAGGTTGCCCACCTCCTGGTTGCCGCCGAATTCAGGGTAGTTGATCGGAAATCCCTGAAGAAGTAGGCACCGTCTAGCTCAACTTCCAACAATGAATACGCGCCATCAGTATCTGCACCCACAACCTTATGCGTAATCTTGTGACCTGGCACTAGAACTGTCTTGCCCTCTCCCGGGCCAAGAACGATCCCATCGTTACTAGACATTGACTAGTTCTCCTGCCCTAATTGTGCGATGCAAGCGTTCCGCGCTCGACTGGTCGAGATCGACATGCTCGTCAGGCCACTACAGGGTACTCTAGGACCTCCTACTGCGGTAACCGCACCTCGAACTCGATGGCGGCAAGCTGCTCGTGACCCGGCGCGCGGCATAACGATAGCGGGTTATCCAGTCACCAGGTCTTGGTTGGATAATCGATGCGCTTCGGTGGTGGCCAGGAAAATCCGGCCTCCTCAATGCGGGCCTTGTAATTGGGCGTCGCTTCGAGGTCGAACGGCCCACCGCAGAAACAGTTCAGGATGGCCCTGCTGAACACGACCGCGCTCCCAGGGTAACTGTCGATTCGGGCGGCGATCTCATTGGCCCGTTCACGGTCCCCCACCACGGCTGCAACCATCAGCGAGGACCAGTCGTCCGCATCGGGCCCGGACCAGTACTCCTCGGCCATCTGCCGGGCCACCACGGGATCACCTGCCAGAGCTTCCAGCAAGATCTGCCGGTCGTATAGCATAAGACTACCTTTTGGCCCCGGGCCGCTTAGCGCCGGATCGTTTAGGTGGCCAGCGGCAAGCAGTGCCCAATAGCGTCCGTCTTCCAGCCACGGAAAGCTGAGCCCCTTGTTTGCGGCCTCTTCGACCGCCTGCAGCGCGGCCACGGGATCACCGGTCCAAATGAGCGACCGGGCCAGGTTGACACTGGCGAAAGCGTGCATGGGATCACACGCAAGTGTTTCGCGGGCTTTCTCGGCTAATTGCTCAGCCCAGCCGAACGGGACGATAAACTCGTTGGTCCAGTTTATCTGCGGGCACTCGCCCGGCTGCATGGCCTTCTGGATTCGGTCGGGTAGCCTGCCCCAATCATCGCTAAACAGGGTTCTTTCCAGGTCCAGAATGTCCCGCTGGTTGCCGGGTGGCGATAGCTGTACGGCCAGGTCGTATTCCTCCCGCAGCGTCGCGAGCGCTTCTTGCGCTTCGCCGGGGTACTTCTCGTCGCGGAAACGTGCTGCGATTTCAAGGATGACATGAGCGACTTGGTCGGCCTTCCACACGCGTACTTCAGCTAGGCCCGGGGCAGCCACGAGCGCCCGGTCGAAATAGGCATTGGCGATGGCCAGCGGTTCAGAGATGAGAACTTGTTGGTGCGCCGTCGAAAACGCCTCTAGGCCTTTCTGGTAGGCGATGAACGCCTCCACGTCGCGTATGCCGGCACTGCGCATGATCTGGCGGGCGTCGTCATCGAGCAAGACGCCCAGCGCTTCGGCGATACTCTCGGCGATATCCTCCTGAACCGCGAAAACATCATCAAGCGTCCGATCATAGCTCTGTGACCACAAGTGGAATCCATCCGCCGCGCGGATCAGCTGCGCCGTGATGCGGACTCGCCCGTTATCACGGCGCACCGAACCTTCAACGATGTGTGCCACATTGAGGCGCGCAGCAATCTCGGGCACAGGAACGTTTTTCCCTTTAAAGAAGAAAGAGGAGGTCCGCGCAGTCACCTGCAGCTCCGACAACTGCGTCAGGGCGTTCAAGATTTCCTCGGTCAGCCCGTCGGCGAAATAGCCATCATCTTCGCCAGAACTCAAGGGAACAAAGGGGAGAACCGCGATGGATGCAGCAGGCCCAGTCGTCGAATCTGCTGCATCGGAAGTCGACTGTCTGCCCAGGTACCACACCCCCGCCAGCAGCGCGGTCACGCCGACGAGCGCAAGCACGACGACTCGTCGGCGGCGTATTGGCCGGCCTGTCAGGTCGGGGGCAAGCAGGGCGTTAGCGAACTCGCCGGCCGTCTGGTAACGGTCTGTCGGGACCTTGGCCAGCGCCTTCGTGATCGCGTACTCCACCGACTCCGGGATCGTATCACGCACCGTCCGAATGCTGGGCACCGGGTCTAGCGAGTGACGCTTCATCACCGCCAGCGGCGTCACCCCCACGTATGGGGGAGATCCCGCCAGCATCTGGTACAGGACGCAACCCAGCGCGTAGATGTCCGTCCGACCGTCCACGTCGTGCCCGCCGGCCGCGTGCTCGGGGCTCATGAACGTCGGGGTTCCGACCACCACTCCGGTCTGTGTGAGGCCAGCGCCCCCGGCCTGCTCGAGCGCGCGCGCGATACCGAAGTCGGCCACGAGGGCGTGCCCACCTTGGAGCAGGATGTTTGCCGGCTTGATGTCGCGGTGGATGATGCCTCGTTCGTGGGCGTAGCAAAGTGCGTCTGCGACCTCGCGCGTGATCTGTAGCGCGTCTTCTAGCGACAACTGCTTCTCACGCTGCAGACGGTCGAGTAGACTCTCACCCTCGATGTAGGGCATCACGCAGTAGAGCAGTCCATCTGCTTGACCCGAGTCGTGGAGCGGCAGGATGTTGGGGTGGGTAAGGCCAGCGACGATCTCGATCTCACGAAAGAAACGTTCTTTGGCCACCTCCGAACCTATGTCGGGGTGCAGGACCTTGATGGCAACCTTGCGGTGGTGCTTCAGGTCCTCAGCCAGGAATACCGTGGCCATGCCGCCGCGGCCGATTTCCGACTCAACGGCGTACCGGTCGGCAAGTGCTGATTTCAGACGTTCCAGCAGTTCAGGCATGCAGCATTCCGTCGGCCAGGCCCATGCCCTGGGCCAGCAGTTCGGCCGCTTCGATGATCCCGAAGCCGACGATGCCGTAGGCCGCGATCACCCGGAACACGCGGCGGCGCTTTAGTTCGGCTAAGAAACGTTGGTAGCCGGGAGATGATCCTGTCATGCGGCCAAAGATCGCAGATGAGCCGAGCAATGGGAAGTGCGGAGGCTTAACGCCGTACTAGAATCGTGGTGCGTCTGTGGTAACGAACTCGACGACCTGTAGTGGGACTGTACCCCAATCTGTACCCTGACTATCGGTACTTAGAAGGACTGAGAGGGACGTAAACGGAAACCTCCTAGAAGTAGCCAGACTCAACAGTACTCTTAGGTTCTGAGAAGGACTAGGAGGGAAAGCTCAGATCGGTCTCCTCATTTTCAGAGCTCAGCTCTCGAACTGTAACGGTAGCTGTAACGAAGTGAGGAGGGGTGAGCGCATGTGTATGCATGTGAAATCGCCGAAATGCATGTGAGCGCATGTGTATGCATGTGAGTGCAGGCAACGCTACCTGAATGGGGTTCAGGAGGTCGCGAGTTCGAATCTCGCCGCCCCGATCGGTTTAACTGCTGTAAGTGAAAGTGGTTAGAGGGGTCACGCCAACTCTGCCTATTTGGCACTCCCCGAACAATCCCCCGAACATTTCTTGAGTATCGACCCTCCCACCGGTCCGCGTTATCGTTATGCAGGTGTGCCGGCCCAAATCACAGGGCTTTCGGCGGTTCAGTGTCAATAACAGTGACAAGTCACTTCCTCTCGGGACTCCTTACGGGCGCTCGTTGGCAGCGGCTTGCTGTGTGACAGCCGAGAGTGGAGCGGGAGTCAGCGGCACGAGCACCAACGCCAGAGCCAACTGCAGCGGCTGACGCTTAGAAATGAAATTGTGCTTTTGCATAGAATCCTGTCAGATCGTCGCCTTGCATGACGTTGAAGCTCAGAGTCTGCGCTCGGTTCAGGAACGAGAACCAGATTCCGCCTCCAAACGCCGAATGCCAATCGTCCGCGCCTTCCGGGTCACCATCGAAGAAAACGCGTCCCACGTCCGCTGCTCCAGTTACTCCAAATTCCGCGGGCAATACCATTTGAAACTGAGCCAGGGGCAGGCGAATTTCGGCAGTTCCGAACGCCGCGGCATCGCCGGCGTATCGTTGACTGTAGTATCCCCGAAGGTTGGCCGAGCCCCCGAGGAACGCAGCTTCGAAGAAAGGAAATTCGCTCCCGAACACGTTCTTGCCGCCCACGCGCAGCGCGAGCGTCGGGGCGCGCCGTGAAGAGCCGGGTGTTAGATAGACAGACAGGGTGCCGTGTACCTCTCCAAACGCTTCCTCAGCGTCCCAAATCGCGGGGTACACCGAAGCCTCAGTCTTGAGACGAAACCCGGAGGTGGGGTAAGCCGCGCTGTTGCGCTGGTCAATTTCGAACCACAGACGACCGCCGAACTGTCCGAATGATCCCAGGCCAATGGGCGCGGGATCCAACATGCCGATCAGGTGTTCCGTGTTGTCTTCGGCGGGCGTGTCCGAGTACTTGACGACGGGTCCGATCCCGAGCCTGAACGCCGGACGAAATATCTCGGCTTCCTCGCGACCTTCGTACGACCAGGTCCACTCCAGTCCTGGCGCGAACTCGAACTTGCGATGGTCGACGTCGAAGAATTCGCCAATCTCTCCGACCTCAGTTTCATTTCCGAATCCGGTGAAGCGGAGAACTTCGAGTCCCGAATAGTCTGTGTGAAATGTGAGATCGGCGTTCCAGATCACGTTTCTATAGCGTGCATCCCATGCAATGTAGGGCTCGGGACCCTTCGTCCCTAGTCCGACGGTCAGGAAATGGTCGGACTGCCAGGGGACCTTGCGGAATCCATATCGGGTGATGCCTGCCGTGACCCCGACGTACAGTCCTATATCGGAGTCGAAGCTCAACGATGGCAGGACCCGGTGGTTCCCTCCCCAATCAAGTCCATATTGGTGCACCAGGTTCATGCCGGTCGAGGAGGGGCGTTCGAAGGATCTACGATCCACTCGGCCGCGTCCCTCGAACTCATTGTCGCCGCGGTCATCGTAGAAGCGTGTATTTCCGCCTCCGGTGTCCGAAGAGTTGATGAAGCGATCGTCGCCACCGCCTCCAATGGCCCTGACCTTGATGTCGCCTCGGCCTCCCACGACTTCGATGAAGTCGTCCCCACCCTGAAGGAATACCCGCACCTCAGAAGTCTCCCTGTGGTAGAACGTTCGGTCGAAGTACGGTGCATCGCTGTGCGGACCATCGATATACGTGATCGTGACGCGCAGATCGCCACCCTCGAGGTGTTCGAAAATGGCGTGCTCATCGCGATCCGTACCCTTAATGTCGGGCTGCTTTGCCATGAAGAAGTAGTAATCGAGGGCAATATCTTGTAGCTGATCACGACGTGACTTGAGCGAGGTTACCAGGAACTCGCCGCGGAGTTCGAAATGGACAGCAGGCAAACGGCTGACGGCATCCTCGATAACGTCATCCGTGATTGCCAACTGGATCTCAGCGGCGACTTCCTTCCACACCAGTTCTTCCAGTTCTGGCAGGATCTGGCGGTCGAGTTCCCAGCCATTGAACGTCAGCCCGATAAGGCTCGGATAGTTCGGCCCAAACCTGATCAGTTGCGGCCGCATGAGCCGGTAGGCCCACAACATGAAACCGTCATTCATGATGAACGCCTGGTCACGATCTTCCGGAATCACCTGCCACACGTAACAGTCTTCGCCCTCCGGAAACCGGGCCCAGCGGAACTGCCCTGGATGCCGATCACGGTCGCCGATCAACATGTCCATCATTCGTGCCTTGAGGTACCCGCGGGCATCGGCTCGATTGCACTTGCCCTCTTCCAGTGCCTTGAGGAAGTTCACCGACCCTGTGACACGCCTCGATCCGGCAAATCCCGGCGTGTTGTCGGGTCCTTCCTGAGGCTGATCCGTGAACATGCCGGCCAACCCGGCGAACCTCTCCCTGTATTCTCCGAGACGCGGGTCGTCAGGGATCACTGCCAGTTGATGCTTCGGGTGAAGGATCCCGGCAGCCTCCATCAAAGGATCTACAACGAGCCCAGCCGTGGGGAGAAACTGGGCCACCTGATCCTGCATGACCCTCGCGACGATCGTCCCATAGAACAGCGAGTCGAGTCTTCGCGTAGGATCCTTGTCGATAGAACGAAGCGCATACTGGAGTCCATCGCCCCCCAGGAATTTCAGTGAGAGCGTCTGTCCGTACCCTCCGGTGCCAATCGGTGTGAGTCCGCCCACCATGCCGAGGTCGAGCACCGGGAACTCGATCGGAACCGTCCACATGCTTCGGTATCCCGCACCGTAGAACCAGCTACTCAGTCCGCTCTTGGCGTACCTATCGCCCACGACTACTTCGTGAGTATCGGCGCCCTGAGGTGGGACTGACATCGCTATTTGGGCGAGAGCCCCGGTTGGGAAGAGAAGCGCTGCCGTGAAGAAGACATTTAGCGTACGTTTCATGACGTTGGATAAACCTCAATTCTTAAGATGCCAGCGATTTGGGCCTCTTCGATTTGTTTGGCGACGTTCTTCAGTTTCGTCTTCTTCATCATTCGGAGGCCGAAGCGAATGAATGTCACACCGGGATCATCGCCCGCCTCGAGGGCATGGCTATAGATGGTCGTGTGCGCATCGAGAATCGGCGCGACCATATCTCCAGGTGCCAGCAAACATCATTCGACCGTACTCGGCCTGCTGGATCGCCTGGAGCCCTATCGGTTTCAGACAGACCGCCGCCAGAATCAAGACAGCACCGCGCATCGACTCCTTCATGTCTCTCCCCAGGGTCCGGTTTGGCCTAACGCCGCCTTCGCCCGCCGCCGGCACTCCGGCGCCTTGTCGCCGTGCTGCCGCGACTTCTCGAATTCCAGTTGTTGGTTCGAGCATTACCGCTCATCCGGGCGTTGCGATCGCGTTCAAGGCTACGGGTTAAGTCGCTCCGCTGCTGGCCTCCTAGAGATTGCTGGTTTCGGCCGGCGGCCAGACCGCCCCGCTCCGCGGACCGCAGAGCCTCCTGGCGAGCTGCCGGATCGCCCTGATCTCGCGCCCCCAACGCCTCCTGGCGAGCTGCCGGATCGCCCCGCTCCTGGCCGGCGGCTTCCCTCTCGCCACGCCGGTCTTCCACTTCGCCGCGCCTGGCGTCCGCCTCATCGGGATCGACCCGATTCCAGTCCCCGTCATCGTATTGAGACCATCCGTCTTCATCCCTGCGGTACACGTTTCCGTCTCTCCCGGCGTAGACATCGCCGTCCGCATCAACTCCGCGGAAGGCGGAACCTTCGTCCGTGATCACTCCGCGCACAGCACCACCCTCCGATCCCTGAATGGATCCGACGGTTCCGCGGCTGTCAGAGTAATGCTGGGCATAAGCCCAGTCGTCACCCTGGGTCACGACGGAGCTGCCCCACTGAGCATACGGGCTCCTCGATTGACGGCTCGCTCCGTAGGCTCCCGTGTTCGGGTTGTAGGCCTCGCGGACACGCGTACCCCCGTACGGACCATAGGCCGCCGCCCCTCTCGAATAGGCGCCGGTGTGGGGATTGTAGGCGGCCGCCGCGCCGTATCCGCCATAAGGGCCGTAGTGCGCAGCTCCGCGGCCGTAGACACCGGTGGTCGGGTTGTACCAGGTCGCCGCGCCGTACGAGTACGGGCGGGGATAGTACACCGGATAGCGGTACGCCCCGCCGTAGTAGTACCACGGATCGTAATGGTAACCCGTCCCCCAGATCACGACTCCGGCCAGGATGAACATCCCGGTGTACCCGGCTGTGTACCCGTATGTGACTGTCGTCGGTGTCGAATCGTATACGTACACGTAGGTGGTGTGGTAAACGGGAGAGCTGGCGGGAATCGTGTAGATCTGGTCAGGCACCGATTCGGACAGGGCCCATGGCCCAGCAGGTGTGGACGATACGAACCACACGCCCTGGTGACAGAGGTAGTACGATCCCCCCACCTGAATCACGTCGGAGGACGTGTTCACGGCGTACGACATTCCCGTCCCATCGATGGCATTGAATTCCGGTTCGCCGGTATACGAAACCTCAACTTCAACCTGCGAGCGATCGACCGTCGCTTTCTGGGGAATTTGAGCCTGAAGTACTGCTTCCGCGGCCTGTGGCGTGCCCGGGACCGAAGCGAGCACGCGAGCGTAAGCATGGTCGGGCGGGATCGACGCGAAGTCCTCGGGAAGCTCCGCTACCCATACCCACTCCCCCCCAAGATCTTCCGTAGCAAACCATCTGCCCGATACGAGGAAGTAGTAACGCGCGTCCACGGTGTGGAAGAACAAGTCCTGCTCGGTGTTCTCGACCGACAGCAAGCGAGTTCCCTCGATCGGCATCAGCTCGGGCGGACCGTCCAGTGCTATGAGTTCGGCCGGTGTGGTGCTGACGAAGATTTCTGGCACCTGGTCCGCCATCACGAAAGTGGCCGGAAACGATGCTTTGACGTTTTCCCAATTGCCGTCGTCGGGCAGATTCTGAAGATCCTCAGGAAGCTCCTCCGATGCCTGCCATGGACCCGTGTAATCGCCGGCGACGTACCAGACGCTCTCGTCGCGCAGGTAGTAGCTGGATTCTCCGGATACCAGGAACAACTCCCAATTCGTATTCAGGGCATACATGAGATCCGTACCGTCTATCGGGCTCAGAATCGGTTCGCCATCGAACAGCAGCAGGCGCGCCGGAGTCTCGCTCACGAAAATCACGGGTGGCTCGACGGATAGACCTTCGGCACCCGGACCCAGCAGCGGCTGGTCCATGTAGGCCAGTATGCGATCAAGAGCGATTGTCCGAGAAGCGTCCGGCAGCGTAGTCCTGATGATGTCGAGTAGCACGGCGCTCGAGTCCTCGGCGATACCGGGGAACGTGGCCTCGTGCAGCTCGAAGTTGAACACGACCACAGTTCGTTCTTCGAGGTCTGTTTCTGTGTCGGCGGAGGCGTGCACAGCCCCGTAGATCGGCTCCCCGCCGTCCGATGTGCTCAAGGCCACTGCCAGGCGCATCGTCAGGCGCGTGTAGTCGTCCCAACTCTCGACTTGCGGCTGGAAGGCCAGCAAGCGTTGACCCTCGGTATTGGAGTACTCTCGTGGCCATCCCGGGTCTGTCCGGACTTCGTCCTGAATCGAGTCGGTGACATCCTGTGCGGCGCTGCAACCCAACGGGAGTATACCCGCCACCAGAGCTAGCAGCAGATATGCTGGCAAGATCCGGGCGATACGTGCTTGAATTGGCATGGATTCATCCCTGGGAAAATGCTCCGTCGGGCCATCGCGGAGTTTCGTCGGTGTCCCCGAAACATCACAGACTCCAAACAGTGTGGGGTGGAAAGTACTGGCACACCACCGCTCGTGACAATTAGGGGTTGGATGACGGATATGCATAGGACCGCGATTATGGTTTCTGTTGCGATAATCCGTGCGATTGCCGAGTATGGCTGGGTTGCAGCGGACTACACGATCCTGGCGGCGACACTTTTCCCAGGCGGACCAAAACGGGTGAACGATTGAGCGGCGGAGACGCGAAACGCCCCGCAGGATTCGGCAGGACCCCCCACGTCCTGCTGGTATTGTTGCTGCTCCTGTTGGCTGTGCAGCCAAACTCCGGAGTAGCTGACGGCCTGCTCGTTCGGTTCGTCCTGTCGGCGATCCTCGTGGCCAGCATCGTCATGGTGTCTTCTAGACGCCACTTTTTCTTCATCGGGCTGCTCCTCGGTGTGCCGGCCCTGGGTCTTCTGTTCGTGCCTGGCAGATTGTCGACTGTCGTGGGGGGGATACTGGCGATCACGATGTTCGTGTTCATCTGCTATCTGTTACTCCACAACATTTTTCGTCATCCAGCAGTCACGTCCGCGACAATTAGCGCGTCGCTGGCGGTTTATCTGATGTTGGGCGTCATCTGGGCCCTGGCCTATGGTCTGGTAGAGCATCTCCGTCCGGGATCCTTCGCCGGAATATCGGTTGACAGCCTGCACGAGATTCAGCGAGATCTGTTCTATTTCAGCTACATTACGCTGACCACGCTCGGCTTCGGGGACATCACACCGGTGGGCGCTGTGGCCCGTTCGCTGGCGATTATGGAGGCCATCGTGGGCCAGCTATTCCTTGTCGTTCTGGTTGCCGGAGTGGTGGGGATGCACCTGACTCAAAGACTGGTGCAGGATGATGCGTAACAGAGCAATGGACGCAGTGTGCAAGGACTGAAGACCGCTCTCGAGGCGGGCACGCTGCAAGCTCTGCCACCACCAGAAAGCGTTCGGAGTATCCCACTCATCGGAGGCCAGGCCTATGCGGCCTGGCACCTTGCATCCGACGATATGGAGCAGGCCGCTAGCCTGGAAGACCGCGAGGCTTCCGGCGTTTGAGCCGTGTGGCTTCACGGTAACGATCCTCCGCCCAATCGATGGTCTGCTGGTGCGTGCCAGGCGCGTCCGAGTCGACCGGTCCGCACGGTACGTACGACCCATCGGGCTGCATTCTCCAGCCACTTCTCTCGTCCGCCAACTGCGTGTCGAGCACGAAGCGCAGTTCCTCACGAAGCTCGGGGGGCTCTACGGGGACGAGAATCTCGACCCGGTCGCCGAGATTCCGGCGCATGATGTCTGCCGAACCGATCCAGTACTCCTCTTTTCCGTTATTGAGGAAGTAATAGATCCGGCTGTGCTCGAGAAATCGGCCGACAACGCTGATCACCCGAACGTTTTCGGACAGCCCTGGAATACCGGGCCGGAGGCGACATGAGTCACGTACGATCAGGTCGATCTGCACTCCAGCCCGCGCTGCCTGGTACAGGGCGATCGTGACGTCGGGATCTTCCAGAGCGTTGACCTTGATCTGGATCTTCGCCGGCCGTCCGGCTTTCGCGTGTCGGGCTTCCCTCCGAATGCGTTTGAGCAATGCCGGTTTCAGGAACTTCGGCGCGGGAAGGAGTTTCTTGTACCGGCGCTTGGGCTTGTACCCCGTGGTCAGGTAGTTGAACAACTCCGTCAGATCCGCACCGATGTGTGGATCGCACGTCAAGAGTCCGAGATCTGAGTAGATTCGCGCGGTTCCCGCGTGATAGTTACCGGTAGCGATATGCGCATAACGTCGCAATCCATCGGATTCCTGCCGCACGATGAGGATTGCCTTGCCATGGGACTTGAGCCCGACCACGCCGAAGGTCACACTGATCCCGAAAGCGCTGAGACGGTCTGCCCATCGAATGTTCGCCGCCTCATCGAACCGGGCCTTCAACTCCATTACGACCGTGACCTGCTTGCCGTTGCGCGCCGCATTGATCAGATGATCGACGGCCATTGAGTCCGCAGATGTGCGATACATCGTCATCTTGATCGCCCGTACCATGGGATCCTCGGACGCCTCTTTGAGCAGTCTTTCCACTGAAGTCGTGAACGACTCGTACGGGTGGTGCAGGAGGATCGACCCATGTCCACGGATCACGTCGAATATCGAGCGGGTGTCGACGAGGCTTGGATGATCGACGGGATAATGTGGCGCGTCACGCAGGTGTGGGATCTCGATTGATGCAATCTGCTGAATGTCCCGAAGGCCGATCATGCCGTCCACTTCGAACACATCAGCCTGCTCGTCGAGCCCGAATTCGGTCGCGAGCATGGCCCGCAGGTCCGGATCCATGTCGCCGCTGACCTCGAGGCGGACGATCGGCGCCAGTATCCGGTGACGCAACTCCGCTTCGATCTGGGCCAGCAGGTCATCCGCCTCGTCGCCTTCAATCTGGGTATTCGCGTTGCGCGTAATGCGAAACAGGGCGCACGAGACGATCTCCATCCCGGGGAACAGCAGATCGAGATTGTCCGCGATTACCGACTCGAGCGGAACGAAGTCCGTGGAGTCGCCGATCGCCAGAAAACGATCGATATCAGTGCCAACGGGCACCTTGACTCTGGCGATCGAATGGAACTCATCGTCTGGGAGTTTCAGCGTAACCAGAAGGTTCAACGACAGGTTGGATACGAAGGGGAACGGGTGCGCGGGATCCGTGGCCTGGGGCGTTACCAGCGGGTAGATGTTCTCGATGTAGTGCTGCCGTATCGCCTCCCTTCGACCGTCATCCAGATCGGATGCCTTGAGGATCCGCACGTCGTGCTTCACGAGTTTCTTGCGCAACCGAACCAGCGAACGTCGCTGACGCCCTACGAGCATTCGCACGAGATCGCAGGCCTCGTCGATCTGCTCCTGCGGCATTCGGCCATCGGCGGATGGGGTCTGGAGACCCGCGCCGACCTGCTGTCTCAGGCCACCGATTCGCTTCATGAAGAATTCGTCGAGGTTTGAATCGACGATCCCGATGAACTTGAGGCGCTCCAGCAGTGGGGTGCGCGGGTCTTCGGCCAGCGCCAGGACGCGAAAGTTGAAATTCAGCCATGTCAACTCGCGATTGAGCAAAAGCCCGGGATCACGCAGGTCGAACGTCCCGTCCGACCGCGGGGCCGGGATCGGTCGTGGATCGGGGGGTGTGGCGTCTGGCCGCGCCAGCGGTTGAGCGACCGGGGCCAGAGTCGGGCTCAAGTGCTCAGACGGGCGGCCGATCCTGCGTTCCAGTACCGAGTCGCTGGCCTTTGCCCCGTTCGTCGCTGTCATGCTGTCTCGATGGTTCATCGTGTCACGCCCATGCCTGTGCACTCTCCGTAATGTTAATTCCCTATTGCCGGTGGAATCCGGCAACCATAGCGTTCTTCCCGTTCCTGGCGAATTCCAAAATGACCCAGAACTCCTTTTTTCACAACTAATTGAAGTCTTTGGCTCGTATGCTACGGTCCCAGATGACGCACGAAAGACGAGACGTAATGACCAAATTTGCAGTCGGAACAGTCGTAGCCATGACCACTCTAGCGGGATGCAGTACATCCGGCGATCTGGTCGATCCGCTGGCATCCTGGAACGATGGCGCGACGAAGCAGTCGATTGTCGAGTTCGTGGAATCCGTGACCGATGTGGCAAGCCCCGCGTTCGTCGATCCCGCTGAACGAATCGCGGTGTTCGACAACGACGGGACGCTGTGGTCGGAGCGACCGATCTACTTTCAGCTTCAATTCGCCATGGACCGAGTAAGGGCCCTTGCAGATGAACACCCGGAGTGGGCCACCCAACAGCCGTTCCAGGCAGTGCTGGAGAACGACCAGGAAGCGCTCCTGGCGGGCGGTATGCGCGGGCTCCTCGACCTGGTCATGGCCACACACTCAGGCATGACGACGGTGGAGTTCGAAGCAATCGTCGGCGAATGGCTCGGAACGGCGCGTCACCCACGATTCGACCGGCCATATAACGAGCTGGTGTTTCAACCGATGCTCGAGCTGCTCGCGTACCTTCGCGCCAACGAGTTCAAGACGTTCATCGTCTCCGGGGGTGGCATCGAGTTCATGCGTCCGTGGACTGAGCAGGTGTACGGAATCCCGCCCGAGCAGGTGATCGGAAGCAGCATCAAGGTGGAATTCGAGATCGCCGATGGAGAGCCTGTTCTGCGCCGGTTGCCGGAGCTCGATTTCTTCGACGACAAGGCCGGCAAACCGATCGCGATCAACAAGTTCATCGGAAGACGGCCGATTGCCGCGTTCGGAAACTCGGACGGCGATTTACAGATGCTTCAATGGACGGCCGCTGGTTCCGGGGCGAGCCTCCAGGTACTGATTCACCACACCGACGAGACGCGTGAATGGTCATATGACCGCAACTCTCACGTCGGCCGGCTGGATGAGGCGTGGGACATCGCCGTCGACCGCGGCTGGACGGTCGTCGATATTCAGAACGACTGGAATCGGATCTACCCGTTCGACCAGCTGAAGCAATAAGCCGCCCGCCAGCGATCAGGCCGGCACACGACGGTCACTTCACCGAATAGCCGCGCCCTTCCAGGCAGACGCTCATCCCACGCTTGAACGTATCGAGCTTTTCGGCTGCTGCTGCCTCTGCCTGTGCCCTGGCAGCCTCTGCAGCCTGTTTCTCGGCCTTCTTTTTTGCTCGCCGTCCGCGCACCCCCCCGGCTATCGCGCCAACTGCCGCACCCGCGCCCGCATCGCCGCTCGTAATCTCACCGACTGCGGCTCCGGCCAGAGCGCCCCTGGCCGCACCGCCGATAGCGGCGCCCTTGGTGGCGTCGGCGGCCGCACTAGCTGCCGCCGCTGCAGCAGCATCGGCATTCGCATCGATGTTCATCGGGTTGATGCCGGTCTTCTCTTGTGACCACGCATAACATTCGAGCTCATCCATGGACTGCTGGTGCGCGTCCTGGTTGTTCGCCGCGTACACAAACATTCCCAGACCCGATGTTACATCCGGCAGAGGTGCCTGATTCCCCGCCGCCGAGTCCTGCGCCTGGGCCGGTAAAGCCGTCGCTGCCGCGATCAGACTCAGTACAAACATTCTCTTCAGCATAGGAACTCCTCCAGTCATTGGATAACAGACCTCATTTTCCTGCTGTCGCGGAGCGAGCGCAACCGATGAGAAGTGGTCGGGCAACAACCTTAATACTGACGAATCCCCGGCTCGCGGTCGCATACCATTTCTTCAACGACTTCGACACGGCGCCTTCAGTTCCCTCCCCCGCTCAGTTCCCTCCAGGCCGTCCAGTTGGCGGGGCGAAACTGGTACCGTACGTTTCGTTGACGTCGGCATAGATCTCGTCGATCACATCCTGGTAGACCTGTCGACCGCCCATGATGAAGGGCGAAAAGCCCACGCGATCCGCCGGGTTGGCCGACAGCTTCTCCGTGAGGGACGGCGTCGGCCAGATGTCTTCGTCGACCACGGCCATACGGACGCGGATTTCCTCCTGGGTCACGTTGAACACCATGTAGTCCGTGGCCAGCACGAAGGGACCGTCATACGTGGAGCGCACCAGCTCGTTAATGAGGGGCTCCGTATCGAAGTCGTTGAAGACATGGTATCCCACGGCCATGCGAGGTCGTATCGCGCTCATCACTTTTCCGAACTGAGCCGGTGATGTGTGTACCTGCGTGGCTACGTTCAGGGCATCGAGCACCGGGAATTTCTGTTTATCAATCATGATCGACGGTGGGGCGAAACATTCATGAACGGCCAGATCAGCGTCCTGGGTGTATTCCATCCACCAGGTGTTGGGATACGTGTCGCTGCTGAACACGAACTTCAGATCGTTCCACTCGAGAATGAAGCTCACGGGCCCGTCGAGCGCGTGGATCGCCGGGATGCTGCGGATGGTCACCCCATTTTCCTGGAAGACGATCGCGTTCACGGCCCGGTAATCGAACTCGGTCACGTCGATGGTGAGCCCTTGGAGGTTGATGTTTCCCATGCGTGAGGCGGCGTCCCAGGCGTACATCTCTTTCATGTGCTCTATCGCATACGCGGTTCCCAGGCGGTCTTCCGATCCACTCGGCCCCCAGACACGCAAGGGCTGCTGGCGATTCGAGATCACTCCGCCCACCCAGAGGGCAGCCAGATCCCCTATGTGATCGGCGTGTAAGTGCCCGATGAAGACCTTGTCCAGAAGGTCGTAAGGGATTTTCAGGGCCGCGATCCGTTCGGCGGAGCCGAGCCCGATGTCGAAGATGAACTTGTCACCGTTGCCCAATTCCACGAGCCAACACGCTGCGGCCTGTTTGGGCCGGGCGTTGGGCATCCCGGTACCACACGCGATGACTCTCATCTCGTCCGGATCGAGGGCCTCGGTCCCAGGATAATAGGCGTCCCGGTTTTCCAAGGAGACCGTTGGGGACCGGGCACCAAGCGCGCTGTCGTCGCCACGACCGATGAAGTATCCAAGTAAAACCGCAACGCCAAGCATGGCGACGGGGACAATTTTTTTCGCTTGCATGGTCCTGGCTCCCGCTGTCGAGATCAGTTTCCGCAAATAGAACTAAGCAAATAAAACTAAGGGATAAAACGCATCCCCATTTCGACGCTCCACTTGCGCTCTCCCGGATCGGCGCTGATTCCAAAACCCGGTTTCAAGTAGGCTGTCATCGCGGTAGTGCCGGACTTCCAGCTCTTGCCGACTTCCGGGCCAAACCAGAGCGAAGTTGAACTGACGTCATCGGCGACCTTGGAGTCGTAGATGAACTGGATTTCGGGCAACAGGTAGTATCCGCTACTCGGCCACGCCTTCTGGAAGAAGATCCTGGCCAGATAGAAACCGATCTCGCCCATCTGATCGGATCCTTCGTGGGCGGAGTCGCCAACGTCCATGAAGTAGAAGTGGAGGATAGCCATAAACGAGGTCGGACTAAAGTTGGTTACGGTGACGATCATCGGTGCAACCTGATATTTGCCGCTCGATAACCCGAGGTCACTGGCGAATGGGAGAATGACGTCTCCACCTACCATCAGGAGTGTATTGATCCCCTCGAACATGTGGAGCCCTTGTATAAGCCTGATCCGGAAGTCACCCCAACCCGTTAGATCTCCGCGTGCTAGCCGCTGGGTATCAATACCCGGAGGAAGTCCAGCGGGGAAGTTAGGCGGTCCGCCTATTTCCTCCGGATCCGTCCCCTCCAGGACCGACGAATAATCACGGTACTTCAATACCGGCCACTCGAAGACAACGGCCGTGAACGGTGATATGAACGGCAGAGGAACCATGCTGAAGAGTGCAAGCATATCGACGTCTTTCACCCCATTGTCCAACTCGGTCGACCGAGAGTAGGGCATAAACTTGAATCCCAATGCGCCCGGGTTCGTGCCGTTGTCGGCAACCTCTACCTCTGCCTCTGCCTCGGCCTGCTGGGCGTCGAGGGGCGATCCGGAGACGAGTGTGCCAGCAAAGACAAACGCGAGCAGCAGTATCAGTCTCCGTAGTCGTACGATCCGGAGGGCAGCTCCATTCAACCAATGAGTCTGATTGGCACTTTGGATGGTCATATCTTCACTCCATAGTTCGAACCGAGATTTCCCAGATAACCGCCACCTCGTAACGACGCTCCTGGCCCTAGTCAGCATGCGGATGGAGATTATACTGGAGATTGTCGGATTCAGCTACTGGACCATAGGCCTACAGCCCCTGGCATTTCGGGCACCAAGGGCGCGTCCGCCGTTGATGACGATCTTGTCGGCTTCCAAGAC
>SMVA01139523.1_pt1 | contig 18816 bp, 19 predicted proteins | sample 2456451 | NCBI WGS metagenome assembly SMVA01 (sample SAMN11095933, study PRJNA526329) | marine sediment metagenome | biome: Marine sediment; feature: Surficial sediment; material: Deep marine sediment; isolation source: Hadal surficial sediment | place: Pacific Ocean | collected 2014-05 | depth...
TCGATCCTCGTGCGGCAGCTCGGAACTCGGATTCATCCAGGCCGGAACGTAGGCCTGGGCCGGGACTACACGCTCTTCGCGTTGAAGGACGGTAAGGTTCGCTACGGCAAATCCCGTGGCCGGACCATGGCGTATGTCGACGCGCTTTGAGCCCGTCGGGCTTGCATCCTCGTTGCAGCCGATCCTCCTCCGGTTTCTCATCCTCCTCTGCCACGCGGTCCGCCAACCCGGCCGCCTGATTCGACCAATCTGATTCGCACGCCATCGATGCGTTTCGATTCCAACCGACCTGTAAACGACAGCGCGCCTGCGCCGACCGGGCAGAACGTGCGAACGTCTCACCCGAAGGCGATCGTCATGAAAAACACCAGCCTCTTCGTCGATGAAGCGCTGCTCGAGATCCGATCCGGATCGGGTGGCAACGGCATCGTTGCCTTTCGGCGCGAAAAATTCATCACCAATGGCGGCCCGAACGGCGGCGACGGCGGGCGAGGCGGCGACGTCGTGCTAGTCGCCGACGTGAATATTGCAACACTTCTCGATTTCAAATCCGCACGGAAGATCAAGGCCGAGGCCGGTCGGAACGGCGGGACCAACAACAAGAAGGGCGCATCCGGCGCAAGTATCGTGGTCCGCGTTCCGGTCGGCACCCTGGTCTACGACGAGGAGGCCTGCGGCGAAGAACGGGATTCCGATGAAGCGACGGTGTTGGCGGACCTCACCGGTGCGGGCCAGCGCATCGTCATCGCACGCGGCGGCAGAGGCGGCCTGGGCAACGCCCGCTTCAAGACGTCGACTCGCCAGGCGCCGGATTTTGCAACCCCGGGCAAGCCGGGCGAGATACGGCAAATTCGGCTCTCGTTGAAGTTGATGGCGGATGTTGGACTGGTCGGTTTTCCGAATGCGGGAAAGTCGACCCTGCTGAGGCGGATCTCCAAGGCACGTCCGCGCGTCGCCAACTATCCCTTCACGACACTCGTCCCTTCATTGGGCGTAGTCGAGCGCGAGGATCGGCGTTGTGTCGTGGCGGATATTCCCGGACTCATCGAGGGCGCCAGCGAGGGCGCCGGTCTGGGACATCGTTTTCTGCGTCACGTCGAACGAACTCGCGTGCTGATTCATCTTCTCGACCTCGAGGCGATGCTCGTCGAAGGCCGAGATCTGCTGAAGGACTATGATGCGATCCGGGGTGAGCTCGGACGCTACCGCTCCGAACTACTCGAGCGGCGGGAAATCCTGGTGCTGAACAAATGCGATCTGCTTCACGACGAAGCCCTCGTCGAATCGCTTCTCGAACGGCTCGCGGAGCGCGACCTTCATCCGCTGCAGGTTTCCGGAGCCGCATCCCAGGGAATCGACGACCTCCTCGGCCAGATGTTCGATGCCGTCGAATCCGCGCGTCGCGACGATGACAATGACAATGACGAGAAGTCGACCTGATGTCCGAACTCGACGCCTGGAAGATCGTCCCCGCGGCAAAACGCATCGTTGTGAAAATTGGCTCCAGCACGCTCACGCGAGATGGACGGTTGCGGCCCCATAAATTTTCGGCGATCGCGAAAGATGTCTCACAGCTGATCGAGAAGGGGCGCCAGGTGGTCGTAGTGTCCTCCGGCGCGATCGCAGTGGGCGCACATCGACTCGGCTGGAAACACGCGGGCGAATCGATTCGTGAAAAGCAGGCGGCGGCGTCCGTCGGACAGATCGGGCTCCTCGAGCTCTACCAGCGTCGCTTCGCGAAGCACGGCCTGCTCGTCGGTCAGGTCCTCCTGACGCGCGCAGGGCTCGAGGATCGTGAACGATTTCTGAACGCACGTCGAACCATGCTCGAACTCCTGCGACTCGGGGTCGTCCCGATCGTGAACGAGAACGATACGATCGCCACCGAAGAAATCCGCTTCGGTGACAACGACAACCTCGCCGCAACGATCGTCAACGCCGTCGACGCGGACCTGCTCGTGATTCTCACCGATGTCGAGGGACTCTATGAACACGCGCCCGTGCCGGACGAACCGAACGCGCCCTTGATTCGAACCGTTCAGAAAATCACGCCCGCGATTCGAAAGGCCGCCAGCGGAGCGGGTACGCGCTTCGGCAGTGGGGGCATGGTCACGAAACTCGAGGCCGCGACGAATGCGGCACGCTCCGGCGCCGCCACCGTCTTGTGTAGTGGTCGCGTCGCGGGCGTACTCGGAAAGCTCATCGACGGAGAACGGCACGGAACGCTCTTCGAACCCGGCAAGAAGCTCCGCAGCAAGAAACACTGGCTTGCCTTCACGGCCAAGACACGCGGGCGCATTGTGATCGACGATGGCGCCGTTCGCGCGCTGATCGAAAACGGGCGCAGCCTGCTTCCCGCGGGCATCGTCGGCGTCGAAGGCGACTTCAAACTCGGTGATACCGTGTGTTGTGTGGACGCCCAGGGGAGCGAAGTTGCGCGAGGCCTGGTCGTCTACTCTTCGCAGGACATCCAGCGACTCGCGGGGCTTCCAACAAAGGAAATTTCGCGAGTGCTAGGATATACCCATGGTGATGAAATCATTCATCGCGATGACCTCGTACTCGTGAGAGATCAAACAGACCCGCTCTAACGCTCGACCCCGTCTGCGGGACCCGCTCCCGTCGACGCCTAACGACTACCTACCTATCCCCCCGCCCGAGAGACCCTTCGCGATGCCGTCCTCAAGCCGATCCGCTCGACAATCCAAGCCTGCTCTCGAAAGCGAGATCACACAGCTGGCGAAGGCCGCGAAGAGCGCGGGCGAAGTGATGGGCGAACTCTCCACCGAACGCAAGAACGCTTGGCTGGCACGAGTCGTTTCACGCTTGAGTTCCGCGCGCGATCGCATCCTGGATGCCAATGCCCAGGACATCCAGGCCGCGAAGGACAATGGCGTTTCAGAGCCTCTGCGTGGTCGCCTCGCGATCTCCGACAGCAGTTGGGAAAAGATGCTCCAGGGGCTGCGGGACGTCGCGGCGCTGCCCGACCCCGTCGGCCGCATCACGAATTCCAGCGTGCGCCCCAACGGATTGCGTGTTGGGCAGATGGCCATCCCGCTCGGTGTGATCGCGATGATCTACGAGTCCCGACCGAACGTCACGGTCGATGCGGCCGCGCTCTGCGTCAAAGCGGGCAACGCCGTGATCCTACGCGGCGGCTCGGTCGCGATCCAATCGAACCTCGCATTGGGCGAAGAATTGCGCGCGGCGGCTCGCGAAGAAGGCGTCCCCGAGGACGCCATCACGATCGTGCCCACGACGGATCGCGCGGCCATCGATGTGCTGCTCAAACTGAACGATTCGATCGACCTCGTGATTCCGCGTGGCGGAGCCGGCTTGATTCACAAGGTGATTGCCGAATCGACCATTCCCGTGATCGCCCATGACGCCGGAATCTGTCACATCTTCATCGATGAGAGCGCCGACACGCAGATGGCCATCGACATCGTCGTCGAGTCCAAGATTCGACAAATGGCCGTCTGCAACGCCCTCGAAACGCTTCTCTGCCATCGCGGCGCGTCGAAGACCGTTCTTCCGAGCGTGCTCAAGAACCTGCATGAAGCGGGCGTGGAGATCCGGGGCTGCGAAGCGACCCGAGAGATCTTCAGTGAAGCCAAGCCCGCGACCGAAGCCGATTGGTCCGAAGAATTTCTCGCGCCGATCGTCGCCGTCCGGATTGTCGACTCGATGGACGACGCAATCGCCCATATCCGACGCTTCGGATCCAATCACACCGAAATCATCCTGACGAACGACTACGCCAACAGCCAGAACTGGCTGCGCCGTGTGAATTCGTCGACGGTCGGCGTCAATTGTGCGACCGGTTTCTCCGACGGCTTCGAACTCGGCCTCGGAGCCGAGATTGGAATCTCGACTTCGAAACTCCACGCCTACGGACCGATGGGTCTCGAAGGTCTGACCACACGAAAATTCATCTTGATCGGAGAGGGTCAGCTTCGCGGATGAAGCAGGCAACCCGCGAACCTCGCATCGGACTCTTTGGTGGCACATTCAATCCGATCCATCTCGGCCATCTCCGTGCGGCGGAGGAGGTCCGCGAAACGCTCGGGCTCGAGAGCGTCCTGTTCATCCCCAGCCGAATTCCACCCCACAAACCCCAGGATGCGCTCGATCCGATCGCCTCTCCGGCGAGGCGCCTCGAGTGGGTCGAGCGCGCGATCGAAGCCCACGCGGGCTTCTCCGTCGATCGGGTCGAGATCGATCGCGAGGGTCCCTCCTATCTGGTCGATACGCTGGTCACGTTGCGAGATCGCATGCCCGAAGCGGCGACCCCCGTCTTCATCGTCGGGCAGGACGCGTTCGCCGAAATGGGTGAATGGCGCGAGCCGGAGCGAATCTTCGAACTCGCCGATCTCGCCGTGATGACGCGACCCCCGAACCCGCGAGGCAAACTCGACGACTGGATGCCCAAAATCGCGAGGGCGACCTTCGAAATCGAAGCCGACGGGCGAAGTGCACGCGACGATCGAACCGGTAGACAGATCGAACTCGTTTCGATCACCGCCCTCGACATCTCCTCCAGCCAGATCCGAAAGGCCTGCCGTGAGGAGCGCTCGATCCGCTTCCTGGTTCCCGAATCGATTCGGGAGGCCGTCGAACGAAGCGGTGAATACGAGTCGAAAGCCAAACAAAGCGATGCAGGAGGCAGCGAGACACGATGACTGAACCCAACCCCGCGCAAAAGGCGGCCCTCATCGTCGAAGCGGCCCTCGAACGGAAGGCCGAAGCGCCCGTCGTATTGGACATGCGGAACCTCACGGCCTACGCCGACAGTTTCATCATTTTGTCGGGGCGATCGGATCGCCAGGTACGTTCGATCGCGGATGCCATCGTGCACGCGCTCAAAGAGATTGGTGAACAACCGCTCGGCGTAGAGGGGCTCGATGAAGGACATTGGGTCCTGATCGATTGCAACGATGCGATCGTTCACGTCTTTGATCAGGAGACGCGAGAGAAGTACGATCTGGAACGGTTGTGGCAGGATGCTCCACGTCTTTCGCTCTCGACGGATCTCGGGATCGAAGACCTCGGTTCTGGCCCGCCCTCCTCGGCTGAAGACCCCAAGCGAGACGACACGACCGAAAAAATCGCGGAACCCGCCGCATAAGAAGGACTGCCGAAGCCCGGCGCGCGCGACGATCACACGATCCCGAACGAGGCGATGCGTCCGTACGCATCACATCACTCGATGAAGCCGATCTCGATTCTGTTGGACGCCTTCGCGCCACCCCGTTGTATCGGATGCGACACGCCGCTCACGACGGGGCCCGCTCCGCTGTGTCCGCCTTGCCACCGCCGATTGCCCTGGTGGCGCATCGCGGATGGCTGTCCGCGATGTGGCACGAAAGCCGGAATACGTTCACATCACGAACGGGCTCGCATGAACAGCCTCTTCGACGGCTGCCCCGGATGTCTCAGCGAGGGCAGCGCGCTGCATGGATGTCGTGCGTTGGTGCGCTACGAAGAGGCCCTGCGTCGATGGATCCCGGGCTTCAAGACGGCCCGAAGTCCGTTCGGCCCCGCCATCGTGATTCGTCGGGCCATCGATCATCTCGCTCGTGAACTGGCGAGGCGCGTCGCCGAAGAAACCTCCAGCCGACCCGATCTCATCGTGAGCATTCCGCTTCACCCTCGCCGACGTCGCTCGCGGGGTTTCAATCAAGCCGATCCGATCGCGCAGCGAATCGCCGCTGGACTCGACTCGGCCTGGGCCCCCGATGCCCTCGAACGCGTCCACGATACGCATAGACAGGCCAAGCTCGCAGGCCGAGATCGGCGCGAGAACCTGCGAGGGGCCTTCCGCGCCACCGCGCGCCTCGGCACGGCGACCCGCGTGTGGCTCGTCGACGATGTGCTGACGACCGGCAACACCTTGGACGCAGCGGCCAACACGTTGCTCGAAGCGGGTGTCCTCGAAGTTCGCGCGCTCACGCTCGCGGCGACCCTTCCGCGCGGACGGGCGCCCCGACGACGAGATCCGTATCATGCCGCCCCCGGAAACGGCCGATGCCAGAACTCGAAATGAAATCGGCCAGGCCACCGATGCCGCCGATGTCATCGTTCCATCGCATTCAGGAGATCTCCATGGGGACTCGATTCACAACGATCACAGCCACAGTCTTCTTTGCCGTCGTGATCGCCTTTTGCCAGGCGGTTGCCGCCGAAGACGAGGTCGATGCGGGCTTTCTGGACGCGATGGTCGAATTTCTGACGATCCAGAACGCGGCCTACGAAATCGAAGGGCAGATGACCTATGCGGTCGCCCAGAAGGCCCTTGAGGCGATCGCCGCCTCGGGCGTCGAAGTCACCCAACCCATGCAGGACGTCGTGCTGGATGTCGCACGATCGTCGGTGGGCACTCGATTCGGGAATGTCGATTTCCTGGCGAAACTCTACGCGCCGCTCTATGCCGAACACTATTCGGAATCCGAACTCCGGGAACTCACGACGTTCTGGAAATCTCCGGTCGGCAAGAAGACCCTCGACGTGATGCCGAAATTGACCGAAGGCTCATTTCTGGTCCTGCAGGAGGCCAGCGTCGAATTCATGCCGTCGTTCGAGGTCGCCGTCGATCAAGGACTCATCGAAGCCGGAATCTTTTCTCCACCGCAGCCCTAGCCGGGGGCGGAAACGGGCGTCGTTGGGTTACGTGCCAGGTGGGCCGGGCGGTGAAGCCTGCTGGGCGCGGATTCCTCGCGGTCGGCGGGACGACCCGCAGGATGCCTCGATTGCCTAGCGGCCGACCACGGCGCTTGACGCGCCCAGCAGGCTTCCCCGCCCGGCCCACTCGGAACGAATCAGCTTCAAGGTTCCCACAGCTCAGCCCTTTTGACGCATTCGGACAGTGCTAGGGGTTCGCCCTTCCCCCGCAAAAATCGACGGGCTGTGGAGAGCGGCCAGCGAAAACATCCCGAGTGTCGTGGGTTGGGAAGCCTGCTGGGAGCGTAAAGCGCCGTGGTCGGCCAACTACGCAATCGAAACAACATGCGGGACCGTGACCGACCGCGGAGAATCCGCGAGCAGCAGGCTTCACGACCCACGACACCTGGCACGACCTCCAACCGCCTCTCTCCGCAACCTGCCTAACCCCCCTTGCGGGATGCGAGATACACGCGACGCGCTTCCGCGCATTCCGGATCGGCGAGCGCATTGGCGAGTCCATCGGCGTCCGACCAGCTTCGCATCGTGCCGACCATTTGTTCCGTCACGGCATTCACGTGTCGCTTCGTCGCGAAGATCGTGAGCGCAGCCTTTTTCGAGATCGACTCCGCGAGCGCCTCCACGGTCGAATCGAGTTGGTCGGCCGGTACGACCTGATTGAGGAAACCAGCGGCTTTCGCCTCGGCCGCGTCAAAGGGTCGACAGGTCAGGACCAACTCCTTCGTCAAGGCCGGTCCGATCTCGCGAACCAGCCGTGGAATTCCGCCCCACGCGAGCGGGATTCCGAGATCGACCTCTGGAATCGAGAAACGTGCGTCCTCGCTGGCTATGCGCAAATCGCAAGCCGCCGCCAACACGAGCCCGCCACCGACGCACCAACCGTGGATCGAGGCGATCAAGAGCGCCCGCATCGATTCGAGGGCGTCCGCCATCTCTCGACCCACGTCGGCCGCATCTCGAGACGAGAGCGCCGAGCGCTCCGAAAAACTCGCGAGATCGGCCCCCGAAGAAAATGCGCGGCCCTCGCCGCGAACGATGACGACTTTGATTTCTCGGTGCTCATCGAATAGACGCGCGGCCCGGGCCAATTCCTGGAGTGTCGTCGTCGAAAGCGGATTCAGCTTTTCGGGTCGGCTGAGTCGGATTTCACCGATGGCACCCTTCATCTCGACGGAAATATTCTCGAACAATTCAGTCTCCCTCATTCGAAGTCGAGCGACACTTCTCCGCTCGATCGGCATCTGTGGCTCAGGTCAGGATTTCAGCTTCGATCAAGGGCGCATTCAATTCGATCAAGGGCCGATCATCGACATCGTTCGGATGAAAGTCGCGGTGATACCACGCCCGATAGTCCGCACCCAGACCTCGCAAAAATCCACCCTCGCCGAAAAGGAATCGCCAACCTGCGGTCCAAATCTCCGCCTTGAAGAGAAGGCCGTCCTTCCAAAGCATGTAGACCATCCGCTCGAAGACCTCGAGCGAGAGGCCGAACGTGTTGAGAGCCAATGTGATGATTCGAAGTGGGTAGCTGTGGGCCACCTGCGTGAGCACGTCGAACGCGACCGCCTTGTGTTCGGCCTCCTCGAGGGCATGCCATAGCCACAATCGAGCCATTTCGGGGTGCATCGGCCCAGTGCGGCCCTCCGGGTCCGAGAGAAGCTGACGTGCCAAGAGCGCCGTCAGATGTTCGAGGCCCGCCGTCATTGAGAGCGACAACCTCGGGAAGCGACGATTCTGCCAACGAGCGATACGGTCGATGAAGCGGTTGCGTGTTTCGAGCGCGCCATAACCCTGGGCGACGAGCATCTGGACATGTTCGTCGTGGACGCGGCTATGCTGCCCCTCTTGACCGGCGAATCCACGCATCCTCTCGCGCAGTCGTGGGTCGTCGATCTGATCCCGAAAGTGGAGTACCGCGCGGACGAAGAACGCCTCTCCAAAAGGAAAGGTCGACGAGAGTGCGTTCATGAAATGCGTCGCAAACGCATCTCCGCCATACCAATATCGTGGCACGTCGGGTGAGAGTGGGCCCTTCGGTCGGCGAATCAAGATTTCGCTCGCGGAATCGTCCTGGTTCGTCTGCATCGGTGACCTCGGCCTTCACGTTCGCGTTCACCGGCGATTCCCCCGCACCGACTGCGTCGCCGAGAGTAGCGTAGACTCCGTAGCCGGCGATGACATCCGAGGTGAGTAGGCCGCCAGAACCGGGCCACGACCCGAAAGGAATGAATTGAACCCCTCCCCTCGACGCAATCGGCGTCACGACCCCGCCTCTCCCTCGCTCGGAAAGAAGCCCGATCTGCGCCGCCTCGGGGCGAGACGTCTCTTCGCGCTCGGCACGTCGGCCCTTCTCATGCTGGCCCTGGGCTGTGGCCAATCGGATGTCCGGGGAACCTATCGAGTCGAGATCGAGATCTCGTCGGTCTCGGGTCCGATCACGGGAACCTTGATTCTTTCGACCGGCATTCTCGATGTTCCCGCGATCACGGCCGAAGACCAGAAAAATGTCGGCGATTGGTTCGAGAGCGACACCCTCGATGCGAATTCCTGCTTCGTGCTCGAGGGCGGCACGGGCGATGACCGGACGCCACAGAACGTTCGCGTATTCGAGGCGCATATCAGCGGGGGCGACGTGGAACTGCCCATCGAGATCTACCGGACGCCGCTCCAGCACCTCGAAATCGTAGAGCTTCAGTTCTTCGCAGAGACCTTCGGCGGTGACGTCATCCTCTATGATCGCGGCCAACAAAGGTCTGGCCGAATTCATGGCGTCCGTCTCGGCAGAGCGAATCCCCAAAAATGCCTGGACGATCTCCAGACCTTCCGCGAGATCCTTCGGAGTTCGCTCTCGCAGTAGGCGTCCGATCGCCTCCGCGCTCGGCGCCTAATCGTTTATTTCTGGCCTACGGATTCGACGATCGCACGTCGCAGTCGATCGGGATCGACGGGTTTCTTGAAGATCACGCCTTCCAGGCCTTCCAATCGGCTGCGCTTGATGATGTGGTCCTTGTCGTAGTGAAACGCGGTCATCATCAACATCGGCAACTCGGGATAGATTTTCCGGACCTGGTGGTAGAGCGCGTACCCATCCATACGGGGCATCACGACGTCGGACAGAACCAGATCGAAGGGGGCATCGGCCAGCTTCTCGAGCGCTCGCTCCCCGTCCTCTGCGACTTCGACTCGACAGCCGTCGGATTCGAGCATTTCCTGGAGCGTGCGACTGATGCCCTGATCATCGTCCACGACGAGAATTCGCAAGCCACGAAGTCGCGGATCCGGTTCGTAGGTTTTTCGATCTTCGCTCCGCAAGTCGACCATTCTCGACGGCCCGACATAGTGGATCGTTTCATAGGTATCCGATTTCACCATCTCGCCGAGTCGCTCGATGATGGCGGCAATCCGCGCCACCTCGCGTCGAATGGCGTCGAGCCGCTCATTTTCGACCGACGTATCGGTCTCACCCGCGAGCCTGATGATGTCGTTCTCGAGAAGGGTCGCTTGATTGACGATGACGGCCAGAGGGTTGTTGATCTCGTGCGACAAGCCGATGGCGACTTCACCGAGCGTTGCGAGTTGGTCTTTGTGGCGGATATCACGCAGGTCTTTCGCGAAACCGATCGACCCGTCCTCCTCGCCCTTTTCGTCGTAGAGCAAGGTGCCGGAAATCGCGACCGGAATTTCCTCGCCGGATCGCGCCACGAAGATCGTCTCGATCGTATTGCCGGGTCGGGCGCCCGCATCGGCCGCGATGCGCATCGCCTCGCTGACGCGGCGCGCCTCTTCGATCGAGGGGTAGAGCATGCCAACGAACTGGCCCAAGACTTCCTCGCGGTCGTATCCCAGGCTGTCGTGGGCGCCGTCGTTGAAGTAGATCACCCGTCCCTTGCGATCGGTTCCGACAATGATGTCGGGAGAGTGATTCGTGAGCTGTTCGAATTGTTCTCTCGTGAGACCCATTCATGGGCTCCCTTTGGCGAGCGCCGTCAATTCGCTTCGACGTCGCCCGGATCGATTGGCCTCAACGGATACCCTCTTCGGCCATCCAGCGTTCGGCATCGATCGCGGCCATACAGCCGGTGCCTGCGGCCGTCACGGCCTGGCGATAGACCGAATCCGCCACGTCGCCGCAAGCGAATACACCTTCGATTGAAGTCCGCGTGGTCCCCGCTTCGACTTTCAAATAACGCGCGCCGTCCATTTCGAGCTGATTCTCGAAGAGCGCGGTCGTCGGCTGATGGCCGATCGCGACGAATACCGCTTCGAGATCGAGTTCACGAGTCGATCCGTCGCGGACATCGCGCAGCCGGATTCCGGTCACATACTCCTCGCCGAGGATCTCCTCGACCTCCGAATGCCATGCGAAATCGATCTTCTCGTGCGCGAGGGCCCGCTCCTGCATGACCTTCGATGCGCGAAGTTCTCCCCTCCGGTGGACGAGCGTGACCTGGGTCGCGAAGCGAGTGAGAAAGAGCGCCTCCTCCATCGCGGTGTCCCCGCCGCCGATCACCGCCATCGGCTTGTTCCGAAACAATGCGCCGTCACACGTCGCGCAAGCGGAAACCCCGTTGTTCAGCAAACGTTTCTCGGAATCCAGACCGAGCCAACGAGCCGAAGCGCCCGTCGCGACGATGACGCAGTCGGCGGTGTATTGCGTCGTGTCGGTCGAGACCTTGAAGGGACGACTCGAAAAATCGACACTCGTCGCATCCTCGAGCAGAACCTGCGTCCCGAAGCGCTCCGCCTGCTTCTGGAATTCTTCCATCATCTCGGGACCGGTGACCCCATCGGGGTAGCCCGGATAATTCTCGACATCGGTCGTAATCATCAGCTGGCCGCCGAAATTGAGCCCCGCAAGCATCAGGGGCTCGAGTCCGGCACGGGCCGTGTAGATGGCGGCGGTATACCCGGCCGGGCCGCTGCCCACGATGAGCACGCGACGGTGCTCGGACTCCATACGATCTCCTTTGATTCCCGGGGCGACGTCCTTCGGGATGGGTCGGCAGTCTACGGATCCGCGGCGGGTGTCGCTACCCGGGAGCACGTGGCTGGGGACGCGAAGATCAGGCTACAGGGGCTCGGTAATCGGCAACTCTTCCCACATCAGCTGCAGAAAGACTCCGATGAAGAACGACAGGAAGGTCATCAACAGGAGCGCCGACGGAAACGCATAGAGCGGCCCGATTCCGACGATATGAGGCAATTCGCCAATCATCGGAGTCATCGTCTCCCGCAGAACCTCCACGCTGACCTCGCCCGATGCAGGCGACCAGTTTCGCGCGGCCATGAAGGGACCCACTAGCCCAGTCATGACGATCCCCGCGCCGAACGCCTCGACGACACCGAGCAGAAAGAGGGCGCGGGCGCGGGCGAATGCGACCGCGGTATCCGTGATGCGGCGCGCAACCTCGACGTAGACGTAAAGTAGGGTGATCAATCCGAGCATGAAGACAACCGCGTCCATGGCCAGATTTGGACGGCTTGCAAGGTCCCAGACCTCGTCGATGAGGAACACGGGGAGGTAGCCGACGATGATCCCCGCGCCGATTCGGGGCACCGAGGCGTGGAAGAAGGCGAGATCCCGCTTCCAGCAGAAGCGGTACAACAAGAACCAGACCGAGACCGCACTGATGGCGAAGACCTCTGCCGAACACAACACGTCGAAGAAATGGGGCGCTCGCTCATAGGCGAACGCAGCCGCGACGAAGGGCGAAATCATCAAGGCGAACACCGCCGCGAGCAATCGAGGTCGATGCCAGGTCAGGACCCCATCCGAAACGCCTTCGCCTTTCGCGAGCGTCGCAGCGTGTTGAATGATGGCGGAGGAGTGTTCGATATCGTAGATCCGCAGAAACCAGCGCTCGAGCTTGCCAAGAAGCCGGTGGCAATTCCGATCATCTCGACACAGAAAGGGCATCAGATCCCGACTCCGCTCGATTCGACTCGAACCCGAGACCGTGATGGCGGCGAGCACTTCGCTCTCGCGATCCGCAAAGGGCGAATCCTCCTTTTCGAAGGCCTGGTTCTCCTCGTCGAGACAAACCCCCTCGAGCCACAAATAGAAGGCCCTTTCCGCCATCCGCACGATCATCCGATTGACGGCCTCGGGCTCCCCCGTCTCGAGAACCTGGAAGAAACCGCTCTCGCTCGGATCGTCGCTCGAATCGACGGGATGGACTCGCCCGTCGACATAGGCCTCTAGATAGTCGGAGTCGACCCGATCGACCAGCAACACGCGAAGCGATTCGTACATCCGGCGACGAAGCGAATAGCCTGCAATGCGAAGCAGTCTGCCGTCCCCCAGGTCCTGGGTCTCGTTGAAGCGAAGCAGGATTTGACTCAGCAGCGCCACGTCCTGATGAAAACGCAATCGCGCGTCGGGCCGAAGACGCTGCGAGGATTCCAGATGGTCGCAGAGGCCATCGAGATAGCGCGGGGCGCTCGAAAGCATCCGCACCATCAGATTGCGTGCGTCCCGCGCGCTCGCTTTCGGACCCAATAAACGGGACTTCGTCAGCAGATCTTCGAGCTGAAGGAAGAGCTCCGTCGGATCGTGTCGCGATGCATGAAAGGAGAAAGTCTCGGGAAAGATGCGCTCGAAGTCGCCACCCTCCCTTGCGACTTCGAAACGAACCTCGCGAGCATGAAAGGCGAAGGTGAAACGGAAAGTCAGCTGAAGTCGTTCGACTTTCAACTCGAGTCGCGGCAGAGCCGCAGTCGACTCGGCGGAGGGCGGGGGAGTCGCCCGCTGGGTTGATTCCAGGCTCGAATCGTCCGCCGCCATTCTCTAGAGAATCCGCGCGCGAGGATTTTCGCCCGTCTCGTAGTAGTCCTCGACCGCCTGCATGAGGCGGACGACTCGCGCGGGTGGCGACTCGGAACGCGGCCAGCGCTGCGACGCCACATTCAGTCGATCCCGGAGGAGTTGTGCATCCGGATACTCCTCACTCACCAACTTGTCGTCCACATCGAGCCAATTGCCGATCGCCGTCCGCGTCCGCGAAACACGTTCCACCAACTCCGACATGCTGGCCGATTCGACGCGCACATCGGAGACCCGCTGGTCCAGCGTTGCCAATGCGGTCAGCGCGCTCTCGAGCGCCTCGCGCAACCCACCCTCGGTCTCCGTCACACGGCCGACGATCTCTTCGAAATCACGCGTCAGCGGCTCATGCGAAATCTCCTTGAAGAGGATCACGCGACCGATGGTTTCGCCGTCCTCGCCGACCAGCGCCTGATTCGAGAACCGGAGGCGATGACCGCCGCCCACACCGAGATCGACCTCTTCGAAGCTTCCGCCCGATTCGTCCGCCAGCGCCCGCACCTTTTCGCCGAGTTCCGCCAGATGTTGGCGCGACATCACCTCTGTGATCGAAAGCCCGCGAATATCTTCTTCGAGACCGATGAAGGCGACGGCGGGTTTGTTCACCGCGCGAACGACGCCCGCCCGATCGACGGCGATCGCACCCGTGCGCAGTCGATCCATCACCGCCGTCAAGAAGACATTCGCGTCGCGCAGATCCTCCATCAGGCGGCGATTCTCGAGCGCGAGAACATGCAGTTCGGCCGCTCGTCGGACGATCGATTTGAGTTCGTCCGGCTCCCAGGGCTTGTTCACATAGCCGTAGATATGGCCATCGTTGATCGCCTTGATCGTCGCCTCGGAATCCGCGAAACCGGTCAAGATGATTCGCACGGTTTCGGGGAATTTCTCGTAGACCTCTTTCAACAACTCCACACCCGTCATCCCCGGCATGCGCTGGTCCGTGATGATGACCGAGACCGGCTGATTTTCTTCGATGATCGAGATGGCTTGCGTGGGATCGGCGGTGGTCAACACCTCATAGAGATCCATGAACGTGAAAGTCATGGTCTCGAGGATGGCCTCCTCGTCGTCAACGATCAGAATTCGGGGTCGTTCGGATGGATTCATGGACTCTCTGGTCGCCAACGGGAGACGCCGTCGGCATCGGTTCGGATTGGCATCGCTTCGACGATCGAACGCGCCCGAAGCGAGACTATCAATACCTCGTTGCCTTGATCAAGCGCCGGCGATCGCATCCCCATTCTCCTCGCCAGCGTTCGGCGATCTCTTCGCCCGGGCTCTTGCCCTTCTCGATCTGCTCGACGAGCGGGTCGAGAAAAACACACTCGTCCTTCGGGAGTCCATCGACCTCGGCAATCCGGCCCAGACCCTCGGCCGAAATCGCCACCAACTCGCGTGCCAGATCCAGAACGCGACGCGGCCCAAGATCCGCCTTCAGCCCTCGCTTCGCGACGTCCAACTGGAGTGAATCGAGCTCTCCCGGCGTCGTCTTGCCGAGCAGCGACCAAACCGCTTCGCGCGCGCCTTCATCGTATAGAAATCCCTTCCAGACCGCGGGCAGGGCGCAGATCAGATCCCGAGGCACCGTATCCGCCCCGCGCACCTCGATGATCCGCTTGAGGCGAACATCGGGAAAGAGTGTCGTCAGATGAGTATCCCAATCGGACATCGTCGGACGCATGTCCCGCCAACCGGCCTGCATGAACTGGCGAAATGTCACGCCGTCGCCCGCATGGTAGCGGCCCTCTCGCACGACGAAGAACAAAGGAATGTCGAGGGCCCATTCCGCATAGCGTTCGTATCCGAAATCCGGATCGAACACGAAGGGAATCAGCCCGCAGCGGTCGGGATCCGTATCGCGCCAGATCATCAACCGCTTCGAGGCGTAGCCATTCTCCTTGCCGCCCGAGATGCTGGAGTTGGCGAAGAGGGCGGAGATGATCGGCGTCGCCACCAGAGCGCTTCGCATCTTCGAAATCATGTCGGCTTCGTCTTGATAGTCGAAGTTGGCTTGCACGGTGGCCGTCGCATGCATCATGTCCAGGGCCAGACCGCCACGAGTCGGAAGATAGTTGCGCATGATGTCATAGCGAGCCTTGGGCATCGTCGGGATATCGGCGACTTCGTGAAAGGGGTCGATTCCCAGACCGAGCCATGCAATGCCGAAGTCGTCCGAGAGCTCTTTCACGAGATCGACGTGCGCGTTGAACTCGACGCAGGTTTCTCGGGAAGTCTGAAGCGGTGCACCGGAGAGTTCGATCTGACCGCCCGGCTCGAGTGTCACACTCGCGCCGTCCTTGACCAGGGCAATCGTCTTGCCCTTCTCGACGACGCGCTCCCAGCCGATCGCCTCCGCGATCTTCTCGAGCAAAGCCCCGATTCCGTAGGGCCCTTCGTAGGGAACGCGATCGCCGGTGTCCGCATAGACACCGACCTTCTCGTGTTCAGTGCCCACCCGCCAATCGGCCCGGGGCGTTTCGGCGTCCTTGAAATACGCGAGCAGATCTTGGAGACCCTCGACGGGCTGATCCTTTGGGCTCATGTCGGGAAACTCCTCAGGGGCTTCAGCGGGCGCGCGGACTCAATCGTAGAGATCTGTGTGCAGAAAGCGAATCAGCGCACAAATGACCGCCTGTGCGCCATAGGCGCTCCGGTCCAGACGCTGTTGGGTCAAGAGCCCGATATTCCCGCCTTGACGGCCGGATGCGGCAGCGTTTGCCGGTTCGGAATCGGTCTTGCGGTGGTTTCGCCAGAGCGTGTCGAAGAGGTCTCCAATGGCGGTCTGCTCCCGCATCACCGGCGCCAGACAGCCGGGGGGATAGGCGAAGGCCGAGCTGAAGCCGTGGCCTTCGCGCTCTCCATCCGTCAGCCAGGCACAGCCCACATTGTAGATCTCCGCGCCACTCGACCCCGACGAATCCGAAGACCCCGGCCCGACGGAGTCCGTCATTCGGACCAGACCATCTTCGATGCCGACGGCCAGCGCACAGTCACCGGATTCGAGCGCCGCTCGAGCGCGATTGCGCGCACCCCGAATGATCTCGTCCCAGCCCATCGGTTGCTCGGCCACGCCACTCTCGACCCGCACAGGGATCAGCTGAAGCTGCGTACCCTCTTGCGTGAACGAGAGCAGAGCGGCTTGCACGGCCCCGAGCTTGGCGGGGTTCTGCGTACCCACCCGAACCGCCTCCCCGGCGAGCGCGCGTGACAGCGAGGGCGCCGGTCGAAACATCGCTTCGTTCATCAGGGCGAGGCGGCTTCTTCTAGAAACCGTTCCAGGAAATCACCCAGAGCGTCCTCGATCTCCTCCGCTGCATCGACCGGGAAGCTTCGGCAGGGGCCCTCTTTCTTGCCCGCATGGAAGGGCCCGACCAGCGTCACTTCCCCTTTGCTCTTGACCGTGATCACCGCGCGATGACGACCCCGCTCGAGATCGAATTCGACGGCATGAACATGTTTATCGTCGATCCGCGGAGCGCTGATCTCGATTCGCAATTCCGGAACGGCCTCATTGAGCGTCGTGTTGAACCGGTCGATCGCCGCGGCGACTTGGCCATGAAGCTCCTCGGCCTTCTTGCGAGCCTTGGCGATGGCTTCTGCGTGCGGCGCTTCGCGTTTCGCGACGTCGCGGGCGATTGCCTCCATCCGATCGTTCAAATTCAATGGATTCTCCCTCGAGGCGGGCGCGCTCGGTCGTGAATCAAAGGACCCCGAACGATCGAGTCCGGGCTAGAGCGCTTCGTCCGCCAAACTGATCGATCCCGGTCCGAGGTCGGCCAGCAGCCGGTCGCGCACGTTCTGGAAATCCGCGAATCTCGCTCCGTCCACCGGCGAACCGGCGGGACTCCGGATCCTCATCGGGTCGACGTAATTCCCGTACTTCTTGACCCGAAAACAAACATGCGGTCCGGTCGAGAGGCCGGTGCTCCCGACATAACCGATCAGTTGTTTCTGTTCGACTCTGTCGCCCACCGATACACCCGCCGCGAATCGTGCGAGATGCGCATAGTGGGAGGTATATCCGCCTGCGTGACGAATTCGCACGAGATTGCCCGAGGCACCGGCGCGCGCGCGGTACTCGACGATACCGTCCGCCACCGCCCAGACCGGCGTGCCCTCGGGCGCCGCATAATCGATGCCCGGATGCGGACGCGTCACGTTCAAGATCGGATGACGACGTGCCCGGGAAAAGCGTGAGCTGATTCGACTGAATTCGAGCGGCGCGACCAGAAAGGCCCGTTCGATCGATGAACCATCGGGTCTGAAATATCCGCCGATACCCTTCTCGTCTTCGAAGTAGACGACGGTGATGCGACCGACGTTTCCGTCGAAACGACCGGCAAGAATTCGCCCTGGCCTAACGTAGACATTCTCTCCGTCATCGTTTCGCCGGTACATGCGTTCGTAGAGAATTTGAAACTCGTCGCCCGGGTGGACGTTGCGACTGAAGTCGATATCCCAAGCGAGGATCCGAGCAAAATCCGTCGCCAGCGCGCTTTGCTCACCCAACGCCAGAATTGCGCCATAGAACGATGAATCGATGACTCCGGCTATCTTTGCGATTTGAGGTCGCAACTCCGCCGTTTCTTTCCGAACGACGTAGCGCGTGCCTTCCCAGGACAGATAGAAACTTTCTTCGGGGCCCTGGGCATAACGAAAGTCGAGTACTCGACCGTCCGAATCCTGGCCGAGACGATAGTGGTCGCCCGGGCGCGACCGGCGGAAATCAAAGACCTCACGCATCTCTGTCGCGATCAGATGGACCGCCCCAGCGGAGATTCCCTGTCGACGCAACGAAGACCCCAGACTCTCGCCCGACCCGATCTCGCCCCGGGTGACGATCGTGAGCGAATCCGCGGCGTTCAAGCCGGCCAAGGCGCGATGGATCGGAAGGCTGTCGATCGGCACCGCGGCATAGCGGGCCAGGACTTCGCCGGTTTCGATCGAAGCGCGGTTCGTCTTGTGGAATTCGCCGGACATAGCGACTCCACCCAATGCGAAGACGCGAGGCGGGCTCGCCGCAGGACGCACGTTCTCTGCCGAGCCGATGCGAACGCCTACGCCCAGACCCACGACGAGTCCGAGCACGATCAGCCCCCAGCCGACAGCCGGGCGCGTGACGAATCGCCAAACGGCAATCGGATTTCGGTCCGACGTCATCAAGCTGCGGATCCCTTCCCGGCCGAAAGGCTCGAATCGCATATCATGCTTCTGGGGGCTCTCACTCCGGCGCTATATTTAGCCCGGAGCGAGCCCGGGTGCATCGGCAACAGCCAGTCATGATGTTGCAGCGTAGTTTTTTACCCTCA
>SMVA01046784.1_pt1 | contig 18793 bp, 21 predicted proteins | sample 2456451 | NCBI WGS metagenome assembly SMVA01 (sample SAMN11095933, study PRJNA526329) | marine sediment metagenome | biome: Marine sediment; feature: Surficial sediment; material: Deep marine sediment; isolation source: Hadal surficial sediment | place: Pacific Ocean | collected 2014-05 | depth...
GTTGATCGCCACGGGCCTGACATTGATTGTGGTGCCAGTGCTTTACAGCATGCTGGCGCCCTATACACGGTCACCCAATGCAGTGGAACGAGAGCTGGATGCGCTCCAGGAAGCGCAGGCCTGATTAAGCAGTGGCCTAATTATACTAGCTCGGCTCTGATGGCGCGTTTCTGCTCGACCTTCAGGGCCAGGGACATAATGGCGATAATCAGCATCAGGACACTGCCCGAGCTTTCGAAAATACCGCCGAAAAACGTATAGGCGAAGATGATCCAGACATAATAGCCACCAAAGGTGTGTAAACGGGACCAATTGGCACCCAGCCATTGGACCGACTGGTCATTGGACGTCAAAGCCATCAACAGGACAAAGACATAGGCAGATCCGCCAAAGACGAGGGTGATAAGCTCTGGGTCGGTGTTCGTTACGACAATCATCATCGACAAGGCACCAAAATGCACAATGTGGGCCAAGGCGAAACTAAGGCCCAGATACCGCCGGTTGGCGATGCACCAATGAGTAAAAGCATTCGGCCACCGCCGGACCATGGCAGACGCCGTGAAAGCCAGTGTGAACAAAGTGAAGGATATGCGGGCCGTCCAAATTGTGTAGGCGCGTATCGTTAACTCGCCGCCACCATAGGCGGTCCAGGCCGCAATATTGGCGACACACAGAACGACCACGGTGAGGGCAAATAGCCAATAGGGAATGCGTGACGCTTGGGCCAATGGGTTGCTCCCTGATTTACCCTAAAACACGAACAGGGTCTGACCCGTCCCAATCGACAGCCGCTGCTGCCACCATGGCGTAAAAATCGCGAACGCCTTGATCATCTTCATAGAATTCGACCATGTGGCCCAACAGGCTTGTCGTGTCGATATAGGCAAAGCGAGTACCGCCTGTGGTCGTGGCCAGATTGGCGGCCTCAAACCCTAGGGCTGCATAACGGGCGACCTCAGCATCGAAATCATCCACGAAAGACGCCACGTGATGCAGGCCTTCTTCACCGGGGGCGTACATGTCCCGGAAGGCAGACGGGGCATCATTGTTCTGCTGTACCAGCTCGATCATGATGGGCCCGCATTGGCCATAGGCGGATGTGTGGTCAAAGTGGACTTGTTTCCCCCGATACAGGCACTCAGACAGGGCGATGTGTTCCAGCACAAAAAAGGGACCCGCGCCGATAAGGTCGACCATGCGCAAGGCAGATTGAAAGACGTCGTTCACGACATAGGCGTTCTGGACGATCTGGCGTTGGATCATTAATGACATGGCGCCAGCTTATGGCGCTGGCAGATGATGTGCAACGGGCGCTTGACCTTGGGCCGTCGTGCCCCAACAATCACCGCCAGAAGATTTCATGATTCAACACGAAATACAATTGGGGGAAATACCATGATCCGTGGCATCCATCACGTCGCCTTATCCACACCAGACCTGGCAGGCAGCGTCGCGTTCTACAAAGAAGCCTTCGGGTTTGAAGTTGTCATCGAATCCGGATGGGATCGTGGCAGCGAATGGATCGATACCATTGTTGGGTTGAAGGATTCATCATCGACCCAGGTCATCATGAAGGCTGGCAATACCTATATCGAAATATTTGAATATCACACGCCGACGCCAGAACCGCTGCCCGAGGGCAACCCGGTCAACAACCATGGCTACACGCATTTCTGTGTTGATGTGGTGGATATTGATTATGAGTATGAACGTCTGACCAAATTGGGCATGAAATTCCATTGCCCACCAGGTCCTGCGGGCGAAATGGGCGGCGGCAAAATCCGCGCGACCTATGGCCGTGACCCATTCAACAATGTTGTCGAAATTCAAGAAGTTTTCGACACCCACAACGACATGTATCTGGCCATCGATTAGGGAACTCGACCATGGAAATGCGGCAATTGGGACGCACCGGCGTTACCGTCAGCAAGTTTTGCTTTGGGGCAGGGATGTTTGGCTTTTTTGGCAATGATGATGCCAAGGAATGCCAGCGTATGGTCGACCGGGCGTTGGATGCAGGCATCAACTATTTCGACACGTCCGATGTGTATTCCTATGGTGAGTCCGAGGAATTGTTGGGCAAGGCGCTGAAGGGCAAACGTGATGACGTGATCCTGGCCACCAAGTTCAGCCTGCCGATGGATGATAACCCCAACCACAAAGGCAATTCCCGCCGCTGGATCTTCCAGGCGGTCGAGGCCAGCTTGCAGCGCCTGGGGACGGACTATATCGACCTCTATCAAGTACACCGCCCTGATGTAACCACCGATATTGACGAAACCCTGGGGGCGCTGTCTGACCTGATCCATCAGGGCAAGGTGCGGATGATCGGGTCATCGACTTTTCCGGCAGAGCTGTTGGTGGAATCCCAATGGACCTCTGAAAAAAGGGGGCGGGAACGCTTCTGTACTGAACAGCCGCCCTATTCGATCTTTGCCCGCAAGATCGAAGCCGACGTGCTGCCGGTCTGCCAGAAATATGGCATGGGTGTTGTTGTTTGGAGCCCGCTGGCCCAAGGCTGGCTGACCGGCAAATGGCGCCGTGGTGCCACGCCCAATGATACCAATCGTCAAAAGCTGCAACCGCATCTGTTTGATATGACCCGTGACGATAATCAGCTGAAGCTGGACAAGGTCGAGGCCCTGTCCAAGGTTGCCGCCGAGGCTGGCATTTCGATGATGCACATGGCCATGGCGTTTACTTGCGCGCACCCTGCTGTGTCGTCTGCGATTATTGGCGCGCGCACCGAAGATCAGTTAGAGGGATTGTTGGCGGGTGCTGACATTACGTTGTCCGATGACGTGCTGGATGCAATCGACGCCATCTGTCCGCCGGGCACCAATATCAGCCACGATGACGATGGCTATCAAGCGCCAGCGATTGGCGACAGAAGCTTGCGTCGCCGGTCAGCCCCAGACGTTCAGGAAGCCGACCGCGAGACCATCAGCAATATCGAAAATTTCCGCAAAGAAAAAGGCCGGTAAAAACCAGCCCTCTCCATACTCAGATTTAGGTTGCGACTGGCGCCTGTCGCCAAACTCAGGATGAGAAGCGCGATTAGCGCCTGTCAAAAGTGATGTGCAGATGCGGCAGGCCACGCAGGATGATGCTTGGTTCAGCCATCGGTTCACCGTGGGCTTCATCAATGCGGATATTCTTCATCCGTGCCAACAGGGCAGGGAAGCCAAGATTGAGTTCCTGGCGGGCAAGCGGGGCCCCCACGCAATGATGCACGCCAGAGCCAAAGGCTAATTGCGAGCCCGCATTTTTGCGGTGAATGTCCAAATCATTCGGGCATTCGAACTGACGTTCGTCCCGATTGGCCGCGCCATAGCGCAACATCAGCACGTCGCCAGCTTTCAGTGGATAGCCGCCCAATTCGGTGTCTTTGGTGACCACGCGGGGTAATCCCTGCACCGGGGCTTCAAGACGCAAGGTTTCTTCGACAAAGCTGCGGACCAGTTTCTTGTCCGTCAACTGTTCCTGAACCTCAGGATTCTTACACAGCAACAACATGCCCCAACCGAAGGTGCTGGTGGTGGTTTCGTGGCCCGCCACCAGGAACTGGTTGAGGATAGAGATAATTTCAGGATCTGTCAGCGGGCGATCTTCCTCTTCCAGCCGTGCTGTGGCCAGGATGGTGATCATGTCGTCCTTGGGGTCTTTGCGTCGCTTATTGGCGGTATCGATCAGGAACTTTTGCAGATCAACGCCATATTGCATGCGCACCATGGACTCTTCCAACGTCAATTGCGTCAGGCGCAGGGCACCCGCAGCATGGGTCGCCGCGATGTTGAAGAACTTGCGCTCTTCTTCACCATCGGGAATACCCAAACGGTCGGCAATGATCCGAAGCGGCACCGGAAAGGCGAATCTTTCCATATAGTCTATTTTGCCTTCATCAATGAAGGTGTCGATGGTCTCTTCAATCACTTCAGTGATGTAAGGTTCCATCTTTCTGACGTTACCTGCGGTGAACACCCGATTTACAAGCGAGCGATAACTGGTGTGCTCTGGCGGGTCCAGGGTCAGCATGGTGGGCGGTGGCAGCACCATCTGTTGGGCGATGGCCATAAATTTCGCTTGCTCTTCTTCGGTGGCGCTTTCCAAAAACTGAAAACCCGCGGCCCCCAAAACATTGTCGAACTTGGACGAGAATGTTTCCGTGTCCCGCAGCACCTGGATTAACAGGTCATAGCGGGTGACGACGTGAGAATTCATCGCCTCTTGATAGAATACGGGCGCATCGTCGCGCAGCTTGTGATAGGCGTCCCACGGGTCGATCAGGGTGCTCGGCTCAAATAGATTGATGTCATCCAGGTCTATATCTGGTGTTTTAACGGCAGTGCTCATTGTGCTCTCCACAGTCATGCATGTGGTGGAAGTATAGTGCAGCTGTGCTAACGTGCCAGCACAATGATGCACTAATTTGGCCCTTTTTTTGAGGGGCTTCGGAGAGCCCAATGATTGGCACCAATGAACAATTCGACCAATTTATCACCGACCATCGCTGGGCGGTGATCACCACTTTGCGCAAGGGTGGGCATCCGTCCAGCTCGTTTGTTGCCTATGCCCGCGATGGCGATACATTGTTGGTCAGCACACCGGGCACGACCTTAAAGCGCAAAACGCTGGAAGCCGATGATCGGGTGACGATTTGTGTCACGACCAATCAAGAACCGTTCAACTTTGTTACGGTCGAAGGCAAGGCCACCATCGAGCACGATAATTTGGTGGAAAATACCCGCAAGGTGTTTGCCAGAATTAAAGATACCGGCTTTACCGAGCCCGCTGATTTGGAAGGTTGGTTGCGGGACCAACAGCGCGTCATGATCCGCATCCATCCGGACCGCGTCAGCGGCGTCATTCGCTAGCGCTGGAACCAGTTTTCCATGGCCATTGATCCTTCCCGACTGTCAGAAATCGGGCCGCAGGGCGGGTATTCCCATCGGTTGGTGCGCATTCGGCGCAAGGCGCAGACCCGTTTTGGCCGCAGCCCGGCTTTGGTGCGTGCGGTCGGGATCATGGTGCTGGCTTCGCTGGTTTTTAACTTGATGAATGCGGTCATCCGGCATCTGTCGTCAGGTGCGTATTCGTCGATGCATCCATTCGAGATTGCATTTTTCCGGAATATATTCGGCCTGGTCGCACTGACACCGTTCTTTATTCACCAAGGACTGGCGCCCTTTAAGACCCAACAAATCTCCAAGCACCTGCTGCGCGCGTTGATCAATGTTGTGTCGATGATGTGCTTTTTTTACGCCATTTCGATCACGCCCCTGGCCGAGATCGCCTCGCTGGGGTTCACCCTGCCGCTATTCGTGACGATATACGCGACGTTGTTTTTCGGCGAACGGCTGCGCATTCGGCGGATCACGGCCCTGATCGTCGGGGGTATTGGTGCGGCCATCATTGTGCGGCCCTGGGAAGGGTCGATGGAATTGGGTGCCTGGTTGGTACTGGCTGGCAGCGCCATCTGGGGCATCGCCTTGTTGATCACCAAGTCTATGGCCGTGAAAGATTCGTCTCTGACGATCACGGCTTGGGCAGCTGTCTTGTTGGCAATCCTGGCATTTGTCCCCGCCCTGACCGTATGGCAGTGGCCCACGGGTGAACAACTTGCCTGGCTGGCGCTAATTGGTGCGCTGGGCACCACCGGGTCAATAATGATCGTTGAATCCCTGAAATTGGTCGAGGCTAATGCCTTGATGCCCTATGACTTTATCAAATTGATATGGGCAGCATTGGTTGGCTTTGTGTTTTTTGATGAAATTCCGGATATTTGGGTCTGGGTCGGCGGCGCTGTCATTTTCACCAGCACAGTTTATTTGACCTACCGCGAGTCAAAAGTGCAAAAAGAGATCGAACTGAAAAACGAGCAGGAAGCAAATTCCTGATAAAGGGAAAATATGGAAGACCTAAACCTAGAAACTGTTAAGTGCGAGATCGTCGAAGATCACATTGCCATTGTCAAATTGGACAATCCGCCCGTGAATGCTCATTCCATGCAGATGTTGGATGATCTGACATTGACGATGGATCGCCTCAGCGATATTGACGAAGTTCGTGCTGTCATCCTAACCGGCGAAGGCAAAGTGTTCTGCGCGGGGGCCGACATCAAAGGCCGGGCAGGGGCAAAGCCCCAAAAGGGCGCGCATTGGCAAAGCAGCCGCAAGGCGCGCGAGGCCTATCATTCTATCCGCGAATGCACCAAGCCGGTTATCGGTGCGCTAAATGGTGCAGCCCTTGGTGGTGGCCAGGCCATGGCCGCGTCGTGCGATATTCTGATCGCCTCTGAAAAAGCCTGTCTTGGCCTGCCAGAAATTGATGTGGGCCTGTTGGGTGGCCAACGCCATGCAATGCGTCTGTTCAGCCATTCCCGCCTGCGCACCATGGCCCTGACGGGTCAGCGTATCTATGGGCCAGAGCTGTACCGCACCGGTGTTGTCGAAGAGTGCACAACGCCAGAGGGCCTGATGGACGCCGCCATGAAAATGGCCCGCACGCTGGCATCCAAAAGCCCACTAGCCATGACCATGGCCAAGGCATCCCTCAATGCGATTGAGGAAATGAGCCTGCGCGATGGTTACCGTTACGAACAGAACCTGACGGGCCAGTTGAGTAAGTCAGCGGACTCTAAAGAAGCCATGTTGGCCTTCGCTGAAAAGCGTGCGCCAGTGTTTACGGGTAAGTAGGCTCCGATAACGCCTGGTCGCGTCTTTCGAGGCGCGACCGGCTTGCCACTGCCGGGCCGTGATTATCAGCCTCACGAACAAATTTGTCAGAATTTGGTAAGTGACTTGTTTAACAAATTTGTTAGCACTCTGTTGTGTTGAGTGCCAAAATTTCCTATACATCCTCTTGAATTCTGGAAAAGCGATCTTATATGAGTTCGCGAAGGGTTGTTGTTGATCTCAATTGCTGATCAAACCCTTGGGAATAGTAAGAGTTTTAGAGATAACCAAGAACAGATCTTAAGGAGGTCACTCAATGAGTTTCAAACCTTTGCATGATCGCGTCGTTGTACGACGGATCGAAGAGGACGAAAAAACAGCTGGCGGGATCATCATCCCTGACGCTGCCAAGGAAAAGCCATCAGAAGGCGAGATTGTCTCTGTTGGCGCCGGTGCCCGCGATGACCGCGGCGAACTGATTGCCCCAGACGTCAAGGCAGGCGACCGCGTCCTGTTTGGCAAATGGTCGGGTACAGAAATCAAGATCGACGGTGAAGACCTATTGATCATGAAAGAGTCCGACATTATGGGTATAATTGACTAGTAGGGAAGAACAGAACAATGGCTCCTAAAGAAATTATTTTTTCAACCGAGGCCCGAACGCGTATGCTGCGTGGCGTCGATATTCTTGCTGACGCTGTAAAGATTACGCTGGGCCCAAAAGGCCGCAACGTGCTGATCGATAAAAGCTTCGGTGCTCCAAAAATCACAAAAGACGGCGTGACCGTTGCCAAAGAAATCGAACTTGCTGACAAGTTTGAAAACATGGGCGCACAGATGGTCCGTGAAGTTGCCTCCAAGACCAATGACGTCGCCGGTGACGGCACAACCACTGCAACAGTTCTTGCACAAGCCATCATTCAGGAAGGCGCCAAGTCTGTCGCAGCGGGTTTCAATCCCATGGACCTGCGTCGTGGTATTGATCTGGCTGTTGAAGCCGTCGTCAAAGACCTGACCAAACGGTCTCGCGCAGTATCATCCAATGCCGAGATTGCCCAGGTTGGCACGATTGCCGCCAATGGCGATGCTGAAGTTGGCAAGATGCTGGCCCAGGCTATGGACAAAGTTGGCAATGAAGGCGTCATCACCGTTGAAGAATCCAAGAGCCTGGATACAGAGCTCGACGTTGTTGAAGGCATGCAGTTTGACCGCGGTTACCTGTCGCCTTACTTCATCACCGACGCTGAAAAGATGCTGACGGACCTTGAAGATCCGTACATTCTGCTGCACGAAAGCAAGCTTTCCAGCCTGCAAGCCATGCTGCCTATCCTGGAAACAGTGGTGCAGTCCGGCAAACCTCTGCTGATCATTGCTGAAGACATCGAAGGCGAAGCTCTTGCAACGCTGGTTGTTAACAAGCTGCGTGGCGGCCTGAAAGTTGCTGCCGTCAAAGCCCCTGGTTTTGGTGATCGCCGGAAGGCCATGTTGGAAGACATCGCCATTTTGACCAATGGTCAGGTGATCTCTGAAGATCTCGGCATCAAGCTGGAAAACGTCACCATCGATATGCTGGGCACTGCCAAGCGTATTACCATCACCAAGGATGAAACCACAATCGTCCGCGGTGCTGGCGATAAAGACGCCATTGAGGGTCGTTGCAACCAGATCCGTGCACAGATCGAAGAAACGTCATCTGAATATGATCGTGAAAAGCTGCAAGAACGCCTCGCCAAGCTGGCTGGTGGTGTTGCCGTAATCAAGGTCGGTGGCGCAACTGAAACCGAAGTGAAAGAACGCAAGGACCTAGTCGAAGACGCGTTGAACGCAACACGCGCCGCTGTTGAAGAAGGCGTGGTTGCCGGTGGTGGTTCTGCCCTGCTTTATGGCATCCGTGCCATCCAGCGCGTGCGGACTGCCAATGACGACCAAAAAGTCGGTGTTGAAATCGTTCGCCGTGCCCTGCAGGCCCCTGTCCGTCAGATCGCTGAAAATGCGGGTGTTGATGGTGCCGTGGTTGCTGGCAAGTTGCTGGAAAGCGACGACACAAACTTTGGTTTTGATGCTCAGAAGGAAGAATATACCGATCTCGTAAAGGCCGGTATTATCGATCCAACCAAGGTTGTTCGCGTAGCGCTGCAGGATGCGGCTTCTGTTGCAGCCCTGTTGATCACGACTGAAGCCATGATCGCTGACAAGCCAGAGCCCGCAGGCGCTGGTGGCGGCATGGCCGGTGGCGGCATGCCCGACATGGGCGGCATGGGCGGTATGGGTGGCATGGGCTTCTAAGCCAGCCAACCATCCGAACCCTTGGGTTCAAGAAATTAAGGGTCGCACTGATGTGCGCCCCTTTTTTTGTGGGTGAAGCCCTGGTCCCATCCTTCGACATGCTCAGGACATGCTTCGATACGATCGCAACGCGATCACTCAGGACGAATCGGGTGGGTTGGGGTGAGCATTTATTCCACAAAAACCGATTGTCATGCGGGGCAGGGCGAAGCCCGGTCAGACCCAGTATCCAGACATCAAAAATGCCCCTGCCATCGGCGGGGACATTCATTTTCTCTGGATTCCATGTCGCAACCTGACTTTTAGTCAGGGCATGGAAAGACGATGGAGTTTAAATCTCCGGCAACCCCTCAATATTATCATCCAGCTGTACCCTCATGCTCTTCAGCATCATGCATACCAGGGTGTACTGGCCGACGCCCATGATGATATCGACCTTCTGCAGGTCGTTATAGTGTTTGTCCATTTCGGCCCAGGTATCGTCGGTGATGTCGGTGGTGCTGAACAGCTCGTCGGCCGCCACCATCAGCACTTTATCTTCTGGTGCCCAGCCAGGGGTGTCGGGGCCGCGGGCGATGTTGAGGATTTCTTCGTCGCTCAGCCCGGCGCGTTTGCCGATGATCCGGTGTTGGCCGAATTCATAGTCTGACTGGTGGTTCCAGCCCGTCCGCAAAAAGACGATCTCACGCTGGCGTGGCGACAGTTCGCTGCGGCCGATGACATAAGCGGCAAACCGGTTCCAGGGCTTGAAGGCCTTGGGGTGGTTCGCCAGCGTCCGGATCACATTGACCTTGTTGAGGTCTTTATTGTCACGGATGTCTTCGGGAAGCTCTGCATCGCTGAGTGCCTTGATGCGGGCGGGTCCTGGAATAGCCAATGGCTTAGGCCATCATGTCGACAACAGAGGAAACTTCGTACTTGTTGGCGATGGTGCCTTTTGGTTTCAGGGCGGCCATGCCGCCCTGGAAGGCGGCCATGTGTGGGGTGGCGAAGTGAAGGTCGAGGCCTTCCTGGCTTTCCCATGCCTCGAAAATCCGCACGAGGCCAGCCTCGGAGAAGTCCTGGCTGAAGGCATAGGTGATGCAGGTGGGTTCCTTCATGGTTTCAATGACCATGGTGCGGCACAGGTCTGCCATAGCGTCCATATTTTCTTCAGGGATGCGAATTTCAGCTGCAATAACAAGCATGTTTATTTCCTTTTTTTGGATGGGGTATTTTGCCGGATTATTTAGTCTGGGCAAAGAGTGATGGCAGGACAGCGACCTGTCAATACACAGATGGCCCCAAGGCCGTCGGGGGCATCGACATTCACCCCAGTTTGGTTATGATGCGCGCAAATTTGGATTCGAGAACTGACCAGTAACAACGAAATATCGGAGAGTAAAATGAACCTAGACGGATTTTCAGCCATCATCACCGGTGGTGCATCCGGCCTTGGTGCCGCAACGGCTCGTGAGCTGACATCACGCGGCGTTAAAGTCACCCTTTGGGACCTGAACGAAGACCTCGGCAATGAAGTCGCCAACGAACTTGGTGGCGCTTTTGCCAAGGTTAATGTGTCGTCTGAAGAAGACGCGCTGGCTGGCCTTGAAGTTGCGATGTCTGCCCATGGCGCGCCGCGCATCCTGATCAACTGTGCTGGCCTGGGCCGTGCGCACAAGATCGTCGGCAAAGATGGCCCCATGCCGCTGGACGATTTCAAATTTGTCGTCGAAACCAACCTCATCGGTACGTTCAATTGCTCTCGTTTGGTTGCGGCAGAAATCTGCAAGACCGAGCCAATGGAACACGGTGAACGCGGTGCTATTGTCAACACAGCTTCGGTCGCTGCTTTTGATGGTCAGATTGGCCAGATTGCGTATACGGCGTCGAAGGCTGGTATCGTCGGCATGACCCTGGTGATGGCCCGTGATCTGTCAAACATGGGTATTCGCGTCAATACCATCGCACCTGGTATCTTCCAGACGCCGTTGTTTGCCCGCGCACCGCAGAACGTTGTGGATTCCCTGGCAGCTTCCGTGCCGTTCCCCAAGCGTCTTGGTGAAGCCCCTGAATTTGCGGCCATGGCTGTTCAGTTGTGTGAAAATTCCTACATGAATGGCGAAACCATCCGTCTTGATGGCGCTATTCGTATGGCACCGCGCTAGTTTCTCAACATTGTTGAGTTTGAAGGCCGCTCCATCTGGGGCGGCCTTTTTTCTGTAAACGCCCTATTCAATCCGTCATCCTGCACCCTGACCGCAAGGTCAGGTTACGATGCGGGATCCAGTCAAAAAGAAGTGCTCTGGAATCCCTGGATTCCAGCTTCCGCTGGAATGACGGTTTCACCGATTACCCGGCCGCTTTTTCTTCTCGCCACCACATATACAGGCCACTGAGTACGATGATGGCGGTGCCAACCCAGGTCCAATTGTCGGGCAGATTGCCAAATAGCACATAGCCAAACAGCGTTGCCCAGATCAATTGCGAATAGCCAATAGGTGCTAGCAGGGACGGGCTGGCGTGGCGCAGGGCCCCGATCATAAAACCCTGGCCGACAATGCTGCAGATGCCGATGCCGACCAGATAGAAGGCCGTGTCCCACGTAAACGGCTTCCAGAAGAACGGCACCATGAATGACGTGCCGACGACCCCGATCACCGCCGTGTAGAACATCGTTACCAGGCCGTTGTCCTTGTCTTGCACCATGCGCGTGACGATGACGCTGATGGCCCAACAGGTCGCAGCGGCGATAGAGAACAGACCGGCCGGATGAAAGCTTTCCGTCCCGGGGCGGATAATGACAAGGGCACCGATAAAACCTGCGGCAATGGCAATCCAGCGGTGCTTGCCGACAATTTCTTTCAAAAAGAAGATCGACAGGATGGTGATCAGGAACGGATTGATAAAGTTGATCGCCGTCATGGTCGCAAGCGGCAGATAGGCCAGGCCCGCGACAAAGAAGATCCCGGCCAACATCATCACGATCCCGCGCAGCAATTGCAGCAGGGGGTGACGTGTGGCCAACGCGCCAATACCGCCAGCATGAATAATGAAAGGGATCAGCATCAGCACCTGGATGCCCGTCCGCCCCCAAGTGATGGCAATCGCATGATATCCCTGTTCGCCCAACCCTTTGGACAGGACGTCGATGCCGGAATACATCACAAAAGCCCCCAGCATCATGAAGACGCCAGATGCGGTGTTTTGGATTTTGGGGGATATTGTCTGATCGGTCATTCGGCACTAGGTGTAAGTGGTTAGCCTGCGTTACTGTCCTTACAGCCTTATGAAGTCAGAGGGAAGAAATGCCTTTATATAGATACGCCGCTGGTTTGGGGATTACGGCCTTGGTCGTCGTATTCCTGGTCGTTGGTCAGCAATTGCTCATCCCGTTCGCTATTGCCATCATGACATGGTTCTTGATCGATGCGCTGGCGCTGGGCATTTCCAGTCTGCCCTTCGCAGGAAAATATCTACCGACTTTTGCCTGTAAGTCTTTGGCGGTGATCGGTGTGATATCTGCCCTAGGGGGCATCTTGGTCTATACGGGGGACAGTCTGGTCAAGGTGGTGCAAGACGCACCGATGTATCAGCACAATTTGGAACGGCTGATGGCGCAGGTCAGCGCCTTCATTGGCATTGAAGAAACTCCCAGCATCAATCAGTTGGTTGACCAGATTGAATTTGGGCCCTTTGTCGCATCGATCGCAAGCGAATTGGCCAATGGTATTGCCAATGCGGGGCTGGTGCTGATCTATTTGCTGTTTTTACTGATGGAGCATGACAGCTTCGACAAGAAGATAGCGGCGATATTTGGTGACGATAATAGCCGTCGCCGGGTCCAGAATATCATTGCGCAGATTGGCACTGACATTCGGCAATATATCTGGATCAAGACTTTGATGAGCCTGGTTACCGGTGTGCTCAGCCTGATTGTCCTGATGGCTGTAGGGATTGAGTATGCCTCATTCTGGGCGTTGTTGATTTTCCTGCTGAATTACATCCCGGTCGTGGGGTCCTTAATCGGTGTTTTGTTCCCGGCATTGTTAGCATTGGTACAGTTTGAATCCCTGACAAATTTCTTCATTCTGGTGCCGCTCTTGACCGTCATTCAGATCGGTGTGGGTAATATTCTGGAACCCAAATTGATGGGCAGTTCCCTGAATCTCAGCGCCATTGTCGTGCTGTTATCCTTGGCCGTATGGGGTTCTATCTGGGGGATTGCCGGGATGTTCCTGAGTGTACCGATCACGGTTTTTCTGATGATTATCTTCTCGAACGTGCCCCAGACCCGTGCTATAGCGATCATCCTTTCATCAGATGGCGACATAAAAACCCTCGATCATGAATGACCAAACAAGCCTAATTCCTGCCCCGGTCAGGGACAGTATCAGCGTTCCCGGGCGCGGTGATTTTTCGATTTTGCGGTGGGACGGCGATAGCGACAAGCCGTTGCTGGTGTTCTGCCATGCGACGGGCTTTAACGCGCAGACCTATACCAGCCTGCTGTCGCCATTGGCGGACCAGTTCCGCATCATTGCCGTCGACCAGCGTGGTCATGGCTTCAGCGATGCCCCCAAAGACCTGGCCGACCTGAAGGGTTGGCACACCTATGGTGATGATCTGATCGGCATCATGACGGTGATCGACGAGCCAGCGTTCCTGTCCGGTCATTCAATGGGCGGGACTGTGTCGCTGATGATGGCCGCGGGCAGGCCTGACTTAGCGCTTGGATTACTGTTGGTTGAACCCGTGCTTATTCCGCCGACGGTCGGTCGTTTCATGGCCCTCTCCCATCTGATCGGCAGGCCCATAAAGTCGCCACTCTCTATTGGTGCTGCCCGCAGGCGCGCAGAGTTTGCCTCGCGTGAGGCCATGCTAAGTTCCTATCAGGGACGGGGTGCCTTTGCCACCTGGCCGGACGTGTTCATCAAGGACTATGTCGACGGCGGTTCCCATGTAATCTCAGATGACAAGACGGTTCTCGCTTGTGCCCCCGCGTGGGAAAGCAAAACCTTCACCATGGCCAGTCACAAGATCTGGCGCCAAATTGGCAACGTGACATGCCCGACTAAAATTTTGTTTGCCGAAACCAATTCGACGATGCGCGGTGGCGCCGAGAGCACCATCCGCGCCAAGCAGCCCGACTGGACTATCGAACAAGTCGCTGGCGCATCCCACTTCCTGCCGATGGAATTCCCGGAGTTGGTCCGGGAAAACCTCTTGAATCTGGCGGGTCTTTCTTAAGGCCGCAAGCGGCCCGGCGAACTTTTTCGCCGCCCTCGCGGAACCGCGTGCCTAGGCACGCTGGCGCGAGCGAAATTAAGCTGTCTGGGTATTATCCAGGACAAGTTCGCTGCCATTGGCAAAGCTGGATTCGTCAGACGCCAAGAACAAAATCCCGTTCGCTATTTCGTCCGCCTGGCCAAGTCGGCCTTGGGTGCGAATGAACGCTTTGTCCATTGATCGAGAGCCGTCGCCTATCTGGTCTCTGATATCTTGGGCCATAGACGTATCGATGAGGGCAGGATGCACAGAATTCACCCTGATTTCCGTACCCATGGCCAGCATTTCCTTAGCTGCTGCCTTCGTCATCAGACGCACGGCGCCCTTGGTGGCGCAATAGCCGACGCCAGAGGGTGATCCAGACCTGCCAGCAACCGAAGACATATTGATAATGGAGCCCTTGCCCGCCTTTTTCATGGCCCGAACACCGTGCTTCATCCCCAGGAAGACCCCTTCGATGTTAACAGCATTTTGGCGCCTGAAGTCTTCCAGCGGAAAATCCTCCAGCCTGTGCATGATTATAATCCCGGCATTATTCAGCAGCACATCCAGTTGGCCTTCATTGGCCAGAATGTCCGCCATGACGGATTCCCACTCGGCTTCTTCTGTCACATTGTGGTGCAAAAAGCGCGCGCTGCCACCATCGGATGTGATCAGGTTCACAGTTTCCTGGCCACCAGCGTCATCAAAGTCTGTGACGATGATGTGGGCGCCCTCTTGAGCCATTCGTTGTGATGCGGCACGACCAATCCCTTTGCCCCCGCCTGTGACCAAAACGGTCTTGTTGTCCATACGTCCCATGAAATCGTCTCCGGTTATTGCCTAATTTTTGGCCCAAATTTTGGCTATTCTGGCACACTTGCGCCAACATCAAAGTGCTAACTTGACCCGGGCTGAAATCTCGTGTTTCTAGGGGGTCCAATATAGGAAGGTAAGAGTATGGCGAATTCATTCGCAGATTATCGCAAAACATTTGAAGAACGCGTCACCAGCATCGTGTGGTGCACTGTGGCCACGATCGACACCAAGGGGCGTACACGCTCCAGAATGCTGCACCCAAACTGGGAGCTGGACGGTGACACGCCGGTTGGTTGGATTGCAACGGGCCGCAACAGCCTGAAAGCCAAGCACCTGGCCGCTAATTCGCATTTGTCGATGACCTATTGGACCCCAGCGCATGAACAGGTGATGGCCGATTGCGACACGGAATGGGTCGAAGACATGGATGAAAAGAAACGCATGTGGGACCTGTTCAAGTCGACGCCAGAACCCTATGGCTATGATTTGGGTGGCTTTTGGAAAGACGTCAATGATCCAACCTATGGACTGTTGAAATGCACCCCGTGGCGCATTGAAATGTGGACCGTTGGGGAAATGAGCACCGGCGTGCCCGCAACTGTCTGGACGCCCTGAGGAGCGCAATTTTAGATGGCTAAACTAGGCACCACCGCGCCTGAATGGTTTGATCAGGCTGTGGCCGCTTCTTATGAGGATCGCACAGTCAATATTGAAGGCTGTGATATCCATTACATGCTTTGGGGCGACGCTGGGAAACCAGGACTGCTGCTGGTGCATGGCGGCGGTGCCCACGCCAATTGGTGGTCGTTCCTGGCACCCTTCTTTACGGATCACTATCAGGTTGCGGCCCTCGACTTATCGGGCTGTGGCGACAGTGGCCGGCGCGAAGACTATTCTGCCGAATTGTTTTCTGCCGAGTTGATGGGCGTATGCAAGGACGCAGGGTTCGAGGCCAGGCCGATTATTGTGGGCCACAGCTTTGGTGGTTTTGTCACCCTTAACACGGGTGTCATGTTTGGCGAACAATTGAAGGGCATTGTGCTGGTGGATTCACCCGTACGGCCGCCAGATTACAATTGGCAGCGCTCTGCCAGCAGGGCGCCGATCAGGACCAAGAAAATCTATCCGACTTTTGAAGAAGCCGTTGAACGCTTTCGACTGATGCCGCCGCAGGAATGCGCCAATGACTATGTCCTGGAACATATTGGCCGCCATTCTCTGGTTGAAGGCGATGGTGGTTGGTCGTGGAAGTTTGACGACCAATTGTTTCGCAAATTTCGTTTTGGCGACATGTCAGAGGCCCTGGCCAGTCTGGAATGCAGGGTAGGGGTGATCTACGGTGATCGCAGTGCTTTGTTTACGCAAGAAGTCGCCGACTACATGTTTGAGGTTCTCGACAGCTCGGTGCCGTTCATCGCGATCCCAGAGGCTGACCACCATCTGTTCCTGGATCAGCCTCTGGCCTTTGTGTCGGCCCTGCGGACGCTGTTGGCAGAATGGCGGCATTCGAGGCCACACAGGGGTGTTTAAGGTCGCCAACCCTACGCCTTTCGTCTCGAGTGATTTTTCATAAAATGAAAAATCGTATCGAGAGGCGTGAGGAGTGCGAAGAAAGTACCCCCTGAGCATAGCTCACGCACCTCGATACAATTTGTCGCTTCGCGTCAAACCACTCGGCACGAACGGGGAGGAAGTAGAGAACTTGATTAAGGTCTAATGCTATACCCCACCGGGCCCAGTTGGTCCTTCAATAAGGGTGCCGAAATATCTAGCCAGGCACACAGGCGCGCGCGGGTCTCCCTGGGGTCGATCAAATCGTGGATGTTGAACTGTTCGGCGCGTTGGAACATGGCGCCGGCCTGAGACATTTCCTGTTCCAACTCGGCGCGCTTGGCGTCGGGGTCGTCAGCGGCCGCAATTTCCTTGGCAAAGGCTATCGCGACACCGCCTTCGACGGGCAGGGCGCCCATTTCGGCGGACGGCCACGCAAAGACAGTGCCGTCGGGTCCGTAATGGCCCGCAGCGGCAACACCAAAGCTTTTACGAATAACGATAGACGCCCAGGGCACTCGCGACTGCATGGCCGCGAACACAAAGGCGGTGCCATAGCGAATGGTGGCCGCCTGTTCAGCCTCTGGCCCGATCATAAAGCCGGGTTCGTCCACCAGGCTGACGATAGGCAGATGGAAGGTATCGCATAAGTCAATGAAACGACGGACCTTTTGCGACCCGTCTGCCGTCATGGACCCGGCGAGATATTTGCAGTCTGCGCTTAGAATACCAACCGGGCGGCCATTGAGGCGTGCCAATCCGGTGATCTGTCCCGGGCCATATTTCTTGCCCATTTCGAAGAATCTGCCCTTGTCGACGATCAGTTTGATCAGTTTTCGTCCATTATATATTTTGCGGCGATCCCGCGGGATGATCGACAAAAGTTCTTCCTCGGCCCGATCCACTGGGTCATCACACGCAATGACGGGGGGCAGTTCCCAAACATTGTTGGGCATATAACTCAGGAAAGTTCTGACTTGCGCGAAGGCGTCTTGTTCATCCTTAGCCAGATTATCGACGACCCCATTTTTAAGGTGTATTTGCGAACCGCCAAGTTCCTCTTTGGTCATGGCCACGCCTAATGCGCGTTCAACAACGGCAGGACCGGCCACAAGGACCTGGGCGGTTTTCTCGGTCATGACGGAAAAATGCGACGCCACAAGCCTGGCCGCGGGAAACCCTGCAACAGGTCCGCAAGCCGCTGCAACCACGGGAACCGTCGCCATGGCCTCGCCAAAGGACTGGAATCGCGCACGGCCAAAGACGGGCCCGAAATTAAGGCCGCCGCCACTTGACCCCGCGACGGAGCCACCGCCACCCTCCAAAAACCGAACAAGGGGGACTTTGTATTGAATGGCAATGTCTTCGGCATAGACGCTGCGGCGCAAACCTGCAGCATTGGGCGACCCACCTTTGAGGGTGAAATCTTCGCCTCCGATGGCGACCCGTCGGCCACCAATTTCACCAAATCCCAAAACGTAATTGGCGGGTGAATATCCGACGATTTTGCCGTCGGTATCCAGTTCAGCGCTGCCTGCCATTTCGCCCTGTTCGTGGAAGCTGCCTTCATCCAGCACGCCGTCAATGCGCTCGCGAATGGTTAGGCGCCCTTTGGCGTGATGGCGCTTTACACTCTCTTCGCCGCCTTGAATCTTGGCCCATTTTCGGCGTTCACGAATTTGGTCGACTTCTTTATCCCAGCTCATATCGGACTGTCCTCAGCAAAATTAGATTTGATGCAGAGTAGACTTGACCTGTCCGCGCCTGCAACCGCACACTTGAATTTTCTTGAGGATCCGGCACGAAATGGACGTAACTGAAGACGTATTGTCGGCCAATGAGGCCTTCTATGATGCATTTGTCGCAGGGGACATGCAGGCCATGTCGGCTGTTTGGGCCGCGCAAACGCCCATAACCTGTCTGCATCCGGGCTGGGCACCCGTCGCCGGTCGTGAAGCCGTGTTGGAAAGCTGGCGGGGTATCGTTGAGAGCCCACAGCGCCCAATTATCGAATGCCATCAACCCAGCGTCGGCATCCATGGCGAAATGGCGATTGTGCTGTGTTACGAATCCTTGGGCGGGGGGTTTTTGTTTGCGACCAACATCTTTGTTCAGGAAGACGGCGCGTGGCGCATGATCCATCATCACGCAGGCGGGCCGGTCGCGCCGCCTAAATTAAGGTGACCCTCACATTTGGTTAGTGGGCATGGCCTTGA
>SMVA01009398.1_pt1 | contig 18777 bp, 19 predicted proteins | sample 2456451 | NCBI WGS metagenome assembly SMVA01 (sample SAMN11095933, study PRJNA526329) | marine sediment metagenome | biome: Marine sediment; feature: Surficial sediment; material: Deep marine sediment; isolation source: Hadal surficial sediment | place: Pacific Ocean | collected 2014-05 | depth...
ACCTGCCCAGGGACGTATCTATTCCACAATCGGTGGTTATCATCGTCTTTGCCGATACCCTGGTGGCACTGCTGGCTGGCCTGGTGATATTCCCCGCCGTATTCAATAACGGTCTCGACCCCGCTGCGGGTGTCGGCCTGATTTTTCAGACCCTGCCGGTCGCCTTCGCCCAGATGCCGGGGGGTTATGTTTCCAGTGTGATGTTCTTTACCCTGCTGGCTGTCGCCGGCATCACCTCCATGGTGGGTTTGATTGAGTGTGTTACCGCCTGGATGGAAGACCATCACGGCTTTGCCCGTCACATCAGCGCGATGATGGTGGTGGGCGCGGTCGCCCTGCTCAGTGTGTTCAGTATCCTGTCTTACAACGTTTTTTCAGAGTTGCAGTTCATGGGCAGGGATTTGAACGGTGTGCTGGACTACTTCTCCAACCAGATCCTGCTACCCCTGGGTGGACTGCTGATTGCCGTGTTCGTGGGTTGGTTCGTCAACACCCGGATTTCAGCCGAGGAGCTTGAGTTCAAGAACCCTGCCCTGTTCCAGATCTGGCATTTTCTGCTGCGTTATCTGGTGCCGCCGGCGGTACTTATTATTTTTGTAATGGGCGTTACTGAATAACAAAAATTTGAAGCGGCCCTCTCGGCCGCAGGCGGAGAGCGGTCTATGTTGGGAACCATCAGCGATTTTCTCTGGAGTTATGTGCTGATTGTGTTGTTGGTAGGCCTGGGCCTCTGGTTCACCGTCGCTTCACGCTTCGTCCAGTTCCGCTACTTTGCTCAGATGTTCCGCTCCCTGGGTCGGGGCATGCACCATGAGGGTACGCATGTCAGTTCCTTCCAGGCACTGGTAGTCAGCGTGGCCGGTCGCGTCGGTGGCGGCAATATTGCCGGGGTGGCTGTAGCCATCACGCTGGGTGGGCCCGGCGCCGTGTTCTGGATGTGGATGATTGGTTTAATGGGCATGGCCACCAGTTTCTTTGAGTGCTCGCTGGCGCAGCTCTACAAACGGGCAGAGCCAGACGGTACCTATCGCGGCGGCCCCGCCTATTACATGAGCTATGGCCTGGGCAAGCCGTGGATGGCGGCGATTTTTTCCGTGCTGTTACTGGTTACTTTCGGTTTCGGTTTCAATGCGGTGCAGTCCTATATCGTGGCCACCTCCATGCAGGCTTCTTTTGGTGTGCCCACCTGGGCAACCGGACTGTTCCTGGCCGTTGGCATCGGCATGATAATTTTCGGGGGCATCAAGCGTATTGCCAAGGTCGCCGAGATCGTTGTGCCGGTAATGGCCATCGGCTATTTTCTCATGGCCCTGTTTGTACTGGTGACGAATATCGGCGAAGTGCCCGGCGTACTATTGCATATCATCAAGTCTGCCCTGGGCTTTCAAGAAGCGGTAGCGGGCGGCTTTGCAGCGGTGGTAATGCAGGGTGTAAAGCGCGGCCTGTTCTCGAACGAGGCGGGCCTGGGCAGCGCCCCCAACGTGGCGGCGGTGGCCTATGTACCGCACCCGGCCAACCAGGGCATGGTGCAATCGCTGAGCGTATTTATCGATACCATCATCATGTGCAGCTGCACCGCCGTGATCATACTGCTGTCGGATGTGTACCAACCGGGCGCGGAAGCTGTCAACGGTGTGGCGCTGACACAAAATGCGCTGGCGGAGCACGTGGGCAGTTGGGGGCAGGGCTTTGTCAGTATTGCGCTGCTGTTATTCGCCTTCAGTTCGGTGATGTACAACTACTACCTCGGTGAGAACAGCCTCAACTATTTCAGTGAAGAGAACCAACTCCTGTTCAACGTATTCCGGGTACTGGTTATTGCCCTGGTCTTCTGGGGCGCCATGCAGGACCTGGGAACCGTGTTCGTATTTGCCGATCTCACCATGGGCCTGCTGGGCGTGGTGAACCTGGCGGCGCTGGCCATGCTCGCCAAGGTGGGCTTCCGGCTGTTGAAAGACTACGACGAGCAGCGTAAGACCACGGCGAACCCGAAGTTCGACCCCGAGGCCTGGGCTGACCTGGATATCGACGCCAGTGCCTGGCGGGATTAGGGGCTTTTCAGGGAGTTCTATAAGGCGATAGCCAACGATGGATATATACATCACATCGAGGCGTTATGTCATGTCACTTTGCCATCGAATAAGCTGTTAGGCTGTAATCCAAAATGAATGAAGCCGATCACTGGGAGGAAATTTACTCCACTAAATCTGCCAACCAGGTTGGTTGGTACGCTCCCCATCTGGAAACTTCAATGAAATGGATCGCCGGGCTTGATCTTGCACCCGAGGATCCGATTATCGATGTCGGTGGAGGCGCTTCCACACTGGTTGACGACTTATTGGAATTAGGCCAGAAGAAGCTAACGTTCCTTGAGCTTTCTGCAAGAGCGATTCAGCTCACGAAAGCAAGGTTGGGCGAGCCATCTGGTGCAGTAACCTGGCTGAACGGAAATGTCACAGAAATCGAATTGCCATCCCGGTATTTCTGCCTGTGGCATGACCGGGCCGTATTTCACTTTCTGATTGAGCCAGAAACGCAGCAAAAGTACAGAGATGCAATGCTAAGGGCACTAAAGATAGGCGGTTATTTCATAATGGGCACTTTTAGCCCCGCTGCCCCGCCCCGATGCAGCGGATTGCCGGTTCAGCGTTATACCTCGGAACTCCTGTGTAATACCTTCGGAAAAGAGTTTGAACTAACACATAGTCAAAACGAGATACACAGAACACCATCAGGTGTAGAGCAAGCGTATGTTTATTGCCTGTTTCAAAGAACGGCCTAGTCTGCGCAAATAGCGGGAACTTGTCTTCCCGCGATGGTGTACTATCTTGAAAATCACATACGGCAAGGGGATGAATATTCATGTCTACTCCACTAATTTGTATCGCACTATTGGGCTTTCTGGTTGTCGGACTGGGATTCGCTGTTTCAATGACTCGTTCCAAAACAGAAACGATGTTCGGGAGTTCCACAGACCCTGAAGATATCCTCTACAAGATGACCAGAGCTCACGGTAATACGGCTGAGTACGCGCCCATAATTGCGCTGCTAATCTTCGTATTGAGTCAGTCCTCTCAGTCTCAGTGGGTAATCTGGTGCATGATCCTGGCGACATTTTTCCGCTATCTTATTGTGGCGGGGATTATTTTTCCCAAAACGATGGACACAGTAAATCCCATGCGCTTTATCGGCGCGCTGGGAACTTACCTGACAGGTTTTGGCCTGTGTGCAGCGGTATTGTTACAAGCTCTGAATACATAATAATTCAATCCACGGCGCGCGGGGCGGCGCCAGAAAAAAAGAGGCTATGACTATGAAATTTCTGGAAGAGTACACTGACCAAAGCTACGCGTTAATGCGCATAGTATCAGGCGCCATTTTTTCGTTTCATGGGGTTCAGAAACTGTTTGGCATTCTTACGGAGCACCAGCCAGCTATTGGTTCGCAACTTTGGTTTGGTGGCGTGATAGAGTTGGCTTGCGGGGTTCTGATCGCGATTGGTTTTCAGTCACGCTGGGCGGCATTTCTTGCCAGTGGCACCATGGCAGTCGCGTATTTCCAGTTTCACTGGAAGTTCCAGTTCGGCCCCGAGTTTTTCCCCGCCCTCAATGGTGGTGATGGCGCAATTCTTTATAGCCTGGTTTTCCTGTATATCGCCTGCCGTGGCAGCGGCATATGGGCATTGGATAAATCCGCGTAGTCGGCGCCAATAATCCGCCTGGAGTGTGATATTCATGGGAACTGTAACCAACATTACCAGAGTTAAATTCGCCCTTGGTGAATTGGTTCACCACCGGCTTTTCAACTATCGCGGCGTGGTTGTAGATGTAGACCACAACTTTCAGGCAACAGAAGCGTGGTATGAGGCAGTTGCAAGGTCTCGCCCGCCGAAAAACCGGCCCTGGTACCATGTGCTGGTTGATGAGGGCGATCATTCAACCTATGTAGCCGAACAGAATCTGGAAGCTGATGACAGCGTAGATCCCATCACTCACCCGGCGTTGGAAGCCTTCTTCTCCGGGTTCGCTGACGGGAAGTATGTTCGCAATGACTGCTTTTGGCAGTGAGTTGAATCAATAGCCGCAAATGCTGGCGTAGCGATCCTTGTGGTAACCGCTGTCGCCGTATAGCTGCATGGCAACCCGTGCGCGTTTGAGGAAGAAGCCAATCTCCAGTTCATCGGTAACACCGATACCGCCGTGCATTTGTACGGCTTCGTTGGTTACCAGTTTGGCGACATCGTTGAGGCGGGCCTTGGCCAGGCTGGCCAGCAGTGGCAATTGATCGGGACTGTCATCTACCGCGGAAAGTGCCTGTAACACGACGGAGCGCGCCAGTTCCAGTTCAATGAACATTGTCGCTGCCCGGTGTTGCAGGGCCTGGAAGCTGCCGATTTTTGCGCCGAACTGATCCCGTTCCTTGAGATATTCCACGGTGCGCTCGAAGGCCTCCCAGGCGCTGCCCAACATCTCTGCCGCCAGCGCCACGCGCGCGCGATCCAGGATCGGTTCGAGTATTGCCCAGCCCGCGTCCACTTCGCCGAGCAACTGGGCGGTGGCAACCTGAACATTTTCAAAACCCAGGTTGGCGGCGTTACGGCTGTCAGCCATGATAGTGCGCCGGCGGGTGATGCCCTCGGCATCGCCGTCGACCAGGAACAGGGAGATACCGTCGCTGTCGCCGGCTTCTCCTGAGGTACGTGCAACGACGATGAGTTTGTCGGCACTGTGGCCGTCAACCACGAATAACTTGTTGCCATTGAGCAGGTAGTGGTCACCTTCGGGAACAGCGCTCATTGCCACCCCGGTGGGATTGTGGCGATTGCCTTCCTCCAGGGCCAGGGCCAGGGTCAGTTGGCCGGCGGCGATCTCGGGCAACAATGATTCCTTTTGCAGGTCGTTGCCACCCAGCAGTACGGCCGAGGCGCCTATAACAGCGGAGGAGAGTAGCGGTGTTGCAGCCAGGGTGCGGCCGGTTTCTTCAAGCACCGTACCCAGCCCCAGGAATCCGAAATCCAGGCCGCCGTATTGTTCTGGCAGGATGATGCTGGCCCAGCCCAGTTCGGCCATCTGCTGCCAGAGTTCGCTGGAATAACCGAGTTCATCGCGGTTATCCCTGAGCTGTCGCAGTGTTGCCACCGGTGCGTTGCTACTGAGGAACTCCCTGGCGGTATCCTGCAACAATCGTTGTTCTTCGTTCAATACCAGTGCCATGGTCCAGTTTCCTACTGCGGCAAGCCGAGAACGCGCTTGGCGATAATGTTGAGTTGAATCTCGCTGGTGCCACCGGCGATGGTCAAAGCCTTCGACATGGCCCATTGGCGCAGTGCGCGCAGTTCCTCATCGGAGAATTCATCCCCCTCCCAGCCCAGCGCCTGGCTGCCCATCAGGGCCAGTAACAGCTCACCCTTGAGTGCTTCAGCCTCGGTGCCCACATACTTCATGATCAGGGCGGAGTCGCCGGTAACGCCGTGGGCGCGCTCTTCGAATCCGCGGAAGTGAGTCAGGCCCAGGGCGTGCATGAGCATGCTGTACTCCACCATTTGACGGCGCAACTCCGGGTCGGCAATCTTGCCCTCGCTAAACTCCACATGTTCGGCGAGTATGGCAGCCGGTTCGACGGAGGGAATATCCGATCCCATCTCCGACATCAGCTTGCGCTCATGCTTGAGCAGGGATTTCGCCACCGACCAGCCCTGGTTGAGCTCGCCAATCAGGTTCTGTTTGGGAACCCGCACATTATCGAAAAAGGTCTGGCAGAAATCCGATTTCCCCGAGATTAATCCGATCGGCGCAGTGCCAATGCCTTCGCTGGCCATATCTATCAGCAGGAAACTGATGCCTTCCTGCTTTTTGGCGGCGGGATCGGTGCGCACCAGGCAGAAAATCCAGTCGCATTCATCGGCCTTGGTGGTCCAGATTTTCGAGCCGTTGATGAGGAAGTGATCACCCTGGTCCTCGGCTTTACACTGCAGGCTGGCGAGGTCGGAGCCGGACCCGGGTTCACTGTAGCCCTGGCACCAGCGAGTTTCGCCGCGGACGATGCCGGTTATGTGTTCCAGTTTCTGTTCGTGGCTGCCGTATTCCAGAATAGCCGGCCCCAGCATCCAGATGCCGATGCTGAAGATGGGGGGGCGGGCACCGATACTCTTCATTTCCTCTTTGAGAATCTTGGTTTGTGCTTCGCTGAGGTTGCCGCCGCCGTACTCGGTGGGCCACTCGGGAGCTGTCCAGCCCTTGTCGCGCATGCGCTCGAACCAGATGCGGGCATCTTCGCTGGCGAAGCTGGCGTCGCGTCCACCCCAGTACTGCTCGCCGGATTTGAAGGCTTGCCTCTGGGATTCCGGGCAGTTCTCTGCGAGCCAGGTGCGAACCTCGCTGCGGAAGTGATTTAGAGAGTCCATTTCCATACCTTGTAGACTTCAACCGTAGAGTGACAGAGTACCGTTTGGTGGGTAGTGTTCAATGGTAAAGGCGGCACAGATACTAACATTTTAGGTCAGCGGCGCTAGCGGCTTCGGTACAGCTTATTATACTTGGCGAGTCCCACTCACAATATTGTTTGACCACATTAACAAGTTGTCGCAAGCTACTGTTTTTAAACAAAAATTAATCGGGAGTATTTCCATGCAAAGATTTGCAGATCGGGTTGCGCTGATAACCGGCGCAGGCAGCGGTATCGGGCGCGCGAGCGCGGAGCGGCTGGCCGCGGAGGGCGCCAGGGTCTTCTGCGTTGACCTCAACGAAGCCTCGGCAGGGGAGACCGCCGCTATCGTGAAAGAAGCGGGTGGCCAGGCGGTGGCCCACGGCTGTGATGTTGCGGATGAGTCAGCGGTGAATGCCTGTGTGAGCGCCTGTCTGGAGGAATATGGCAGCCTGCACACACTGGTCCACATGGCTGGCCTGCTGCGTTTCGAGCGCAGCCACGAGATGACCCTGGCCAGTTGGCAGCAGATTATAGACGTTAACCTCACCGGCACCTTCCTGCTCTGCAAGGCGGTTATCCCGCCGCTGCTGGAAACCAGGGGCAGTATTGTCAACGCGGCCTCAACCGCATCGCTGGCGGGGCTGCCCTGGGGTGCTGCCTACTCGGCCAGTAAAGGCGGTGTGTTGGCAATGACGCGTTCTATCGCCGTGGAGTATGCCAAGCAGGGCCTGCGGGCGAATTGTGTTTGTCCCGGCGATATCAAGACCAATATGACGGTAAACGTGAGTATGCCGGATATGCCTGATCCCGATCAGATAGTGCGCATCAGTTCGCTGACGGGTGCCAGGGGGCCGGAAGCGGTGGCTGCGGTAATTGCCATGCTGGCCTCCGATGACGGGATTCATATTACCGGCGAAGATATCCGTATTGATGGCGGTACGCTATCCTAGTCATATGCAGGCTCAGTAGGTCGGTCGATGTTTGATGCTCGTTACAGTGAATTGTCCAGCCGGCTTGCCGGCCAGGATGCTGGCGCCTGGGAGGTTCATGACCGCGCCCTGGCCATGAAGCGCGCCGGTGATGATGTCATTCTGCTGTGTGTGGGTGATCCGGATTTTCGCACACCGGAACCGATCATTGACAATGCAGTGAGCCACTTGCGTGTGGGCCGCACCCACTACTCACCCGCTCTCGGTGAGCTGAAATTGCGCCGGGCCGTGGCCGACATGGAAACACAGACCTCGCGCCATGTGTGTACAGTGGAGGAAGTTGCCATCTTTCCCGGTGCCACCAACGCGCTGTATTCGGTGATGAGCTGCCTGCTCAACCCCGGCGATGAGATTGTGGTTCCCGAACCCATGTATGTGGGTTATCCCCAGATCATGGCATCCATCAATGCCCGGCTGGTGTCGGTGCCGCTGTTGGTAGAAGAGGACTTCGCCCTGGACATGGCGGCCATCAAGGCAGCGGTGACAGACAAAACGCGGATGCTGTTTGTGAATACGCCGGGCAACCCTTCCGGCGCAATTATTCCGGCGGCTGAGCTGACGGAGCTGGCGGCGTTCTGCCACCAACGCAATATATGGATGGTTTGTGATGAGGTGTATTCGATGTTTACCTATGAGGGTCGACATCGCTCCCTGCGCGCCTGCGCCGAGCACCTGGATAACGTGGTGATGATCGATGGCTTGTCCAAGTCACATGCAATGAGCGGCTGGCGTGTGGGCTGGGTGGTGGCAGCGCCGGGCGTAATCGCCTGCCTGGGCGACCACGCTGGCGCCACCTTGTTCGGTTGCCCCCAGTTCATCCAGGATGCCAGTGCCTTCGCCCTGGAGAATGACCAGGTGTATGTCAACGAGATGCGCAAGGAGTATCTGCGTCGACGGGACCTGGTGTTGAAGCGCCTGGGCAAGTTATCCGGCTTGCACTGCCACCGCCCCCGGGCGGGGATGTTTATCATGTGTGATGTGGGCGCAACAGGCATGTCCGGCCGTGAATTTGCCAGCCGCCTGCTGGAGGCACAAAGAGTGTCGGTTGTGCCGGGAGATGCCTTCGGCCCCTCGGCGGCCAACTGTGTTCGTATCGGTCTGGCGCAGCCGCCACATGTCCTCAAGCGGGCTTGCAAGCGAATCAAACACTTTATTGAGGCTCTATGAGGATGAGCGTGTATTCCCGTTGCTGTTTGTTGATTTGCGTGGTCAGAACGATTTCGTCCCCCGGCTTTTTCTTTTCCATGGTGCTCAGGTAGTCGTCGTTGCTGGCGATGGTTTTACCGTCGATTGCGGTAATGATGTCACCTAGCACTATTTCCCCACGATTGTTTTTCCAGGCCCCGCTCATGCCGGCCTCGGCGGCAGGCAGGCCGCGGAACACCCGTACTACCGGTACCCCCTTGATGCGGTAGCGCCGGCCCCATCGGTCACTGGCCAACTCAATTCCGATAATCGGCCGGTACAGCCGGCCGAAGCTGATCAGTTGTGGAACCACTAGCTTGACAGTATTCACCGGAATGGCGAAACCGATACCGGCGCTGGCGCCGGAGGGGCTGAAGATGGCGGTGTTCACGCCGACCAATTGACCCAGGGAGTTCAGCAGCGGGCCCCCGGAATTGCCGGGGTTGATGGCGGCGTCAGTCTGGATGACATTGCGAATGCGGCGATTATTGGGCGCATCAATTTCCCGCCCCAGGGCACTGACAACACCGGTGGTGAGGGTGGTGTCGAGACCGAATGGGTTGCCGATAGCGAGCACCTTGCGGCCGACTTCCAGCTCTGATGAATCACCTGTCGGCAGCGGGAACAGTACCTCCGCGGGTGCTTCGATGCGCAAGACCGCCAGGTCCTTCTCCGGTGCGATGCCGATAACCTGGGCGTCCCACTGACTCTTGTCGTACAACTCGACGATAAGTCGGTTGGCGCCGTGGATGACGTGGTAGTTGGTGACTACCAGGCCGTTCTTGTCCCAGATGAAGCCGCTGCCACTGCCCTGGGGTACCTCCTGCACGTTGCGACTGAAAAACCCCCTGCGCAGGACGGTACTGGTAACGTGTACCACCGCGGGGCTGGCTTTCTGGTAGATTTCTATGCTGTTGGCTTCATCCTCGGTCTTGAAGCTCAGGTACTCAGGTGCCGCTTGCGGCGATGATACACAGGCGAGTAGCAGCAATGTGAGCCAGCGCGCCATGACTTAACCGGGAAACAGCTGGGTAAACGCCCTGATGCGCTTGGCATTGGCGCCGAGATCGCCGCGACCTACCCGCGAGACAGAGCGCAGGTCTATCTCTGTGCCGCTTGCCGTGGGCCGGATACGAATGACCACATCGTCGGTAAAGCCGAACCAGAATGATGTGTATGCGGCTTCCAGCATGCCGTTGCGGGGATCGCTGTTGTAAATTTGCCAGTTGAGTTCAATGGCTACTTCCGCCGCCCTGGAAAAGGCATCAGAAGGGCTGAGTGAGCTTTCGATAGTGCTGAGATCCGGGTAGTGCTTCAGTTGGATGGCAATAGACTCTGGCTTGATGTCGATGCTGTTGGCCTCGGCGCCGCGTCGTTCCACCGCAATATCAAACACCGGGGGATCGTCTGTGTTCGTCGTTATGTCGTGGATAGCCGGATACTCACCGGAAGAGATCAATACCACTACGATCAGCAGCGCCGGGGGAATCGCGGGCAGAAGGTTCATTAGCGCGACCCGGCGATGTTGTTGGTACCTGGGTAGCAGGATGACGATCACCAGCACGATGATCACCACCAGGGCGAGCACGCAACTCGCGGCAAATACCAACAGACCGATTTTGAAGTTCAGACCAAGCCGCACTGCAAGGACAGCCAGCGGCGCCAGCGCCAGGCACAGGAGTGCAAGCTTGCCGCATCCGTTGACCAAAAGGGGTTCAGCTTGTGGATTGTCCATTTTGGAGCCTGCAGTTTTTCGTTTTATTAGCCTGCTAGGATACCCCCGGTGAGAGTATTTTGCAGTCTTTTGATGCGATAATACGGCTACAATAAGCCCTCCTACAGTGACAGTTTGAGATCTGGCGATGGAAAAGATCCTTTACCCCGTATGGAAGCCGGCAGCCATTGACGGTGATGCCTTCCGCGATTTGCTGCTAGAGGACCTGGCTCCGGAACTGATCGGGCTTGGGGTGCGGGGATTGCGCGTTTCCGTGGTCGACAGCGACGTGGCTGCGGCGGCGGCAATGCGTCAGGAAAACAGCCGGCCAGTGATGGATGCCATGGTCTCGGTCTGGTTGGACAGCGCGATATTCCGCCAGGCAGTTGAACAGGCCATCGAGGTGCGGGTGGCGCGCATGGTGGGTTACCTGGTTACGGAATCAGAGCCCCTGGTTAGCAAGACGGTCGCCGGTGAGCGTACACCGGGCATGGCCCAGCTTGTTTTTTTACAGCGACCCAGGCGACTCAGTGAACAACAGTGGCTGGAAATATGGCAGGGCAGCCATACCCAGGTCGCCATCGATACCCAGTCCACTTTTGGCTATCGCCAGAACGTGATTGTCCGCCCGATGACGTATGCGGCGCCCCCTTTCGATGCCATTATCGAGGAAAATTTTCCGCTCGAGGCCATGAGCTCTCAACATGCTTTCTACGGTGTGGAGACCGATGAGGCCTTACAGGCGAATCTCAAGGCAATGATAGACAGCTGTGTTCGTTTTATCGATTTCGACAAGATGGACGTAATTCCCACCAGTGAGTACCTGATCAAGGCACCAGGCAGCTAGCTCTGTTCGGGGTCTGCCTCTTCGGGGTCGGAGGGTGCCTCTTCGGGGTCGGAGGGTGCTTCTTCTACTTCAACGATAAGGTGTTCGCTGGGTTCCACCCGGGGAACGCCGCGGTCGTTGGCTGCGACAGCCATTACCTCACCGCGCAGCTCGATGTCCCGGGAGCTCAGTTCTACCAACAGGTTCAAACCCTCGTCCCGATGCTTGAGTGTCATTACTTTCTTGGCGACGGTGCCATCCACCCAGCGCTTTTTCTTGCCCCAGTACTGGCCTAGTTGATTGCAAACTACAAAAATTTCACTCATGGCAGGTTTTTGATGCTCCGGCGACAGGTGTTTTTCAAAGCAGCGCAGTGTAGCGGTATCCCCCCGGACTCGCCAGTGGTCAGCCCAGCAGAACGTCCTTGGCCTGGTTGAGCTTGGCTGCCAGGTAGTCATTGCCGCCTCGATCTGGATGCAGTTTTTGCATCAACCAACGGTGGGAAGTGACAATGGCTTCATCCTCGGCACCTTCCTCCAGGCCGAGAACGGCGAGAGCCTCGGCTCTACCCATATTGGCACTCTGTGCCGGTGGTGGAGTGCGGGTATCGCTGAATCCGTCGCCGAAACGTTTCTGCAGATAACTTTCCAGCAGCCGTGCAGAATCTGCGTCGCGCTGGCGGCACCAGGCCAGCAAGTCTTCGCATTGCGCCCGCTCCAGTTCATCCAGTTGCTGGCCCTGGTACTGGCCCGCGAGCACTTCACCGCGCAATTCGCCGGTGGCGTGGTCCAGGGTCATGCGCAGCAGGCTGGTTTCAACCTGGGACCGCTGGTCAGTGGATGGTCCGGCTGGACCCTGTTGGCCTTTCAGCCACTGCAATACCGGGAATAGTCTTATCAGCGTGGGTAGCAGCCTGCTGGCGCCCACTAGCAGGGCGGTAATGGCAGCGCCCAGCCAATGCATGCGACCCGTGATAGTCGCCAGCACCACAACCGCAATCACAGCGATCGTGCCAATCTTGATATAGGCAGATTTTCGCTGCTGGGGTGGCAGTATGCTGACGCGCTGGTAGACGATCCAGACGACGAGACCGATCGCCAGCAATATAATTAAGCGGGGCATCGAAAACCTTAGTTGAGTTGATCCAGCAGCAGTTTAACGCCAGAACTCACGTTGGCGCCATCTTCCAGCAAACCCTGGCGACCAGCGGCGGCATAGCGGGCGACGGCACCCAATAGCTCGGCCAATTGGCTTGCGCTAGCGGAATCGAAGCGCGCCCAGGCGCCACCGCTCAGTTTCGCCATTTGCCGGTACACCGTTTCCACGCTGCGATCATAACCTTCCTGGAACATGAATAGCGGTAGTCTGGCGATACCCAGTTCTCCCGCCTTGCCGGCCAGCCTGTCCGGATTCTCCTCGCAGGCATCACCGATATAGACCAGAGCCTGGATCGGCTCGCGTTGATGTTCTTCGGCGGCGTGGTCGAGCAAGCGGGCAATCTGCGTGTAACCCCCTTCACAACGGACACCGTTCATTTGTTGCAACAGGGCGGCTTCGTCCACTAGCCAGGGGCTGGCGTAAAAGGTGTTGAAGCCCCGGTAATAGCACAGCTGCACGGCCAGCCCGCCCAAGCCATGGGTGGTGAGGAACATTTCACCCTGCAATTGGCAGGCGCGATCCCAACTGGGCTGGCGACTGGCGGTCGCGTCTATTGCGAATAGCAGGCGCGCGCTATTGTCGGCGCGTTTCGCCAGGGTTTTGCTGCGAGTGAGGAACTTGTCAATCTCACCGCGGCTGGTGCGCGGCTGGGGAGGTTTGGCCAAGGCGTGCCTAGCTCTGCGAGCGCAATTTGCCCAGTTGCTCAAGTTCGGCCAGGTAGTGCCGGCGCTTGGCCAGCTCTTCAATAGCCGCCTCGAGGTCATCGGCGCTGGTGCGTTGGTCTTCGCTGACCATTTCCCATAACTTGCTGCTGCAGAATTCCTGCATGTCGATGTGTTGTGTTTGTACTTGTGTCATTACATTCGATCCAAAAAACGTTCTTTTATTTTAGCTGTGGCTCAGGTTACCGCGTTTTTATGATACTTGTAAACGGTGGTTCACCAGGGAAAGGGCGGCTTGCCCTCGAAGGAAGGTCCGTCCAGCCTGGGGGGCTCACCGGCCTTCCAGGCGGGGAGTTCAAAGCGCGCACAGCGCACTACTTTGCTGCCAGCAGCGGCCGCCTGTTCCACAGGTGGTTCTATGGTTACCAGTTCCACCTGGCAGTGGGCCTTGTCAAAGCGGGCAAGGCCGTAGCCATTGCTCTGGGTGTCCAGGTAAGCCAAACCGGGGTTTGCATTGTTTGGCCCCAGCCACTCCGACAGGGTTTCGATACCGGATTGGTCAAAGGCGATACTGGCGAGCACGCCATGGGTGAAACTCATATTCCAGGTTTCCACCACCTCGCCATTGACCTCGGTGGCGACGATCTGCCTGAAATCGCTTTCGTCGGAATTTGCCCGGTGCAATACGTTGTCAAAGTGTGGCGTGGAACTGATACCCGAGACATTGAAATCGACTGCTACTGCCGGGGAATCCTCAATATCAGGATCCAGGGCCAGTGTGGCGGCGCCGTGCATATGGTGGTCGCCAGACAGGGACACCAGCCCGGTAATATCCTGTTGATTCACCCAGGACATCAACTCTCTATACTCTCCCGGAAAACCGCTCCAGGCATCTTCTGAAATGACGCCATCTTGCAGGCCTGCGAAGGGCAGTGTGCTCAGGTCCAGTCGCAGTGGCAGGATAGGCAGGCTATTGCCCCACAGTTTCCAGGTGGCGTCGGAGTCGGCCAGTGTCTGCTTGAACCAGCTTTTCTGTGCTGCGCCCATCATCGTGCCGGGTTCCCGCGTGCGCGCGGTATTGGGGATGCTGCCATCGCCAAAGGGCAGGAACTCGGGAGCAGCGCCATTATTGTATGCGCGACCGCCATCGAATATGGCGACCAGTTCTATGGCGTCCAGTGGCATACCCAGTTGGTCGCTCAGCCCACTCGGTAGCGGCGCTGCACTGCGGTAAGTGCGCAGGTCGGTGAGAATAATGTCGGCTAGTTTGCCCCAGCGCAGGCGCCGATAGATGCTCAGGTCTTCGTTGGCTGATATGCGGGCGGGGATGAATTCGAACCAGGCCTTGTGGGCATTGCGCCGGCGCGGCAGCTCGGGTAGAGGCTGCTCTTTGTAGGTGCTGAAATGCTGGAAGTTATCATTGCTGAATTCGTGGTCGTCCCAGGTGCAGATAAAAGGCCAATTGGCACGGGCAGCCTGCAGGTGGGGGTCGTCCAGGTGGGTTTTGTAGAGGTGGCGGTAGTCGGCAAGGCTGTCAGCCCAGACCCACTCGCCGTCCGTTGCACCATTGGGAAACGGCGGCAGCAGCCGAACGAAACGCTGGCCGCGAGATGCGCGATTCAGGTAGCGTTCGTAAATGAAATCCCCGAGGTGTAAAACGAACTGGATGCGCTCCTGCGCGGGCCGCTGCTGGTCCTCGCTGAGCATGCGCGTCCAGGCTCCGTAAAAGCCCTGCTCGTAGTTCTGGCAGCTGGCGAAGGCGAGGCGAAACGGTGTATCACTGGCGGGATCCGGGGCGGTCATTGTGCGACCCGTACGGGAGCTGCCGCCATCCTCCGCAAGAAAGCGGTAGTAGTAGTGCCGGCCGGGCTTCAGTGCATCAATATGTGCACGCACTGTGTGGTCGTTGGCCGCTTCAGCGACCAGTTTTTCTTCGACCACCAATTGCTGAAAAGTTGCATCGGTGCCGACTTGCAAGACCAGCGGAATATCTGTCAGATCTCCGGCCTGCGCCCGGGTCCAGAGCATTACCGAGTCCGCCAGCGGGTCGGCGGAAGCCACGCCCTGGGGGAAGGTAACGCGATTACCCTGGACGGCGACGGCGGCGGTAGAAAACGGTAATGCAGCGGTGAGGTAGGCGGTTCCGGCGATATGCAGGAAGCCGCGACGGTTCATTTCCATGGGGGCTAAAGCTAGCGTATTTGGTGGAGTCGGTATAGTGTGTCGACGGTAATTAATTTCAACAGGTACCCGCTCATGGGCATGTTTGATTTTGGCGCTACGCATTATGTCAACGGCAAGCCCCTGGTGGGACCGTTTCCAGGGCAGATGCAGCAGGCGGTATTCGGCATGGGTTGCTTCTGGGGTGTTGAGCGCAGGTTCTGGCAATTGCAGGGCGTGTTCACCACTGCCGTCGGCTATGCCGCTGGTATCACGCCCGATCCCTCCTACGAGGAGGTCTGTAGTGGCCAGACCGGGCACAATGAGGCGGTGCTGGTAGTGTTTGATCCGGATGTCATAAGCTATGAGGAGTTACTGACCACCTTCTGGGAGGGTCACGACCCGACCCAGGGCATGCGCCAGGGCAATGACAGGGGTAGCCAGTACCGTTCCGGTATTTACACCTTCTCAGATGCGCAGTTGCGACAAGCCGAGGCGTCAAGGGATGCATACCAGCCACGGCTGAAGGCGTCGGGCTTTGGTGAGATTACTACTGAAATAGAACCAGCGGGACCGTTCTATTACGCCGAGGATTATCACCAGCAATACCTGGCAAAGAACCCGGGCGGTTACTGTGGCCTGAGCGGAACCGGGGTGAGTTGCCCTGTTGGGCTTGCGGTCTGAAGCCTATTCGTCGAATTCCTCGGGCTCCAATTCCTCCATCTGCTCCATCAGGTTGATAGCGACAGATACAAAGTCGGAGTCGGTAATGATGCCGACCAGGTTCTCGCCACGCACCACCGGCAGGCAACCTATCTTGTGCTTCTGCATATACAGGGCGGCGCCCCGCAGGTTGGCGGTTTCCTCAATGGTGTTGACCGACACGGTCATGACCGACGAAACCGGCACGAAGGCTTCCTGCGCCTCGGCGTCACCGGGGCTTACCAGCAGGGTGGAGTCGGCGGCGGCGAGTACATCGCGTTGTGACACCAGCCCGAGCAGGCGGTTGCTGCCGTTTACCACCGGGATGTGTCGAATATGATGCTCCGACATCAATTCGCGCGCATCCTTGACGGTGTTGTCTTCCGCGAGGGTGATAAGTTCAGTGTTCATGACTTCAGCGACGCTAAACATCAGATCCTCCAATTTGGTTACTGACAATACCATGGTAGTGCTCATTGGTCCGCGCCGTCTTGATGCGGGTCAAGAATCCGCGGCTGAATTGACGCTTGCCTCTGCCCATGGGCAGGGTCTATGCTGAGTAGGCCCAAATATACTAATAAGATACAAGAGGTATCTCCATGATCGAATCTACCTTTCGACGCAGTGCGCTTGCCGTGGCTGTTGTTTCAAACCTGTTTTCCGTCAGCCAGGTCGCCGCCCAGAATGATGGCCTGGTACTGGAAGAAGTAATTGTCACCGCCCGAAAACGGCAGGAGAGCCTGCAGCAGACGCCCGTGGCGGTGACCGCGCTCAACGCGACCGCGCTGCGTGATGCGGGTATACGCAATCTTTACGACCTCAACCAGATCGCCCCCAACATCGAGGTGCAGTCCGCCAATGGTAATGCGCCCCTGGCGAACATCTACATCCGCGGTATCGGCCAGCGCAATACCGGTCCCAATATCGATTCCGGTATCGGCATCTATATTGATAACGTCTATATTGGTCGACCCGACGGCGCCCTGCTCGATATCAATGATATTGCGTCGGTGCAGGTGCTGCGGGGTCCCCAGGGAACGCTGTTTGGCAAGAACACCACCGGCGGTGCCCTGGTATTTACCACCAACCGGCCGCAGGAGGAGTTCGCCGGCTCGGTGGAATTCCGGGTGGGCAACTACAGCAAATTTGATTCTTCAACGGTGCTGAATGTGCCACTGACCGATACGCTGCTGTCACGGGTGTCGGTCACTACCACCAGTCGTGATGGTTACATCGACAATCATTACGATAATGAAGATTATATGGACGAGGACCGGATCAATGTCATTGGTCAATTGCGCTGGCTGGCGAGCGACACCTTGACCCTGGACCTCAATTACAATTACGCCGACACCGATCAGAAAGCCCGGCCCCAGAAATGCCTGCCCGTGCCCGGTGCAGTCGGCTGGCAGGCCGCACTGTTCGACATCATCTCAGTGATCCCCTCCACCGGGCGGACCTACGACGATTTCTGCCAGGATGCCGCCGATATTGGTGATGACCTGGATGTGATTTCTGATCTGGGCGGTAAATATGAATCCGAGAACCAGGGGCTCTCACTCACTGTCGAGTGGGAAATCGGGGATGATTACCTGATCAAGAGTGTCAGCGCCTGGCGCTCTACTGATGCGGGCCAGGATGATGAGCTGGATCACACGGCCCTGCCCTGGTTGCACAGAACCCAGCTTGTCCACCCCTCCAGTCACAATCGGGAAACTGACCAGTACAGCCAGGAGCTGGAATTCAGCGGCAGTGCCTTCGGTGACCGGATGCAGTTTGTTACCGGTGCTTACTGGTTCAGTGAAAAGACCGATGACAACCAGGCGGCCAACTTTATCGGGCCCTTCGACCCCGGTATTGCTAACTTTTTTATGCTCAATACCACTTCTACCTTGCTAGAGGCCGACAACGAGGCCTGGGCCGTCTTTTCCCAGGTGGAATGGTCCTGGACTGATAACTGGCGTACCACGCTGGGCATTCGCTACACAGATGAAGACAGGGAGTTGTACCGGGAGCGATACGCTGTCGTTCCCGAAACCCTGGACAAGAACGGGGGCTTTGTGATTCCGGTCTTCAACGGAGCCTGGGCAGTCGACCGCACGGTCTTCGAGTACAACCCGGATTTCAGCTATGCATTGAACAACACTAGCAAGGAGAGTGTCGGTGACAATGACACCAGCTTTATGGCCAGTATCCAGTACCTGATTGATGAATGGAACTGGATCGATACCGGCAGTGTTTACCTGACCTACAGTGAAGGCTTCCTGTCCGGCGGTCTCTCGGAGGCCCCGACTGGAGAGCTGGAAACCTTCGAGCCCGAGGAGGTTGAGAACTGGGAGCTCGGCTTCAAGCTGGATATGCTGGATCGACGCCTGCGGGTCAACGGCGCCCTCTTTTACGCCGACTACACCAACCGGCAACTGACCACGATTGTAGTGAACCTTGCCACCAACTCTCCGGCGGGAGCGACCGTCAACGCGGAAAGTTCCACCATCGCAGGTTTTGAACTGGAAACCACCTGGCTGGTAACCGCCAATCTTGAGATAAGCTTTAATGCCACCTTTAACGATGGCGATATCGACAAGTTTGAGGACACGCAGATACTCATAGCTGACCCGCTGGTAGCTCCGGAAGCCGGGTGCACCCGGGTAAACCTCTCCCTGATCCAGGTGGACCAGTGTCCCAAGGATCGTTCCAATGAAAACCTGCCGCGCCTGCCGGAGGAGACGTACTACCTGGCGGCCCAGTACACCTGGCAGTCGGACTGGGGTACCTTCATGCCGCGCATCCAGGGCAGCCTGAAGAAAGACATCGATTACTGTTTTGACTCGCTGAGCTGCGACACCGGACTGTGGCTGGAAGATGAGCAGTTTGACCTGTCGGCGCGCGTTACCTGGCTGTCGAATGACGGCAATTGGGTGGGTGCGATTTACGGCACTAACCTCACCGACGAAA
>SMVA01051032.1_pt1 | contig 18767 bp, 17 predicted proteins | sample 2456451 | NCBI WGS metagenome assembly SMVA01 (sample SAMN11095933, study PRJNA526329) | marine sediment metagenome | biome: Marine sediment; feature: Surficial sediment; material: Deep marine sediment; isolation source: Hadal surficial sediment | place: Pacific Ocean | collected 2014-05 | depth...
AGCCCCTGGCGTAAGGCCATGTACCGCAGCGCTGAGGCCATGACCCTGTTTTCGCTGATGGTGGCCGCCACCTTCGTCATGGTGCATGTCGGGCGGCCCTGGTTTGTTCACTGGGCCCTACCCTATTCCAATCAGATGGAGCTGTGGCCGAATTTCCGTTCGCCACTATTGTTTGACGTGATGGCCATCGCCACCTACCTGACCGGTAGTTTGATTTTTATTTACATGGGTGCCATTCCCGACTTCGCGGCGGCCAGGGATCGCACCGCTGGTTGGCGTCGCCATATGTACGTGTTGCTGTCCATGGGTTGGCGCGGCACAGACAAGGAATGGCACCGGCTGGGGTGGGCCTACACGTTCCTTGCCGTGCTGATTATTCCGCTGGCGGTCTCGGTACACAGCATCGTGTCCTGGGACTTTGCCATGTCCCTGGTACCGTCGCTGCACCAGACGATTTTCGCTCCCTATTTTGTTGTCGGTGCCATCTATTCCGGCACCGCCGGTATTGTCACAGTCATGTTTGTCCTCAGGAAGAGCATGAATTTTGAACAGTATATAACTGAAGTGCACTTCGACAACCTGGGCAAACTGCTACTGGCGCTGTCCTTGATGTGGACCTACATCAACATTGTCGAACTGTTTACCGGCTGGTACAGCGGCAGCTCTGCCGAACATGAGGCGCTGAAGTTCAAATTGTTCGGCTATTACGCGCTGCTGTACTGGGAGATGATTTTGTTTTGCGCCGTTGCACCGCTGTTGCTGATCTCCACTCGTTTCAGGACTTCCCTGGTACCCATGTTGATCCTGTCCATCGCCATCAATATCGGCATGTACACCGAGCGCTTTCTCATTGTCGCCACGTCGCTGTCACGGCAATACCTGCCGGACGCCTGGGGGCTGTACGTACCCAGCCTGGTTGAAATATCGATCCTGGTGGGGTCGCTGGCAATGTTTGTGACGCTGTTTTTGGTGTTTGTGAAAATTTTCCCCAGCGTATCCATGTATGAGGTAAAGGAAACGATGCGCACGCCTGGCAGAGAATCCCTGGAAGAAGGAACAGAGGCATGGCCGACAACACCGTAGGGCTTTTTAGCGGACCAGATTCGGCGCTGTCGGCAGCGGCAGAGCTGGTCGGCGCCGGTTTCACCGGCACTGAATTAATGTCGCCTGTGCCGATAGAGGGCGTGGAAGAAGTGCTGGGTGAAAATAAGTCCGCCATCAAGCGCTTTACATTTTTTGGTGCGATTTTCGGTGCCTGCTTCGGTTTTAGCCTGGCCGCAGGTACCGCCGTACTCTACCTGCACCCCACCGGCGGCAGACCCATTATCACGATACCACCGTTTCTTATTATTACTTACGAGATGGGAATTCTGTTCGGCATTCTCGCCACCTTCATCGGTTTTTTTATCAGCGCGCGACTGCCCGCCATGAGCGATCGTGTCTACGTGCCGGAGGCCTCCGTGGACAAGTTTGCCGTAACGGTGGCCTGTAACAATCGCGAAGACCTTGACCGCGCTGCGGCGATACTGCGCAGCGCGGGTGCGGAGGAAATTCGCAGTATAGAAGGGGTGACTTGATGCAATTGAATAAGCTCAAGCGGCATTGCCAGCGCAGCCTGCCTGCGCTGCTGCTCCTGGCAGCGTCTGCCCCGGCCTGGGCCTTTCCCTGGGACCAGGATATGGTGGACCAACCATCGGTCAAACCGCAGGAATCGATAACACCCGCCGAGCCCAATGCCGTGCCTGTAGAAGGTGGTGAGACACTGCCCTCTCCAAGCACTGAGAAGGAAATGTTTGCCGCCAAGGACGCCGCGGCAAGCATTCCCAATCCGGTGCCGGCAACAGCAGAGTCCATTGCCCGCGGCGCGGCCTTTTACCAAACTAACTGCCGGGTGTGTCACGGGCAGCAAGGCCACGGCGATGGCCCGGTGGGCGTAAAATTTCTTGAGAATTCGCCGGTGGACCTGAACGAAGCCCATACCCAGGACCAGACCGACGGTCAGCTGTTTTTTACCATTACCCGCGGTCGCATCGAAATGCCATTTTACCGAGACGCCTTGAATCAAGGGGAGCGCTGGGACCTGATAAATTTCATCAGGGACAGCTTCGGCAACGGCAATGTAAAAGATATGGCAGCTACGAGTGACATACCATGAATACCGACGCTAGCACCGCAGCTGTTCAGTCCTCGCCACCGGCTTCAGCGTCGGTCGCCCTGTGGGCGCTCATCGCCTTGTTTGTGCTTGGACTGGCGAGCCTCGTGTATGGGTTGAGCAACGAAACGGCGCGACCCGACTTTGCCTTGTTCACCGCCTCGCTGCTGTTCCTGATGGGTGTGAGCCAGGCCGGTGTGGTGTTTTGTGCCATCACCCGTATTGTTCGCGCACAGTGGGCCAAGCCCTACTATAGACTTGCCGAGCTGAGCACCCTGGCTTTTCTGCCCTTTGCCATCCTCGGGTTCCTGCTGGTTTATAGCTACGGCAGGGACGACCTGTTTTATTGGCTGGCAGCTACCGGTGATGAACATTTGAGCCCCTGGCTCAACATTCGCTGGTTGCTGGCCAGAAACCTTTTCGGCCTGTTGTTGTTTTACGGGCTAGCCGCAGTTTATGTGTTCAAGGGTCTCAGGCCGGACCTGGCAGGCCGTGCAAATGCTGCGGCGCTCGATCATCGCCAGGTAGAGCGCCAACTTTATATGCTGTCACCACTGGTAATTCTCGCCTTTGTCCTCTGCAATACGTTCTTTGCCTGGGATTTCGCCATGATGCTGACGCCCCACTGGCACAGCACGGTGTTCCCGATAATCTTCTGGTTCAGCAATATATTGGCCGGCACCGCCGCGCTGATTGTATTCCCGGCGCTTCTCAGCAAGGGCGGCTTTTTTGGTCCCCTCCAGATCCGCTACCTGGGCAGGCTCGTTCATTGCTTTAGCCTGATTTGGCTGTATTTATTCTGGGCCCAGTTTTTCGTGATCTGGTTCGGCAACCTGCCCGAGGAATCGGCGCCCCTGTGGCGGCAAATGTACGGCCACTACGCCCCCTACTTCTGGACCATGATGGCGGGCTGCTTCTTCGTACCTTTTGTGGCGCTTGTCTTCGCCTCCATCAAGGGCTCGCTGGTGTCCTTGTGCATCATTGGTTTCGGCATAAACCTGGGCACCTGGATTAACAAATACCTGATGATAGTGCCGGTCTTCTCCGCGGATGACACGCCCTTTAACAGTTGGCTGGACCTGAGTTTAGCGCTTGGACTGCTGGCCGGATTCCTGGCGCTGCTGATCTTACTCGCCCGACGCCTGCCGCTTTATTCTTATTGGGAAATGAACCTGAAGCCCGAAACCAGGGTCTAAACAGCGAAATAAGCAGAATAGGGAGGAGCGGGGTTTTAATCCACATTATCCCGCTGATCGACAATGGCGCAAACACGCAGTGAAAGTGACACCATGGGGAGTATCGATATCCCTGGCGACCGATTTTGGGGGGCGCAGACCCAACGATCCCTGCACAACTTCAAAATTGGGGAGGAGCGATTTCCACGGGAGTTCCTTCGCGCCCTGGGAATTGTCAAGCGTTCGGCGGCGCTTGTGAACAACCAGCTGGGCGTGCTCAGCGACGACAAGAGAGAGCTGATCGTCAAAGCCTGCGATGAAATTATCGCCGGCCGTCTGGATGATCACTTCCCCCTGGTGGTGTGGCAAACCGGCAGTGGCACCCAAACCAATATGAACATCAACGAGGTGATCGCCAACTGGTCTGCCCATAGCCGCGGCCAACCCATGGGCGCCAAGGATCCCATTCACCCCAACGATGACTGCAATAAGAGCCAGTCCTCCAATGACGTTTTTCCCACAGCCATGCATATCGCCGCGGTGGAACAAATCGTCGGCACGCTGATTCCTTCGACAGAGGCTCTGGCCGACGCTGTTGAAGAAAAAGTCGCCGCCTTCGAGGACGTGATCAAGATCGGCAGGACCCATTTAATGGATGCAACCCCGCTCACACTGGGCAACGAATTCTCAGGCTATGCCAGCCAACTGCGGCACGCCGTCATGCATATCAAGCATAGCCTGGCCCACCTTTCGGAACTCGCACTGGGTGGCACCGCGGTGGGAACCGGCCTCAACGCCCCCAGGGGTTTTGCCGAGCAAGTCGCAGCGGAAATTGCCGCTTTTAGCGGACAGGATTTTGTTTCTGCGCCCAACAAGTTTGAAGCTTTGGCCGCCAATGACGCCCTGGTTGCCGGCCATGGCGCCCTCAAGACCCTGGCCTGCAGCCTGATGAAAATCGCCAATGATGTGCGCTGGCTGGCCAGTGGCCCTCGTTGTGGTATCGGAGAAATTTCTATCCCCGCCAACGAGCCCGGCTCCTCCATTATGCCGGGCAAAGTGAATCCCACCCAATGCGAAGCCATGACCATGGTCTGCGCTCAGGTACTGGGCAATGACACCACGATAAACCTGGCCGGGGCGTGCGGAAATTTTGAACTCAATGTCTTCAAACCGGTAATTATCTACAGCTATTTACAATCAGTGCGGCTGTTGAGCGAGGCCTGTGATAGCTTCCGTTTGAACTGTGTTGCAGGCATTGAAGCCAACCGGGACAACATCGCCAAAAACCTCAATAATTCTCTGATGCTGGCCACCGCCCTCAACAACCATATTGGCTATGACAACGCCGCCAAAATCGCCAAAAAAGCCCACGCAGATGGCACCAGCCTCAAACAAGCCGCCCTGTCGCTGGGTTTTTTGGACGAGGCGCAGTTTGACGAAATCGTGGATCCTTCCAAGATGATTGGCAAATAATCACAGTCGGCTAGGAGCCACCCAGCTTCTTGCTGATGGTATCCGCGATCACGCGCCCCGCTTGCAGGCTCTTTAACAGCACGGGGATATTGTCAGTGATATTAAGATTCAAGTGGATCGGTCGCCCCTGCTCGTAATCGGGGTTATGGCCCCGCAGGAGCACCTCCAACACCAGGTCACCACTCTCCAGATAGTCTGCCTCGAGCTGAAATATGTTGTATTGGTAATTACTGAGCGCTTCTATCACCGACGCCATGGATGGATTCGTGTCGGCGGTCACTTCTGCTTTGTAGCGTAAAACACCGCCGGGCGCCTTGGCCGCCAACATCCCCCGCCGCATAACCACGCCGGTTGCGCTGACATCCAGCGGTAACAGGCCGCTGATACGGCCGCTGCCCTCCACGGCATCATAGCCGGCCAGGGCCAATAGCTGGCCCAGGTGCAAGCCGTCCACACCGACATCAAACCGATTGTGGGCGCTGCCGGCGTGGTAAACAGCATCTTCTACCCACACCCGGCCGCCGAATACCCGAGCCTCCACAGTCTGCAGAAGCAGTTGTTGTTGTGCGGCATCCACCAGGAAGTGGGCCCGAATATCCTCAATCGGCACCCCGACCTCCAGCGTCTCCAGTGAGAGTGTTGCCACCCTGGTCGTGATCAACTGGTCCGGGTAGCTGAAATCGGCCTCAAAATCCCCACCCAGCCCGATAAAACCGATGTTCTCGTACACCCCCGCCAAGCCCTCCAGGCGCTGACTGATGTTGCCATGAATCTCTGTGCCCTCCCCCACGCGGCGCCATGTCGCGTTCACATCCAACATGACACTGCCCTGGTAGAGGTCCCATTCAAAGGGCCAGTGAGCGAAGTGCCGGGACAGGCGATTGGAGCCGGAATCGAAGCTGATGGCATCGGCCAGCAGGCGGCCAGTGCCGCGCGCTGTTTGCAGTTGGTAGTCGGCAGATATTGTAAACAGCAGTTTTCCCTGGTCGCTATACACCTGCCCGTTGATACTCGCAAGCTGTCGATCCAGGGTGACATCTGCCTCGACCGCCAGGGCGGGTAACCAGGCATCGTAAGCTTGCAGCTCAATGCTGTTGGCGCTGAAGCTACAATGCAATGTCTCGGCATATTCACAGTCAAGCGCCGACAGTTGTCCGCTGGCGCCCAATGAAACTGACTGCTCATCGAATTGAAATGCAATCGCCTCCCCACTCAGCGTAAGCAGGAATTCTTCGACACTCCCTACCGACAGATCATCGTGCAGCGCCCCCGACAGTTGAAATACCAGCTCACCAGTGGCGGTGGCAAGAGGCTCGGGCAGGTCCATCAGCGATGCCAGCAAGGGTACAAACGCCGCGAGCTGCAAACGCCCTTCGCCCTGCAATTGCTGCCGATCACCCTGCTGGAAGACGGTCGCGGTGAACTGGATTATCGGCCGGTCCTCGCGGCTGAGTTGTGCTGTCAGTAGCAGTTGATCAGGCCCGGTTCGCTGCAGTTCCAGGCGCAGCTGTTTATCCTGATCTTGTAGCCACAGGGAAACGTGTGGGTCGCCCCAGCTTGCCTGTAATCGCAGCGGCCGGTTGAGCAGGGGGCTGCCCTTAACTTCCAAGGCATCAATGGTAATTGATTCCAATGGGACAGCCAGCAATTGCTCGATCAGCTCTGTCAATAACGGTCCCGGATCGGTGGCGGGCTCGCTGCTATCAGGCAGATTCACAATCACCCGGGACGCCGTAAGTCGCTGTGGCCGGATATCGACCAGGCTGTATTCCAGCAGCACCTGTCGCAGGGATTGCCGGGCGTTATTCTCTCCCACGCCCAGCACCAACTCTTCAATCTCCAGGCCGTGCCAGCCAATTTCCAGTCCCGCTAGTCGTAACAGCCGTATATCTGATTGCTCCAGCGCCCTGTTGAAAGCCGTGGTGAGCAACTGGATACGCATCTGGTACAGTCCCGCCAGCGTGGCCAGAAACAGTAGCAGTCCGATGATAGGGCCTTTGCGCATATTTCTCCGGCTTGATTTAAAGAACTGGACGCTACCGATGATATCACCTGGCCTGTTCATTAATGGCGGCCAGTTGAGTGCTCTCGCAATACAGGTCATGATGCTCGCTGTGGAAAAAATTTCTCATGTTATCGTAAATCCGCTCAAGTCCCTGAACCTGCTTTCCCGGGCAGACATGGAGGGATTGACCAGTAGTCGGGGCGACTTGTTCGCACTCTTCCGCCATTGCGCGCTGGCAATTTTGAACACCGACAGTGACAAGGACGATGCCGCTGAGATCTTCGCTGACTATTCCGACTTCGATGTCCGCCTGATACCCCAGCCGCGCGGGCTCCGGCTGGAGCTGTTCAACGCGCCTCCCCAGTCTTTTGTCGATGGCCGGATGATTCGCGGTATCCAGGAACATTTGTTCTCGGCGCTGCGTGATATCGTCTATACCGATTTTAAAATCACCAGGACCCAGACGGAGCCACCGACCTCGGCCCAGACCACCAACACGGTGTTTCGTATCCTCCGCAATGCCCGCATTGTGCGCCCCGGTCAGCCGCCCCGAATGGTGGTCTGCTGGGGCGGGCACTCGATTCCCCGGAAAGAGTACGATTACGCCAAACAGGTGGGCTACGAGCTTGGCCTGCGCGGCCTGGACATTGTTACCGGCTGTGGTATCGGCGCGATGAAGGGGCCGATGAAGGGCGCCGCCGTGGGGCATGCCAAGCAGCAGATCAAGGATGGCCGTTACATCGGCATCAGCGAACCGGGCATCATCGCCTCTGAATCGCCCAATGCCATAGTCAACGAACTGGTGATCATGCCGGATATCGAAAAGCGTTTGGAGGCCTTCGTACGGCTCGCCCACGCCATTATCGTGTTTCCCGGCGGGGTTGGAACCGTGGAAGAGGTTCTCTACCTGTTGAGCATCCTCATGCACCCGGACAATAGTGAGGCGCTGCCGCTGGTATTTGCCGGGCCTGAATCCTGTGCTGAGTATTTCCAGGAACTGGATCGTTTCCTGGTTGGCTGCCTGGGCGAGGGAGTGAGGCAACACTACCACATCATTGTGGGCTCCTCGAAAGAGGTCGGGCGCACTGTCAAAAAGGCGGTAGACGAAGTGCACGCCCGCCGTCGCCATACCCAGCAAGCCTACTACTTCAACTGGGAATTACAGATCCCGGCTGATCTTCAGCGACCGTTTATTCCAACCCACGAGGAGATGGTGGCGTTGCAGTTGCGGCCGGGGATCCCCGAATACAAGCTGGCGAGCGCCCTGCGATGTGCCTTCTCCGGCCTGGTGGCCGGCAACGTCAAAAGCTTCGGCATTGAGCAGGTGCGTGCTCACGGTCCCTACAAATTGTCCGGCGATGGGAAATTGCTGTCCAGCATGGACCGCCTGCTACGCATGCTGGTGAAGCAGCAACGCATGAAGCTGGGGGTGGGCGCACAGGATTACCAGCCCTGTTATCAACTGGCTGATGGACAGGGGCCATAAACGATGGCCATACGCGCCTCTCGATACCCAGGCAGCATCCTGAAATTGGGCCTGATCCCGAGTAAAGAATTGAATCAGTATGGTCGTACATTTGTTCTGATAGGTCGCCGAACTTTTTCCGCTACGGACTCTATTTCTATGCTGACAATAAAAACCTCGAAGCAGCCCTGGATTCCGTGAAGACAGAGTAAGCGGCACCTGGTTGATCCGGTCTACTGCAGGAACCCCTGCACCGCGGTTTCCATCAGTGCCGCTCCCAACCATGCCAGAGGAGGTATAACCACGTAGAACAAGAGTCTGTAAACGATGGCCAGATCTATTGGCCAGGTGTAGGTACGCTGCAGGCGATCACGGTGTTGTAGCACTAGTTCAAGCTCTGGAATCGGGGCAACAGCTTCCCTGAGCCGCGTAATTTGCGCGTTGATGTCGGCAAGAAACTCCCGTTTCTGTTGTAACAGCCGCAGGTGCACCGCCCACATGGGCCGAATCAGCAGGTAGGCCGCTGCCGGCAAGCCAACCAGCAGTGCGGCGAGAAAGTTACCCAGGCGAAACTGGGCATCCAGGGCCTGTATCGACGTCAGCGCCATTGCGCCGGTAATCAGTAACACGTCGTCTACTCCACCGCGGGCAAATGGCTCCAGTTTGCTGCTGTCGTAGATAGCAATAACTACCGTCTGCCCCTGCCCATTAAACAGTGTTGCGCTGTTAAACCTGAAGGCCAGGCCCAGACCGCAACTGATCCAGACCAGGCTCTGACCGGCGACAATACTCCCCTCCTGAAAATCGATGTCGGTGAGACGCAAAACCCATTCCGCGGGCAGGTTGACGGTAATGGCGTACAGCAAGCCCAGCACAACGCCGATGCATATTCTCAATGTGGGGATGGGCCGCAACCAGTTGTCGGGATGATCCTTGATCAATGCGGACACGTGTAGTTTGCGGGCACTCCGCAGGGATCGTCGCTGGGCAACAATCACCATGCTCAACACATAGGCAGGCATAAAGGTCATTAGCAGAACCTGGCCCAGCAGTTGGGCCTGGGAACTGAAGAATTGCGGTAATTCAGTGGGCGGCCAGACATTGGCTGACAAGAAGAACAGACTCAGTAGCAGGACCAGGCCCGTCGCGAGCCAGAGCGCGGCGTACGGCGTCTGATAGATAAAATGGTCCAGTATCCTGCGCACGAGTACTACCCCCCGGTTTATTTTAGTCCAGAAGCCTGCCAATAACTGTATTACAATAATTGACTTTTGTAATACATTTAGACTACATTAACCCCCATCAAGTGATGGAGGATTTATGTCAGAAACTGTCAAAGCCGGCCGACGCAAACGCCGCCAGACCAAGGACCGGGTGCTGCAGGCGCGCATTCCTGAACATCTCGATGAGGAGATACGCACCAGGGCGGAGCAATTGGGCCTGTCTGTGTCTACCGTCGTGCGCAACGTGTTGTTTCACACCTTCAACCTGGTTGAGGGTGTAGTGACCGACAGCGCACATATTGCCCGGGTCTTCAAGGAGCGGGACCCGCCCCCTGTGATCGGCTGGCAGGAAGCGGTATTGAACAAGAATGGCGTCTGCGAAACCTGCAATGCGATTCTACCTATAGGAGAACGTGCGGCAGTAGGGGTGCCGGTTCAGGACCGTCCCCTGCTGCTGTGCCTGGATTGTCTTGCGGCCCTGTCATCTGCCACCGGTGACGATCCGCAGGAGGCAGACTCATGACTACAACAATCCCGACCTTGCGAGGCGGTACCCGCCTGCTATTCGATACGGTGGAGGGTATCACCAATGCGGTTGAGGGAATGCATGGAACCATCGGTGGACGTGGGGCAATAGCATCTTCTGTGTATTCGATAATCAGGGGAGTGAACGGTGCGCTGCGTGTAGGTGTCGATCAATCCTTTGGCTTGATGCCCGAGAGTACCGGCGAAATCCCCCGCTCCAGCGGGGAGATCAGAACCACGGCGGCACTGAACGGGGCTTTTGGTGATCACCTGGAGGCCACGGGCAACCCCCTCGCCACCCCCATGAGCCTGATGACGCCGCGGCAGCCGCTGACAATCTCCACTGAAGCACTGGCGGCATCCCTGCCCCAGGCCAGCCCGCACCTGGTGGTGCTGGTGCATGGACTGAGCATGTCGGAACTAGGCTGGAGCCGAAAGGATGCGCCCTGCATAGGCGCTCGACTGCAGGCTGAGCTGGCCTGCACACCACTGTATTTGCGTTACAACAGCGGACGTCATATCTCCACCAACAGCCAGCAGTTTGCCGGACTGTTGGAACAATTATGCGAGGCGTGGCCGGTGCCGGTGGAATCCCTGTCCCTGGTAGGGCACAGCATGGGCGGCCTGGTCATCCGCTCCGCCTGCTGGTATGCGGAGCAGGCTCAAAGTACCTGGTTGCGATATCTGCGGCGAGTGGTGTGCCTGGGCACACCCCATCATGGCTCACCACTGGAGAAGGCCGGACATGCCCTCGACGTGCTTATGCAAAAGATCCCCTACACGGCGCCACTGGCCTTTGGCAAGCACCGCAGTGCCGGCATCAAGGACTTGCGCCACGGCAACCTGCTCGATGAAGATTGGCAGGGTCACAATCCCGACCAGCCGCGACCGGATACCCGCAGGCTGGTTCCCCTGCTGCCGGACGTCGACTATTACTTCGCCGCGGCTTCAGTCGGACGACATGAGCATGATCCGCTGGGACAGCTGCTGGGTGACCTGTTGGTACGGCTGGACAGCGCGGTGGGAGCTCACAAAGATGATCTTCGAAAACTGGCTATAAAGCCGGAGAATTGCCAGGTATTTCACCAGAAGAATCACCTCGACCTGCTCGATGATGAGCGGGTTCACCGGCAGATCATCGACTGGTTTGGCCGCTGATGCTCCGACTGACAGAAATCAAATTGCCGCTTGAGCACGTCGATGCGGACCTGCCCGTTGCGATCGCCAGAAAATTGGGTATCACGCCCGATGAGCTGAAAAGTTATGCAGTTTTCAGGCGCAGCTATGACGCACGCAACAAAGAGAACATCCTGTTGATTTACCAGTTGGATGTGGTGCTTGACCCAGCGCTGGAAACAAGCATTCTGCAGAAGTTCGAGGCCCAGTCATTCTGCAAGCCCAGCCCCGACATGCGCTATCATTTTGTCGCCCATGCCGAGATCGGCTTTCCCAGCGGAGATCAACAGCGACCCCTGGTTATTGGCTTTGGACCCTGTGGCATTCTGGCAGCCCTGTTACTGGCGCAGATGGGCTTGCGACCGATTGTGCTGGAACGGGGAACTGAAGTTCGCCAGCGCACCAGGGATACCTGGGAATTCTGGCGCAACCGTGAGTTGAATACGGAGTCGAATGTACAGTTCGGCGAAGGCGGCGCTGGCACCTTTTCTGACGGTAAGCTCTATAGCCAGGTGAAAGACAAGCGCCACCTCGGGCGCAAGGTGCAGACAGAATTTGTCAGCTTTGGCGCGCCGGAAGAAATTCTGATGTTGAGCAAGCCACACATCGGCACTTTCAGGCTGGTCAAGATGGTCGAAAATATGCGCGCAGAGATCCTGCGACTGGGTGGTGAAGTCCGTTTTCAACAGAAGGTCGACAGGCTACTGCACAAGCCGATCGAGGGCGATGTGAAAGCACAGCGCCAGGTCATCGGCGTGACTTTGGCCAGTGGTGAGACTTTGCACAGCCGTCATATTGTCCTGGCTGTGGGTCACAGCGCCCGCGATACCTTTCAAATGCTGTGGGACGAAGGGGTCTATATGGAGGCAAAGCCATTTTCCATTGGCTTTCGCATTGAACATCCTCAATCGGTTATTGATCGCGCCCGCTTTGGCAAGCAGGCCGGCAACCCCATTCTTGGTGCGGCGGACTACAAGCTGGTACATCACTGTGACAACGGACGCAGTGTCTACAGCTTTTGCATGTGCCCCGGCGGCACGGTGGTGGCGGCGGCCTCTGAAGAGGGAGGCGTTGTCACTAATGGCATGTCCCAGTATTCACGCAAAGAGAGAAATGCCAACGCGGCGATTGTGGTCGGCGTTAGCCCGGAACAGGACTACCCGGACCACGTGCTGGCGGGGATTGATTTGCAGAGAAAACTGGAGAAACTGGCCTTCGAGTTGGGCGGCTCTGATTACAGTGCGCCGGCACAGTTAGTGGGTGACTTCCTCAACCAGCGGGCTTCGACGGCACTTTCGACAACGCAACCCTCCTACCAGCCAGGCATCAAACTCGGCGACCTGTCGCGGGCACTTCCGGACTTTGCCATAGCGGCAATTCGTGAAGCCATTCCCGCTTTCAACAGGCAGATCAAGGGTTTCGCGATGCCCGAGGCTTTATTGACCGGGGTAGAAACCCGCACCTCATCACCGATCTGTATCAAGCGCGACAAGGATTTTCAGAATATCAATACGCGGGGGCTGTACCCGGCCGGTGAGGGTGCCGGCTACGCGGGTGGAATATTATCCGCCGGAATAGATGGCATCAAAGTCGCCGAGGCCATAGCCTCGTCTATTCTATTAAGCAGTTAAGGGGCGCGCAGCATCGATCCTGCCACGGGAAAGTCGGTGCTTCACAATTACCAGACAACGGCATTGTTGAAGACCCAGGAAATGACAGCCTACCGGCTGACGCGACTGTGGTTAAAGGATTATTAGCTCACCTACCCCGGGCTAACCGTGGAAGATGAAGTCACCGGGGTCCTGTCTTGCGACGACAATTTTCTGGGTGGACCCAAGCCCCTGTTGAGAGACGACGATGAGCACCTGGATCGGGGGTTCACAGTGCGCGACAGGAACTACCTGTCGGCACGGTGGCCGGGGGATGCCTATACATTCTCCAGGCAGTTTGCGGCCATGCTTGAGTGAGTGATGACGCCTGCTACAACTCCAGCTGGTCAAACTCCCCCAGGTTGGCCAGGAAGCGATGCAGGCTGCCCGCCACCATTGCCCCATCGGTGGCATCGGCAAGCTGGCGCACGCTGTCGGTGATGGCGAGCCACCAGCGGATATGATCGGCACTGAGTTGAGCGGCCACGGGAATCAGGTCGTGGATAGTAGTCAGGTTGCGTTCCGCCACACTCTTCAGCCGGGCCATGCCCTCCACATCCATCGAGTATTGCGCAAGTTTTAATATGAGACCGGCTACCATCCTGGGGTCTTCTTCCAGCGCCTTGGAATCTGCGGGCTCCGCGGTCTCCTCCAGCATGCCGATATCGATATGGCTCAATATCTCACGCAGGGCACCACGCAAACTGAGGCGCAGCTCCGCCTTGCGCTCCCGTTCCCGACGGGCCTGGATCAGGGAAAACAGGCCGATCAGGAAAAATCCCTCCAGGCAGAAGCCAATCAGCTCCGGTACCAGGCTATCGTAAATCGGCCCGCGGTTTTCCGGCTGCAGGAAGGCGTACAGAAAATAGGCTCCCCCCAGGCCAAAAATCAACATCGGTGCCAGCAGCATGAGCCTGCTCACTACTCAGTCCTCACTGTCTGGGTTGGCCAGGGCCCGCACCACGGATGCAATTTTCTCCGCCTCTTTCCTGCTCAGGTCCAGCGGTACGTTCTGCAGGTAGACCACCAGCCCTTCCCGGATGGGTACTGGAAAAATCTCCAGCGGGCTGCGCGGCGGATTCAGGGCCAACTCCTCGCGCGCCTTCTTGTGGTCTTCGGGTTGCTTCTTGAGGAAGTCCCGGGTTGCCTTGAACTCACTTTCGCGCGGGGCGAAGGATTCGGGGTCGTTGGTCCAGTTGATGAAATCGGCGAGAGCGTCATTGAGTCGCGACTTGTAAACGTCGAGGCTCTCGGGTCGAATAGTGGAATCCTGCAGCTTGTGGATGCGGGCACACAACTCCTCAACGTCGACCGTGCGCAAATCGTTGCGCTCATGGGATTTGAGCTCTCCCAGTAACTTTTCCGCGGCGAGTTTCCTGGAGCGCAGGGTGGCGGGATTGATAATACCCATCACCACGCACTGGCGCATAAAGTCACTGAAACTGGCTACGGAATAATCCCTGCCCTCCATGCGCAAATCTCCGGCGTCCTGATAACGGGTACCTGACGCAGCATAGCAGATGAGGGTGCTGATCGAGCAGACGCGCAAATCAGGGGCTGTACACCTGCCTGCCGGGATACTTCTTGAAATAGTTATCGGCGGCGAGGGCTTGCTGACAGATGGGAAGGTCCCAGAACATGGCGGGCACAGTACCTGTGGGGCTTCTTTCACCGAAGTTCCGCTGGAATCGCTCACAGTATTCCCGGTCTCTAAGCTGTTTGCTAATGCAGTCATCAATGGCCTGTTTCCTGAGCGGCTCAATGTTCAGCTGGCGCTGGGTGCGGCACTCCTCCATCAGCTCAATGGCCTGTGGCCGGGTAATATCCTCGCACAGGCCATGGCTACTGAAGATCACCAGGGCGATTCCAGCCAGGGTCTGTTGTCTCATAGTGATCATCCGGGCTCCCCCATCTTGATATTTAACGACAGCCATTCTACATTGTGCCCAGGTGATTGGTAGTCTGGAGGACGCATGGCGGAGTACCTCGTCCGTGCCTCGGCACTGGAAGGCTTCAATGAATTGGTGGGCGAGCTCGGCGGCGATGCCGATAGTTTGCGCCGTGAATCGGGGCTGCCGGCTACCCCCGTACCCGCCGACGGCTGGATTTCCTACCGGGCCTTCCTCAACTTGCTGGAACTCAGCGCCAAAGAACTGGCCTGCCCCCACTTTGGCCTGCTCCTGTCCCGCCACCAGGGCATAGGCATTCTGGGCCCGCTGGGCTTCATCATGCGAGAGGCGCCGGATGTCGCTACCGCGCTGGCGGAACTCAGCAAGTATTTCGCTCTTCACAACCAGGGCGCCGAAATTTCCCTGTCGCTGGTATCGGGGGCCGTGCAACTCGGTTTCGAGAGCAAATTGCCCGGCCAAATACCCATGGGACAACAGGAGGATCTGGCGATTGGAATAGGGCTGAATATCATGCGCTTGCTGTGTGGGCCACGCTGGAACCCCCTGGCGGTCTGTCTGATTCACGCCGCACCCCAGGATCGAAAGCCCTACCGGGCAGTGTTCGACTGTCCGCTACACTTCGATGCGGAGTCATCGATGATGATATTCCCCGCGGAGACCCTGGCGATGGAAATCTCCGCCGCAGACGATCGATTGCACAAGATTCTGCAGGAACACCTGGCGCTGGTGAAGGCGAGTTATCCCGACAATTACGCCGACCAGGTCAAACACCTGATCCGCCAGGCCCTGCTCACGGGAGATTGTTCGGTCGACAGGGTCGCCGGCTATTTGTCGATCACCAAGCGCACCCTGCAACGGCAGCTGAAAACTGCAGACACCGCCTACAAGGAATTACTGGAGGAGGTGCGTTTTGACATGGCGACCCGCTACCTGGTGGATTCCAGTTCCTCACTCAGTGTGCTGGCAGACATGTTGGGTTATTCCGAACTGAGCGCCTTCTCCAACGCCTTCAAATCGAAAACCGGCATGTCACCTAGGGCGTGGCGAGTACAATACGCTCACTGAGCCAGCGCATCAGTCCGGGGAAAACCCGGGCCACCCAGACCACCGCCCTGGCTCTGAAGCTGGGAATAATGGTGACACGGCGGGCGCGCAACTGTTTCATAATTTCATCGCAGGCGGGCACCAACTCCATGGTACCGGCGGTTTCCTTCAGCTTCACCGCCACCGGTGGCAAGGTTTTTCTCTCTTCGGTCACCATGGGGGTATCGACCTCGGGCGGGCAGATCACCGACACCTCGATACCTTTGGCGATGTATTCCAGGCGTAGTGCCCCCGCCAGGCCGATCACTCCAAATTTGGACGCATTATAGGCGGCATAGCTGTGACTGGGCACCAGCCCCGCCAGCGATGCTACCAGGGCCAACTGCGCTCCGCTCTGCATGCTGGGCAACACTGCTGCGGCAAAGTTACGACTGCCACACAGATTGATAGTAACGACCCGTTCAAATTCTTCCGCCGTCAGTTCGGCGAAGGGCTTGGCTACCTGAACCCCGGCACAATTGATAGCGACATCAGGCGCGCCGAGACTTTCCACGGCGGCACTCACCGCCTGCTGCAGCCCCTCGTCGTCGCTAACGTCGGCCTGGAAAAATTCCACCCGGGCATTAGCTTGTTGCTGTGCCAGGGCCTCCAGTGCCTCGCGAGCCTGCTCACTATTACTGCGATCGATAATGCCCACCGAGGTGCCTTCAGCCAGCAGCATTTTTGCCATCTGCAGGCCGATACCGCTGCCACCTCCGGTTATCAGTGCCCTGTCCCAGTTTTTCATGTGCGTACTCCTTTTGTAGGCCGGCGCCGGTTTTGGCTTGAAGCCCATGCGACCGTCATACCAGCTCTGTACATGTAACAGCTCCACGCTGAAACCCTGTTCATCGTTAACATAAACCACCGACCAGGCACCCAGGCGCAACGGGCGCCAATTGCCCGTAATACCGGCCTGCAGGCACCGCTGGTAGATACGTTCAAATTCCTTGCGCGAGCGAAATCCCAGGGCGATATTCAACAGGCCCTGATCGCTGATGCGATAGTCTGGCGCCCGCTTGCGCCCTATGGGATCGCTGTACTGAACCAGTTCAACGAGCACATCGCCGGCTCTCACCAGCAAGACATCCCTTTGCGCTCCAGGCAGGCCCCAGAGGGCCTCGTGCGATTCATTGTGCAGGCACAGGTCACTCACTTCCTCCAGCTCAAGCGCACCGACAAAGAAAGACCGCGATTTGTTGAGATCGGCAACGGACACGGTAATGCTGCGTGTCACCACCGGCACGGAGCCTCGAATTGGAGAACCGGCGCTGGACGCCAGCACGTCATCTTCCATGATCTCCAGCAGTACTCCCTCGGGATCACGCACACACACCCGTCGCCCACCTGCCTCACCCATGGGCTCGGACATCGGCTCACTGCCCTGCTCCGACAGTCGCTGTAAGACCGCGTCAAAATCCACGACATGCAAGCCGACCATGCCATAGCCGATGTCGCAAAGCCGCCAGTCAGCCGGCAATGGCCGCACCGCAGGGCGTTCAAATTCAAACAGCTCCAGCTGAAAATAATCCTGCTGGTCCAGCAGCCACCAGCAGGTACTGGCAGCGCCCTTCACGCCCTGAACCTTTTCAGCGAGGTAACCCTTGAAGGCGCTGGTGCCCCCCGCGGGAACAAAACCGAACACCTCGCGGTACCAGGCGTGAGTGCGGCGCAAATCCGTCACACTCATGGCAATCTGGTTCAGGTGGGCCATCGGGCTTTCCCTCAGGCCGCCGCGGGTGAAACGATTTCGACCAGGCTCATCACATCGAGCTGATCCGCCTGCGCCTGAGTAATACCCTCGTAGGCTTTCAGAAACGGCATATCCAGTTTGATCACCGTGCCGTCTTCAAGGAAGTTGTCCAGGTAACGACCCTCTTTGCCGTCGAATACGATGAAGAGTTCGGCGCCAGTATCACTCCAGGGCGTGTGATCATTGCCCTCGTCTTCCCAGGCGGTTTCGCCCGCCTCGAAGGCGCCTTCGTCGTAGGCCCACTCGCCACTCACGGTGTAGGCAATCGCGCGACAGTAATGAATATGCCGGGGCATTCTGCTGCCCGGCTCAAACCTGATCTTTACCACCACCCGGTCCATTTCCTCGTCGGCCTTGAGAACTTTGATGCTCACGCCCTCAGCACCGGGTAGCGGGATACGTAGCCATTCCTGGTTGGCGTCGCGGATGATGCTCATGGATTCGTTGATCATTGTCTTGTCTCCGGGTGCTTTGCTGATGAAGTGTAAGCTGGGCACCATAGTAGAGGTCATCGCAAAGAATAACTTGCGAAAAGACGACAGTAACTTGAAAAAAGGCGACAGGGGCGTGTCGATATCAGAACTATTCGACAACAAGTATCCCGCGGTACATCTTCATCTGACAGGCGAATTCGTACTCGCCGGCAACGTCAAATTGGACGCTCAGGTCCCTGGGCTTATCAAGCGGCAATTCCTCACTGAAATCGAGGGCATCAATCACCACAAACGCCGCACAGGGGCTGGCGTCCTTGCGCAAGAAACGCAGGGTAACCGGTTCGCCCCGGGGCAGCTTGATCCGCGACGGACTGTAGACGCCATTTTCGACTACCACGGTAACCAGGCCACTGCTCGTCTCCACTATCTGCCGGGGTTTATAAAGCCAGAACCACCAAACGATGCCGACTATCAGGGTCGCACCCAACAGGTTGATCAAAATTGTCATGCGGTGCCTCCTGCTAGGCCTCCCCGGGTTTGAAAAACCGCAGCCGGTTGGCATTGGTCACCACGGTGAGCGATGAAAATGCCATGGCTGCCCCGGCGATAACGGGATTGAGGAGTACACCGATCACCGGGTACAGAATGCCGGCTGCCACGGGTACACCCAGGCTGTTGTAGATAAAGGCGCCAAACAAATTCTGCTTGATATTCCGCACTGTGGCCCTGGATACCGCGATGGCA
>SMVA01145845.1_pt1 | contig 18766 bp, 15 predicted proteins | sample 2456451 | NCBI WGS metagenome assembly SMVA01 (sample SAMN11095933, study PRJNA526329) | marine sediment metagenome | biome: Marine sediment; feature: Surficial sediment; material: Deep marine sediment; isolation source: Hadal surficial sediment | place: Pacific Ocean | collected 2014-05 | depth...
AGCAGAAATCATCAAGTATATTTTACTGGCGCAATTGTTAAAACATTTTGATATAGAAAAAATATCAGAATTAAAGGAAGATAAATCAAGTCCAAATTCAATACTCGAAATATAACTTCTTAAAAAATGCTTCCATTTCTTTTTTTCGTTCGGAAGAACTTCCTTGATAATGATTATTCATATAACTAAAAATTAAAAGGGTTCCTTTTTTGGTAATTAGGTATCCACTCAAGTTATAATTGTTAGATAAAGAACCAGATTTAGCGAAAATATAAGGCTTTTCATTATTGTAGTAATTTTTCAAAGTACCTGAATCACCTCCTATGGGAAAGTAGGATAATAATTTTTCTGTAGGTATTTCCCGATACATTTTAGATAATAAATAAACCAAACTTTCAGGAGTAAATAAATTATATCGTGATAATCCCGATCCATCGACCCATCGCGGTTTTTGTGGAATATCTTGTAAATAATTATTTAATGAATAATCAATGGCTTTTGCAACACTATAAACACTATCCACTTGATTACCCACTTGTAACATAATTTGTTCGGCAATAAAATTATCACTTATCACCAACATTTTCTTATATAAGGAATCGTATTTAATACTTTTAAAATCTAAAAATTTATAAAAACTTTTATTGGGAATTAAAACTACTTTTTTGCCAATTTCTTTACTTAACAAATCGGCAACCAATTGATTTGAAGTCTTAAATGGAATTTTATTATCATGAATATCTGCTTTAGTTTGAACATAAAAATTATTTTCATCAGGATCTCTTCTAAATTTTACTTGATCTTCTATTTTGAAATTTTTATTGAAAAATGCTGGAATAACGGAAATATCATTTCCTTTTTTTGATACGTCAACAACATTACCATACATTGGAAAAATACTTTTTTCCGGCATATAATAGTAGGTATAATCATCCCATGACCAACCTGAACCATACAAGCTTTCTCCGATATTATTATCTATTAGATAAACATCCTGATTTTTACCTTTTAAAAAATCAAGCGTTTTACTTTCGTCAAAACCATATATAAAAGAGGGGTCGGCTGTACCTTTAATAATTAAAGAGTCTTTGGTTTCTATATATTTAAGGCCTGTAACCGAATCTTTGAAAGTGCGATATGCCGTATAAAATGTAAATAGTTTGGTGTTGGATGCCGGTGTGAAATATTTATGACCATTATCATTAATTAAAACCTTATTTGTTTGTGGGTTATAAACCACCAATCCTCTAAAATAATTATTGCTTTGTGACTCACTGGAAAAATTGCTTTCAATCTTTTTAGTTGTTGAACAAGAACTGATAAATAGTCCTAATACTAGAATAAAAAATACATTAACCTTCAAAGCAATCGTCTTTAAAACCTATTAGATATAATTTTTGTTGAGCACGCGTAACAGCTGTATACAGCCAACGAAGATATGAAATATCCTGTCCATTAGGCAAATAGGGTTGCTCAACAAACACATTCTCCCATTGTCCGCCTTGTGATTTATGACAAGTCATTGCATAAGAGAACTTCACTTGCAAAGCATTAAAATACTTATTGTTTTTGATGGCCAACATGACTTTATACCTTGATTTTTCATGGTCATAATCCTTAGAAATTTCTTGGTATAATTTATTAGATTCTTCATAAGGTAACGAAGGAGTCTCACTTTGCAAGGTATCTAATAAGATTACCGTTTCAAAAGGAACTTGATTTGGGTAATCAATCATTCGTAATTTTACTTCAGCAAAATGAAATCCGTATAAACTTTTATAATTAAATATTTCCAATATTTCACAAATATCCCCATTGGCAATAAATCCAACTTCTGAAGAATCTTTTAACCAATAATAATTATTTTTAACAATCATTAAATAATCTCCCGTAGAAATTTCATTTTCCTGTCCAAGAATTTTTGATCGAATCTGTTGGTTATATTGATAGGCTCTTTTGTTTGATCTCACAATAATTGCGGTGTCTTCTACTCCATTATTTTGATATGCTTCTTGAATAGCATCTTCAATATCATAACCATCGGTTAATCGAATAATATCCGGATAATTAAGGTCGAATTTGAAATCATCGAAATAATTTTCATGCAATTTTTGTCTTAAATCAGTAGCATTGACCAATATTCCTGAATTTTGATGTTGCCGCATTACTTCATTTAATTCTATACCCTCAACATCTTTATTATATTGTAATGACAAGAATTTAGCATCCAATGCAGGGCTTAACTCAAGTTTTACAGGAGGTAACTGAGCGGTATCTCCGATCAATATTAATTTGCAATTTTTTCCTGAATAAATAAAGAATAGTAAATCATCAAGTAGTGATCCATTTTCAAATAATTTGGCGTCTGATGGCCTGTCTGGAATCATCGATGCCTCATCAACAATAAAAATGGTATTGGTATGCTTGTTTTTTTGCAGGATAAAACTAACACCCCCATTTTTTTCTTTTTTGGGATGATAAATTTTTTTGTGAATTGTATGAGCCGATCTATTTGAATATTTACCTAACACCTTCGCAGCTCTTCCTGTTGGAGCTAATAAAACAGATTTTAAGCCGCATTGCCATAAATTGCTTACCAATGTACTTACGATAGTTGTTTTACCTGTTCCGGCATAACCTTTCAATAAATATAGATTATGTTTATTTTTGTCCAGTACAAATTTAGCAAGTTGCATTAATAATTCATCTTGCTTGGAGGTTGGCGTAAAAGGAAATCGCTTAATAAATTCTTGATACAATTTTGAATGCTCCTTGATCATTTAATAAAAAAACTAATAATTTAACTACAAAAATAGTCAGAAAATTATTGCCATTGGCATAAAAAATGATATCAAACTATTAGTACATTCAGACTGCCTTAAAAGCTTTAAATAATAATAATGAAAAAAAATATTATATAATCTGATATAAATATTTTTACGATAAAAAAAATTTTGTAGATTTGCGAATAACCTAATAATAATTAAATTTAAAAAAATGATTTCAATTTTAATAATTTTTGTAGCTATACTGGTGGTTGCAGGATTGGCTTACTTAATTGTAAATAAATTACCTAGAAAATTAAAACCTGTATTATCAATTGTATTATGGGTTTTTATAGTGTTTTTAGGTTATCAAATTTACCAAAGCATTATGAAACCGATTGATTTCAACAATAAGAAAAAAGCTCGATATACTAAAGTAATTGAGAATTTAAAAATAATTCGTGATGCTGAAATAGCTTATGCCGAGGTGAACAGAAGATTTACGGCCAACCCAAATGAATTGATTAGTTTTATCGATACAGCTAATTTTGCGATCACGGAAATTAAAAATATTGTTGTAACAGAACAAAGAGGCCGAATCACAATTGATGTTGAAAAGAGAGTAGTAGACACTGTTGGTTTCAAACGTGTTGCAGAATCTTTTGAAGGTAGGGATTATAAAAATATGATGTCGGTTCCGGGAACTGATGCTAAATTTGAATTAAAAATCGGTAGGATTGAAAAAGTTCAAGGAGTTCAAACTTGGGTATTTGAAGTGAAGGTTGATAAAGCCATTGTTTTAGAAGGTATGGACAAGGACTTAATTAATCAGGAAAAAGAGGCTCTTGGCGGTGTTAATGTTCCAGGTGAATATATTTCTGTAGGATCACTTGAAGATGTTAATTCAAACGGTAATTGGCCTCCATTTTATGATGGTAGAAAAGAATAGTCAGATAATTAAAAAATCAGTAAATTTTAGTAATCTTAATGATAGTCACTTATCCATCCAACTTAGTTTGGGTGGATTTTCTTTTTGTATTATTGACAAAGAATTGAATGAAGTTGTCGTTCTTTATAATTTATTGTTTAAAAATAACTCTCCTACTCCTCAAAAACATTTAGAAAATGTCATGCATCTGTTTCAAACAGAAGATCTATTGCAAAAAAGATATGATTCAGTTAATATAACACATGTTAATAACCTGTCTACTTTAGTTCCAAAACCATTATTTGACCCCGAACAATTGAAAAGTTATATCAAATACAGTTCTAAAGTCTATAAAAACGATTATATAGTTTATGATCCAATAAACAATCATGATATTGTAAATGTTTATATACCATTTGTTAATGTAAATAATTTTCTGCTTGAAAAATTTGGTGCATTTGAATACAAACATGTTTCAACTGTTTTAATTGAAAATTTATTGAAAACATATAAATATAGTGAACGCCCTCATATGTTTGTTAATGTTTCCAAACAACATTTTGAAATTGTGGCCATTGCTAATAATAAGTTATTGTTATATAATTCCTTTGCCTATCAAACAAAAGAAGATTTTTTATATTATATTCTTTTTACCGCTGAGCAATTAAATTTTAATCCTGAAAAGTTTGAGCTTATTTTTTCCGGAATAATTGATAAGAAAAATGACATTTATAAAATAGCCTATAAGTATGTAAGAAATATAAGCCTGTTAGAAATAAGATCTAAATATTCATTCGGCGCCGAATTCACAGAGGAAATTCAACGCAGTAATTTTACGCTTATAAATCAATATTAATGCGAATAATTTCTGGAAAACATAAGAGTAAACGTATCAATGCTCCAAAAAACTTACCTGTTCGTCCTACCACAGATATGGCTAAAGAAGCCTTATTTAACATCTTGAATAATCATTATTATTTTGATCAAATATCTGTATTAGACCTATTTGCAGGAATCGGAAGTATTAGTTTCGAATTTGCATCAAGAGGAACAGAAAAAATTATCAGTGTAGACCAAAATGCAGGATGTATAAAATTTCTTGATAAAATAATTGACGAATTACAATTTGATATTCAAACTGTTAAAAGCGATGTTTATCGTTTTTTGGAAAGATGCAATCAAAAATTTGATATTATCTTTGCAGATCCACCTTATGATTTTACGGAGGATAAATTTCAAAAAATTATAAGCCTGGTTTTTGAAAAAAAATTACTTGACCATGAAGGATTGTTAATTGTTGAGCATTCAAAAAAAACCGATCTAACGATTAATAAATACTATTCTCATTCAAAAAAATACGGGGAAAATAATTTTAGTTTCTTTGAGCATAAAACCAAATAGTCCATTTCTTTTAACCCTCATTATGTATTAGAACTTCGTTATGAAGGTTTCAAACATAATAAAATATGATGTTTTATAAGTTTTAGCACCCCGAGTTCTCGCGGGTCGTTATGGATAAACTTAAAAACATCTTGAATTCATATTTTGAAGTGATTGGAAGCTGTAATAGATTTTCTAATGCATTATGCGGGTTAAATGTTAAGGTTTTCTTAATCCTTAAAATATAAGGGTTTAATTTTATAGATTTGTCGAATAACAATTTATGATTAACTAATGAAACAAGTATTTCTAGTTCTATTATTTATGACTTTCTCTCTTATTCTGAAGTCACAAATTCCGAAAAAATTAAATCCGAATGAAATTCATGAATCTATCAAAAAACTTAATTTTTTAGGTTCTGCTTTATATATAGCTGCCCACCCTGATGATGAAAACACGAGCCTGATTTCCTATTTGTCAAATGATATTAAAGCCCGAACAGCGTATCTTTCATTGACTCGTGGTGATGGAGGCCAAAACTTAATTGGACCCGAAATTCGCGAACTTTTAGGCGTTATTCGAACTCAGGAATTACTAGGTGCTAGAAGAATCGATGGTGGTGAGCAAATGTTTACACGAGCTAACGATTTTGGATATTCTAAACATCCGGATGAAACACTTGAAATTTGGAATAAAGAAGCCGTTTTAGGAGATGTTGTTTGGGCGATTCGAATTTTTAGACCTGATATTATTATTAATAGATTTAGTCATAAAGAAGAAACTTTTGGCAAAACTCATGGACATCACACTTCTTCTGCTGTACTGAGTGAGTTGGCATTCGATTTGGCGGGTGATAAAACCAAATACCCTGATCAGTTAGAATTCGTTGATGTTTGGCAACCCAAACGTGAGTTTTTTAATACTTCATGGTGGTTTTATGGAAGTAGAGAAAATTTTGATAAAGCCGATAAAACCAATTTATTTGAAATTGAAACGGGAACATATTATGCTGCTTATGGATTGTCAAATGGAGAGATTTCGAGTTTAAGTAGAAGCATGCATAAAAGTCAGGGATTTGGTAGTTCCGGTTCACGTGGACTAAGTACAGAATATTTGGAGTTTATTAAAGGAGATTTTCCAAATGACAAGTCAAATCTTTTTGATGGTATTAATACAACCTGGACACGAATTCAAGGAGGAAAAGCTATTGGTAAAATTTTAAATAAGGTTGAAGATGAATTTGATTTTAAAAATCCATCTGCAAGTATTAGTGAATTGATAAAGGCTTATCAATTGATTCAAAATTTGGATAATAAGCATTGGAAAACTCAGAAAACAAAGGAAATTAAAACAATTATTCAGGCTTGTGCAGGATTATATTTAGAAGCTGTTACAAATGAATCTTCGGCCACAAGAGGTAGTGAAGTTATCATAAACATTGAAGTGATCAACAGAAGCAATATCTCATTGAGTTTACAGAATGTGAAAATAAGTCCGTTAAAAATTTCTAACAATGATTCTCGGGTTTTAGAAAATAATCAACGAGAACAATTTGAATTGAAAGGAAAAATTCCATTGAATATTGATTATACAAGTGCCTATTGGTTAACGGAACAAGGAACTTTAGGAATGTATAAGGTTGAAAATAGGAAGCTCATTGGTAAGCCTGAAACTCCAAGAGCATTGGTAGCAAGTTTTATGATAGATTTTGATGGATACCCAATTGAATATAAGAAGAATGTGATTTATAAGCGCAATGATCCTGTAAAGGGGGAAGTTTATATGCCATTTGAAATTATTCCCGTGGTTACTTCCAATATAGAAGAAAAAGTAATCATTTTTGCAAATAATAATTCTAAAGAAATAAGCATCAAAGTAAAAGCTGGAAAGTCAGATGTACAAGGAATTGTAGAATTAAATGTACCAAGAGATTGGAAAGCCATACCAAAATATCATGAAATAAAAATTGATCAAAAGGGAGCCGAGCAAATTGTAGTATTTACGTTGACGCCACCAAATTATCAGAGTGAAGGAAAAATTTCACCCAAAGTTACCATCAATGGGAAATTGTATACAGATGAATTGATAGAAATTGAATATGATCATATTCCTTTTCAATCGGTTTTAATGCCTTCCGAAAGTAAAATTGTTCGCTTGGATATTGTGAAGAAAGGACAATTAATTGGATATATTCAGGGAGCAGGCGATGAAATTCCTTCTAGTTTACGACAAGTAGGATATGAGGTAATTGAATTAAAAGAAAATGAAATTACTCTTGATAGATTACAAAATTTTGATGCTGTAATTCTTGGAATAAGAGCATATAATACCAATAAACGTTCAAAATTTTATCAAGATAATTTGCATGAATATGTAAAAAATGGAGGAACATTATTGGTACAGTACAATACCAATTTTAGATTGAAAGTTGATGAAGTATCACCCTTAAAACTGAAGTTGTCCAGAGATCGGGTTACCAATGAACATTCTGAAGTTAAAATAATAAATCCAAATCATGAAGTCATGCAATTTCCAAATAAAATTACACAAAAGGATTTTGACGGTTGGGTTCAGGAAAGAGGACTGTACTTCCCTAATGAATGGAGTTCTGAATTTACACCTATTTTATCGATGCATGACGAAGGGGAGCCTCCAAAAGAAGGAAGTTTACTCATAGCAAAATACGGTGAAGGATATTTTATTTATACAGGGTTGAGTTTCTTTAGGGAGCTTCCTGCCGGTGTTTCGGGAGCCTATAGATTGTATACAAATTTGTTGTCTGTTGGAAAAAATAATATGGATAAGGTAATTGAATAGTTAAACAAATCAACTCCCGATAGTTTTCGGAATAAACAGTTAAAACATCATGCCAAAAGAAAAACCTCCTATTTTTAAAACATGGAATCAACTCTATTTATTTGTCTTGATTTTTCAGATTGTGCTGATCGTTTTATTAACTCTATTTACTAAAAAATACGCCTGATGCATATAATTGACTGGACAGTACTTATTGGAATATTAGTCGTTATTGTATGGTATGGCTTATGGAAAACGCGAAATGTACACACCACTGAATCATTTCTAAGAGGCGATCGAACTTTACCTTGGTATACCATTGGGTTATCCGTTATGGCAACACAAGCAAGTGCCATTACCTTCTTATCAACACCGGGCCAAGCCTACGATGACGGAATGAGATTTGCACAATTTTATTTTGGCTTGCCCATTGCCATGATTATTTTATGTGTTTATGTTTTGCCCAAATATTATAAATTAAAAGTATATACCGCATACGAATTTTTGGAAAATAGATTTGATCTGAAAACCCGTTCATTGACAGCAGTTTTATTTTTGATTGGAAGAGGGTTGGCAGCCGGTTTAACCATTTTTGCACCATCAATTATTTTATCGTCTATCTTAGGTTGGAATCTTAATGTTACCAATGTGATGATAGCTACCTTAGTAATTGTTTACACAGTTTCGGGTGGTACAAATGCAGTGAGTCAAACACAAAAACAGCAAATGATTGTAATTTTAACAGGAATGTTTGTGGCGTTTTTAATTTTAGTGAATAAACTACCTGCAGATATTTCTTTTGGTGAAGCCGTCGATATTGCCGGAAATATGAAGAAATTAAATATTGTTGACTTTAAATTTGATCTTTCAAATCGATATAATATCTGGTCTGCTTTATTGGGAGGAACTTTTCTTTTCTTATCCTATTTTGGAACGGATCAATCACAAGTGCAGCGATATATTTCGGGAAAATCGTTAACTCAAAGCCGTTTGGGGCTAATGTTTAATGCACTTTTTAAAGTACCCATGCAGTTTGCCATTTTATTTGTGGGTATCATGGTATTTGTTTTTTATCAATTCAATGATGCGCCCTTGCACTTTAATAAGGCGAATGTTGAAATAGTAAAACAATCTTCCTATGCCAATGATTACAATACGTTGGAATTAGAATTAAAAAGTCTGGCAGAAGAAAAACGAGAATCAATTTATCAAGTTATTGAAAATGAAAGAGAAGGAATCATTAATAAAGAGGCTATTGCGGCCATGAATAATAAATTGGCTCAAGAAAAAGAATTGAGAGAAAAAGCAAGACAGTTGATCAGTAAAGTTTCGAATGAAACTGATAATAAAATGGAAACAGTAGATTCTGATTATGTATTTATTACTTTTGTAACAGAACATTTGCCTATAGGATTGATTGGATTATTGCTGGCAGTTATATTTTCGGCAGCAATGTCTTCTACGGCCTCAGAGTTAAATGCATTGGCTACAACTTCGTTGATAGATATCTACAAACGTTCGTATGTTAAGGACGCAACAGATCGCCATTATTTAATAATGTCGAAATGGTTTACCCTTGGATGGGGGATTATAGCCTTATTATTTGCCACTTTTGCCTCACTATTTGATAATTTAATAGAGGCGGTAAATATTATTGGATCATTGTTTTATGGTTCTATTTTGGGTGTTTTTGTGATTGCATTTTTTATCAAATCGATCAAAGGTAATGCAACTTTTTGGGGAGCAATAATTGGTGAAACATTTGTCTTACTATTGTTTTATCTTGATATTATTGAGGTAATTCAATTGGCTTATTTATGGTATAATCTTATTGGTTGTTCAATGGTTGTGTTGACTGCATTAATTATTCAAAGTATGCAAAAAAACGGTGTGAAAATAAAAACTAATTGATATTTAACCCTTCCTTACAAAACTCTAATGAATAATTTGGGTTTAACCCGTTTTATGCAATAGTTCAATATGGGCAAGCCCATAATACAAATTAGGATAATTTTCAACTGTTATATGATAGAACTTCGTTATGAGGATTTAAACATAATAAAATATGGTGTTTTATATCCCGATAGCTATTGGGGTCGTTATGGTTAAAACCGAATTATGCATTAAAAAATCTATTACAGTTTTAAATTGCTTCAAAATATGGCTTTGCATCATTTTTCGCTTTAACCATAGCGGTGCTATGTTTAAATCAATAAAAAATCATATTTTATTGCACTTTCAATCCTCATTGCGAAGTTTTAATGCATAATCCGGGTTAAACTTTAAAACACGGTAAAGTCATATTTTGAAGTGGTTGGAAGCTGTAATACCAGCCTGCCGGTTTATCAAGCCAAAGGCATGGCAAGGCAGGGATTTTCTAGTGCATAATTATAGTACTCCCTATTTACTAGACCATTAGTTTGTACGCTTTAGTCGATGTTTGATGCGTATTTATATTTGCATCAAGTAAAGTTAGCGTATTCTATATAAAAAAAACACCGCAACATAGTTACGGTGTTTTAAATTATTTTTGTAAGAATTGTTATTTGCTGATTTTCATTTCGAAATATTTATCTGCCCAGGCAAATTTTACCGATTTATCGGTAACCGTATAGGTTAAATTCTCAACATTCTCCTTGGTGTCTTTTGCCTTAATGTCAACTCTTAAAGCATCTTCTGAATCATTATAAGAAGAAGAACCCCAGGAGTCATTTTTATTACTAAAAATTGCCGTCCAGGAACTACCTTCTGTCGGAATGATAAAGAATCCGTATTTGCCTGCTGCTAAACTTTCACCATTTACTTTAACAGGATTATCAAATTCAATAGTGGTATTTTCATTCGCACCAGCACGCCAAACCTTATCATAAGGAACTAAATCCCCATATATAGTTCGTTCCTTAACTCTTGGAGAGCTATAAGAGATTTCAATTGTTGTTGATGCAACAGTTCCTTTAGCCGATTCATCAGGACTTGCTTGTCCACATGCAATCGAACTAACCAATATCATTGAAAATAATAGTATTTTAGTTTTCATTTAGTTTAATTTTTAATTTAATATTAATTTGACCACTCGGTAATTGATTCTGTATTCATTTTAATATAATCATCATTACTAGCTGTTTTTGATAGTTCAAGAGATTTTTTTGCAGCTTTTATTGCTCCTTTTTTATCTCCCAAAGCAGCATAAATCAGTGATTGTTGACGTAATTGCCAAAAAGCAGGTTCCTTTCTCATTTCAACTGCTTTGTCTACCCATTCTTTGGCTTTGTTCAAATCCTTTCCACCATCGAAATAATAAGTTGCAGCACTAAAATAATCATTCGAAGATGGTCCGGCCAATGCATCATCAATGCTTGCCATTGTAATTTTGTCTGTCGGAACATCTATTTTAATACCAACACTGGTACTTGCCCACATAATATATAACATACCTGAATTTGGATCTGCTAAGTCTCCAAACCCGATGGTAAATGATTCCATTTCAAATGGCAGGCTTTCAGGTTTTACAGTAGTTTTTAAAGCAACTTTAGATTCGTCTAATTCTGAAGGTGCACCGCCACCGTCATAATCAGTATAAAAAACTATTTCCCAAGAATCTGCGTTTGGAATTGTAAAAAGGGCATAAGTACCTGATTTTAATTCTTTTCCATCAATGGAAACGTCTGTACTAAAAGTAATTTTTGTTTTTGCATTTGCACCGGTTCTCCAAACTTTTCCATAAGGAACTAAATCGCCATAAATAGTTCTTCCACGCACTGCAGGCCGCGAGTAATCAACAGATACATCCGTTAAACCAATAGCTTGGCTAATTTTTGCAGATGGGCTAGGGGCCGGGGTTTTAACTTGAGATTGAATGGTAATCGTAGCAAGGATAAATAAAAATGTAATAAAATTGGTTTTCATAAGATTTGATTTTAAATTTATGAGGATAAAGTTAAATGAATTTAGGCAGATGAATTGACCCAAATTTCACTTTAACAAAAATTTATGAACTATATTTTCTTTTACGATAATAGTTAAAAAGAAAGCCAAATAAAGTTAAGATGATCAGAGGTAATATTAAATTGAATACCTGCCAATAAACTTTTTCTTCATATGCTTTTTCCTTATCTAAAAACTGAATGTGTAAATTTTTAGATCGAAGGTTTAATATTCCGGAATCATCTAATAAATAATGAACAGAATTTAGTAAAAAAGAACTATTACCATAAGGCTGGCTAGTCCATTTATCAATGTTTAATGGAAGGGGTTCTCCCCTAAATATTTCATTTGCGATAATATCTCCATCACTAATAATAATCATTTTATTATTTTTTGCAATTTCTTTATAAAGATCAAATTCAAAAGGTTTTACCCTTGTGGCATATGCCGATTTAAAATTGCCTTCCAATAAAACTCCAAAAATTTGTTTTCCATTATTATATTCTTCTTTCGCTGGTTTATTGGCAATTTCATCAAGTGAAATATTTACCGGAGTACCCTTCAATTTCGTGAAAGGAGAGCTTTCTAACAAAATTGTTTTTGCTATACCATTATCTAAAGTATCCATACTACTCGGAAATTTCAATAATATTGGATCCAAATTTATCGAGATTGGATGGTTGTTATCAGATATAATTATGGGATAATAATGCCATAAAAAATCTTCGTATTGAGTTTGGTTGCCTAAATTTCCCGAGGCCAATCGAATCGTCGAACTATACATATCTTGGGTAATGTCGTAATTGATTCTGATGCCATAATTAAACAGGAGGTCGGTGAGATTCAATTCTCTATTAAATGTCATTGAATTTCCGTTCTGTATGAGGCTATCCAATTCGGCAAAAACATTATCGATAAGCCATAATGTTTTACCTCCATGAATGATGTATTGATCTAAAGTAAGTTTTTCTTTTTCCGAAAAACCATTTGTGGGTTTGGCAATAATAGATAAATCGTATTCCAATAAATTTTTAAGAGTTTTTTGCGGATTGGATTCTACAGAATCCAAAGTAAATTCTGCAAGTTTATAATGCTCTCCCAACTCTTTTAAAAAACTATATAAATAAATGTCATCTAATTCTCCATTCCCCTTTAAAATGGCAATTTTCTTACTTTTTTCGGTCGTTATTTTCAACAAAGCATTGGCAAATTCATATTCTATATTTTCAATAGATTTTTGCAATTGTATTTCTTGTGTAGGAGCAAATGAATTACTTAATAAGGAAACCTTTTCATCTTTATCCTTATAATGAATGATAGCCCATGGAAAAATGACAGCTTCCGATGTTTTACCATCTTCTTGAACCGTCAGTTTACTGGGTTGTAATCCTTTATTTATCAATTCTTTATAATTATTTACGGGATCAACGAATCTAAAATTAATATGGTGGTTTAAAGCATTGAGTTCTTCTAAAAATTGATTGGTTTCAAATTGAATTCTTTTGAATTCCGCAGGGAAATCGCCTTGTAAATATACTTTTATAGCAAGGGGTTGATTTATACCATTAATAATTTTGATGGTTTCATCAGATAGGGTATATCGCTGGTCTTTTGTTAGATCGATTCGTTTGTTAAACGAATTTCCTATAATATTGAGCACAAACAATACAATAATTAATAGAGGAATCCTGATATACCAATTCTTTATATTCATTTTTATCCTATCTATTTATTCAATTTTTGATTTTGTTAGATATAAAAAGAAAAATGTTACGCTAACAAAATAGAGCACATCAGCTGTGTCAATTACACCTCTGCTTATGCTTTTAAAATGTTTATAGATACCTATATTTTCAATTTGAATATTATTATTTGTGAGGTTTAATTCAGCAAGGGCTTCAAAACCATAATACATTAAAAAAGAAAAAACAGCACCTAGAATAAACGCAACGATTTGATTATTTGATAATGATGATGTAAATAAGCCAATTGCAGTAAAAGTACTAGCCATAAATAATAATCCAAAATATGAACCAATAGTTGATCCGACATCTAAATTCCCAACGGGATTTCCAAGTTGATTGATGGTATAAACATATGTAAGCGTTGGAAGTAATGCTAAGACAATTAAGATAAAAGCCCCTAAAAACTTTCCCATAACTATTTGCCAGTTGGTAATAGGTTTTGTTTTTAAAATTTCTATGGTTCCTAATTTAATTTCATCCGAAAAACTTCTCATGGTGATTGCCGGAATTAAAAAGATAAAAAACCATGGTGTCATGTAAAAGAAACTATTTAAATCTGCAAAACCAGCGTTTAAAATATTAAAGTCACCTTTAAAAACCCATAAAAATAATCCATTTGCTATCAAAAAAACCAATATGACCAGATAGCCAATAGGGGAGGCAAAAAACGAACTGAGTTCTTTTTTTAAAATTGCGATCATAATTAGTACAGTAAATTAAAAAATTGCGATTTTCATAGCCATTATTTCAAACTTACAATTTTATCTACACTCCAAACCTCGGGTTTTTCATTAAATAAAATTTTAGTTTTTGACCAAACTTTTTTAAATAAATTTGATTTTCTATAATTTTCTAAATCATCTTCTGTTTGCCAATAACTATATGTAAAAAAAATATTTTTATCTTTTTTATCTTGATATAATTCTAAAAAATCACATCCTTCAAAATTTCTTATTTTTGTTTTGTGCCGATCAAAAATATTCAAAAATTCTTCAACTTTGTCCGACTTAAAATTCATTTTTACGATCCGAATAAACATTTTTAAAAGTTAAAAGTTATATTGAAAACCATTTATATGTAAAATCATTTCTTAATTCTTTCACTCAAAGGCTTTGTCAAATAAATCTTACCGTTATACTGTCTCGATAATTTAAACCCAATAAATTTGAAGCACCACCAACCGTAGTTAAATTGCTTCGATAGATAGATATTTCCAAAAAATTAGCAGAATTGAATATTGCCAATCTTTTTCCGTCATCTTGTCTTTTGTCAAGTGGAATCGAAAAATCTACGATATCATTATATTTTTTATAAATTTTAGTAAATGTATAATTTCGAGCTATCACTTCAAAACTACGTCCCTTACCAACATTGTTAAAAACACTTTGGGAAATATTACTGATTACGTTTCCAAAATTATCAATGTAAATTATGTTACCCACAATTTGATTCTGTTCAGAATTAATTAATGGCTGAATTTCGAATAATTGTTTAATATTTTCAATTTTTTTTCCAATTACATCCAACATTCCTCCCCTGGCAATATGACAAGCAACTTTAACAAATAAATCTAAAATCGAAAATATACCATCATTTGGATTCTGTATGGTAATCTCAACAATTTTATCTGGTTTAATTTCATTGGTAATCATAGAAATGATACCATTATCACAACAAATAAAATATTGATTATCCAATTGTATAGCAATAGGTTTGTTTTCAATACTTATTTCAGAATCAACACCAATAATATGTATGGTGCCACTAGCAAAGTTTTGATAAGAATTTTTTAAAATATAGGCCGCTTCAGTAATGCTAAAAGGGCTAATTTCATGTGATATATCAACAATATTTACCTCGGCTAGCTCCTTGTAAATAGCTCCTTTTATCATGCCAACAAAGTGATCTTTAGTTCCAAAATCAGTTGTTAAAGTAATTATTGGCATATTTTTCACTAGAGATTTTTGAAAAGATTATTTTATAATTATTGTAAAATAATTTAAGAAATAATTACTGTTATTGATATATTTAAATGTACTACTTTTGTGAGACAAATCTAATCAAATTAATAAAGAAAAATACTTAAAAATTAAACTAAATAATTTCCTTTGAACGAAAGAATAATTGAATTAGAAGAAATTAGTCCAAAAGAATTTTTTGGCACTCATAATCGTAATATAGATTTAATAAAGAAATACTTTCCTAAATTAAAAATTGTTGCTCGCGGGACTAAGATTAAGATCTTTGGAGAGCCTTCTCTCCTGGATGAATTTGAGAAACGATTTGAGATGCTTACCAAATATTTTGAACGATATAATAAATTAGATGAAAATAGTATTGAACGATTATTGACGGGAGATTCTCAAGAAAAAATCTTAAATAAATCTAAAGAAATTCTAGTGCATGGAATTAATGGGAAACTAATAAAAGCACAAACAGATAACCAAAGAAAAATGGTGGATTTAATGGAGAAAAACGATATGCTTTTTGCCATTGGACCAGCTGGAACAGGGAAAACATATACAGCAGTTGCTTTGGCTGTTAAAGCCCTGAAAGAGAAAAGTGTAAGAAGGATTGTATTAACAAGGCCAGCTGTGGAATCAGGTGAAAATTTGGGATTCTTACCAGGAGATTTGAAAGAAAAACTGGATCCTTATATGCAACCCTTGTATGATGCCTTAAGAGATATGATTCCTAATGAAAAGTTAAATTCATTTATTGAAAAAGGGGTGATACAAATTGCACCTTTGGCATTTATGAGAGGCAGAACCTTGGATCATGCTTTTGTTATTTTAGACGAGGCTCAAAATACCACACACAGCCAAATGAAAATGTTTTTAACCAGAATGGGTAAAAACGCTAAATTTATTATTACTGGCGACCCCAGTCAAATTGATTTACCCAGAAAACAAATTTCAGGATTGAAAGAAGTATTGTTAACTTTAAAAGATGTTGAAGGAATTGCTAAGGTCTATTTAGATGAGAGTGATGTGATCAGGCATAAATTAGTTAAAAAAATTATTTTAGCATATAAAAATATTGAATCAGAATAATACTTGCTTGTTGATGGTTTTTAGTTGTTAGAAAAAAACCATCAACCATCAACCATGAACTAAATGAATACTATAAACGACACAAATTTTAATTTTCCAAATCAAAAATCTTTCTATAAAGGAAAGGTTAGGGAAGTATATAATATCAATGATGAATTGTTGGTGATGATTGCAAGTGACAGATTATCTGCATTTGATGTAATTATGCCAAAACAAATTCCGTTTAAAGGACAAATTTTAAATCAAATTGCATCGAAAATGATGGATGCTACTTCTGATCTTGTCCCGAATTGGATTGTTAATATTCCTGACCCAAATGTTGCTATTGGTTATTTATGTGATCCATTTAAGGTTGAAATGGTGATCCGCGGTTATCTTTCGGGCCATGCTGCCAGAGAATATAAAGCCGGTAAACGAATGTTATGCGGTGTCGCTATGCCGGATGGAATGAAGGAAAATGATAAATTTCCGGAGCCTATAATTACTCCATCTACAAAGGCTGATTCCGGATCGCATGACGAAGATATTTCTCGTGAGGATATTTTGTCAAAAGGAATTGTCTCTGAGGCAGATTATTTGGTATTGGAAGATTATACCAGAAAATTATTTCAACGGGGATCTGAGATTGCTGAAAAACAAGGCCTTATTTTGGTAGATACCAAATACGAATTTGGAAAAACCAAGGATGGAAAAATTGTTTTAATTGACGAAATTCATACGCCCGATTCTTCCCGGTATTTTTATATGAAAGGCTATGCTGAACGTCAGGAAAAAAATGAATCTCAAAAACAATTATCTAAGGAATTTGTACGCCAATGGTTGATTGAGAATGGATTTCAAGGTTTGGAGGGACAGCAAATTCCAGAGATGAGTGATAAAAAGATCATTGAAATTTCTGATAGATATATTGAACTCTATGAGCAAATTACCGGAGAAAAATTTGTAAAAGCCGATGTTTCAAATGTTGAAAAACGGATTGAAGGAAATATTCTTAACTTTTTATCTTAGGATTTTTGATTTTTAAAAAATCACAAAGAGGTGATGATATCATATTGGATTAGCTGATATATAAGTATGCTTAAAAATCGTTACCTTTTGTATACCAAACGGTCAGACTACGTAAAAACTTCTCTTATAAAAGAGCTAATTATTTATCAAAAATTAGTATTTTAAAGTATTGATAATCATTACTTATTATTATGAATTTTATTCAAGGGTTTGACAGAAATCAATTACAAATGATGTTATTTGATGAATGTGTAATATGAGATTCACGGACAAGAAAGGTTGATTTATTTGTTGATATTTTACTCCTGGAAGAATTAGGTTTTAAAGACTTTACTTTTTGTTGCAAGTCTATTCATTAAATCAAATAACCATTAAATTAATGCTTGCATATCACCTTAAAGCAGTAAATAATAGCTACTTTTAATTAAAATGGAGTTTGTGCGCAGATTCTTGTTCTGTGCAGCGGAATAAAAACTAGCAATCATGAGATATTTTAAATTTGCTATAGCAGTAATTGTATTCATTTCTAGCTGTAATGAAAAACATACTTTTGTACATTCTTCAGAGAATTTTGAGTTAGTAGAACTTTCTAAAGGCGTATATGGATGTATCCACAAATTTGGGGGAAAAGCAATTTGCAATGTGGGTATCATCGACAACGGGGAGGAAACATTTATTTTCGACAGCTTTCTATCTCCTTCGGTTGCCAGGGAACTAGTTGGTGTTGTAGAGAAGCTCGGTTTGTCTCCAATAAAATATGTGGTGAACAGTCATTCGCATAATGACCATATTCGAGGTAACCAGGTTTTTTCGCCTGACATAAAAATTATCAGCACTACTAGAACAGCAGAACTAATCAAGGAATGGGAGCCTATTGATATTAAAGATGAAAAAGAATTTGCACCACAAAGGCTTGCGCATTACGATTCTTTATACAATGCATACAAAGGTGACACCACTGCACGTGAATTCTTACAAATTTTGATGTGGCGACCGTATTATGAAACGCTTGCTGAGAGTCATAAAGTGATTAAGACCCGTCTTCCGGGGGTATTTGTAGATAACCAACAAAATTATGATGGCCCTGAACGGAGAGTTCGAATTATTTCAAAAGGGCAGGGTCATACTGAAAGTGATCTCATCCTGTATTTGCCGGATGATCAAATC
>SMVA01204724.1_pt1 | contig 18764 bp, 14 predicted proteins | sample 2456451 | NCBI WGS metagenome assembly SMVA01 (sample SAMN11095933, study PRJNA526329) | marine sediment metagenome | biome: Marine sediment; feature: Surficial sediment; material: Deep marine sediment; isolation source: Hadal surficial sediment | place: Pacific Ocean | collected 2014-05 | depth...
GAGCACGTGATATCGATAGTTGTGATGCCTTATCTGGCTGCGAAGTGATTCGACTTTCTTTAGCGTCGCGGCTGAGGCGGTCATTGGCGGGACACGGGTGCCCTGGATCAGGCGACCAGCACGCTGTGCTGAAACTGAATGATTTCATCCCGCAGATAGCACTCCCGCTGAATACTCAGCGTACTCCCGGACTCGTCCAGCAGCTCGGCCTTGAGTGATTGTGTCAGCGCGCGGGCGGCGGCAATCATAAGATCATATGCCTGTGCGCCGTCAATCGGACCCGGCAGCACCATAAACAGGCTGATGCCGGGCAACTCCTGTTCCCTGATTGTCTGCAAATCGAAGGTGCCGGGCTCGATCAGACTGGCAGCGCTGAAAATCACTTTATCCTGGTCCGATCCCTCATAGCGATGGTAGATGCCGAATTTGCCGTGGCTCATTCCAATGCCGCGAAGATTCAATATCAATTCTTCGCCGTTTATTGTGCCCTGATTTTTGGCGACGATGCGTAGCGTTACGATCTTTTGCTCGGGATCGGCAATCTCGTCGTCTGTATCGGTGGCCGTCAGGCTGCCGACCGCTTCGTCATCGGAATGATCGTCGGCGTCCACGTCGCCGTCGAGGGGTGGTTCGACGCGATCGTGACCGACTTGTGGTGAAGGTGCTTCGTCAGTCCTCGTGCGCTGGTAGCGGCTATAAAAATAGACACCGGCTACGACCAACACTCCGAATAACAACAGCAACCAGCGCAGACCGTCCATAAGGCTTCTCTGATGATCTCAGGTCAGCTTGCCGCCATTTTCACGGCTTCGTCAAGATCCACGGCCACCACGCGAGATACGCCCGGCTCCTGCATCGTGACGCCCGTGAGTTGCCGCGCCATTTCCATCGTGACTTTGTTGTGCGTGATAAACACGAACTGAACCTTGTCGGCCATTTCTTTGACGATATTGCAAAAGCGCGCGATATTTGCGTCGTCCAGCGGTGCATCGACTTCGTCCAGCAAACAGAAGGGGGCAGGATTCAACTCGAATATGGCGAATACGAGCGCCACCGCAGCCAGGGCCTTTTCACCGCCGGACAGTAAATGGATGGTGCTGTTGCGCTTGCCCGGCGGTCTCGCCATCACGGTTACACCTGCCGTCAGAAAATCGTCGCCGGTCATTTCCAGGTATGCATGGCCACCGCCAAACAATTTCGGGAACAGTCGTTTGAAGCCGGTATCAACGTTGGCGAAAGTCTCACGGAACCGGGTACGAGTCTCGCGATCGATTTTCCGAATGGCGCCATCGAGTGTTGCCAGCGCATCGTGCAGGTCCGTGAGTTGCGAATCGAGATATTCCTTACGCTCCGACTGTTCCTTAAATTCGTCGATGGCAGCAAGGTTGATGGGTCCAAGCCGATCAATACGCCGGCGAATCTTCTCGAGTTTCTCGTTCCAGGATTCGGGGTCCGCATCTTCGTCCAGGCCTTCAAGCAGTTCGCCCAGTTCAAATCCGGTTTTGTCCAACTGATCCGAAATACCTTCGCGTCGGACGCGAATTTCCTGCTCGGCCATGCGGGCCACATTGACCAACCCTTGAGACTCTTCGACTGACTGCACCCCGAACATGCGGTTCTGTTCGAGATCGCGAAACAGTTTTTCGACTTCCTCGACACGTCTTCTGGCATCGCCAAGCGACGACTCGATAGTCACCCGAACCTCAAGCGTTTTTTCCAGTTCTTTCTTGTTGGCCTCAAGCGGCGCTTCGCTTTGCTGCAATTGCTGGCGAATTTCCTGCTCGCGATCGCCGAACTGCTTTAGCTGGGATTCCATGCGTGCCAGGCTTTGTGCCGCAGATTCCTTGCTGGAGCGGCGCGTTTCAAATTGGATGGCGAGATCATGCGCCTGCATGCGATCTTGATCGGCCTGCGTACGCACCCGCTGCAATTCGGCCTTCAGGTCCTCACGTTGCTGCTCCAGCGCCGTCCGCTGCTGTTCGAGGTCCGCCAGCCGTTCAGTAGCACGCGTGAATTCGGAGCGCGAGCCGCGAATCTGCTCTTCGGCGGCAAGATGCTCGTTCTCGATGTCACTTGCTTCCTCGGTGATAGCGGCCTGCCGGGCTTTGGCCTGCTCCATCTGGAATGCCACTGCATCGAGCTGCGCCTTGAGCTCCGAATACTCGCCGAGCAACGCTGATGCCTTGCTTTGTAGTTCGTCGCGCGACTTCTCAAGTTGCGTTAGCCGGTAACGTCCATCCCTGACCAGCTTTTCTGCACTATCACTTCTGACCTGCAGTTCGCGGATCTCTGCTTTGAGCCGACGCATGTCGTGCTCGCGCCCAAGTACGCCGGCTGTTGCATCCTTGTCGCGGCAAACGCGCAACCAGTTCCTGCTTAGCCACAGCCCGTCTTTGGTGATTACAGAACCAACCGCATCGTCTTGGCCAAACTGCTCCCTGATTGCTAACGCTTGGTCCAGCGACTGGGCAACGCGCACCGTATGCAAAACCTCCAGTACCGCGGCCGGCGCCCCGGAAACTCTGGACGCAAGCGTCGACTCGCTGTCAGCGCCCTGCTCGGCGTTGGAGGTTTCAACGAGCAGCGTCATATTGCCGACACGCAACTTGGCGAGACTCGCTGCAGCAGCGTTTGCGTCACTGACGCAAACTGCCTGCAGGTAATCTCCCAGGACAGTTTCGACCGCAGTCTCCCAACCGCTTTCTACGTCGAGCAATTGCGCGATGCGTTTAGCATCTTTGAAGCCGGTCGATTCGAGCCAGCTCTGAATTGCCTCATCACCTGCACCCAACGCCGCCTGTTGAATGGCCGCGAGTGACGCATATTTGGTCTGCGCTGCCTGCAATGTCGTCCGCCGCTCATCAACCAGCTTGTTGAGTTTTGTATCCTGCTCCCTAAGTTTGAGAATCTGCTCGCCAATATCCGTGATGGCGTGATCGAACTCTTCACGTGCCTGACGGTTGCGTTGCTCTCCAGCCGAAAGCTGTTCAAACTTATTTTTGAAGTCCTGTGGCTTCGCAGTCAGTTGTGACTGATCGAGCTTCTTTTGTCGTTCTGCCAGGCTGCCGATACGCGACTGGATCTGCTCTGCCCTGGACTCTTCAACATTGCGTGTTTGCAATGCCGCGTTCCACGCGACTGTCGAATCGTCCCATTTTTGCTGCCAATCGACGAGCGCCTGTTCCGCCTGCCGAAGCGATTCAAGTGAACGATTCTCACTCTGTTTCGCTTGCTCAAGTCCGGGCACCAACTCACTCAGATGCATTTCGAGCTGTGCGATTTGGCTCTGATCGGAATTGATGTGTTTGGCAATTTCCGTAGCACCCTGGGACGCTTGTGCCAGGTCTTTTTGCTGACGTTCCCGCAGTTCGTGTGCGTGCTCGATTGTTTGTTCGATCCGGGCGATCTCGGAACCGGACTTGTAATATTGTCCCTGTATGTCGTTGAGTTCATCGGAGCGCTCGCTCTGGCGGACCCGTACCTCCTCGATGTACGCTTCGATCTTGCGCTGTTCCGCATTGAGGGCTTCCAGCGCCGTTTCTTTCTCCCGCAAATTGCTACCGGTTTGATTCGCGCTCTCATCGAATTCACGCAGCTTGAGTGCTAGCAGCTCTGCCGCGGTCTTCCGTTCCTTATCTTTCGCACTCTTGTAGCGTCCTGCAGTTTTTGCCTGCCGATCGAGGTGCTTGATTTGTTTTTCAACTTCTTCAAGAACATCGTGCAGCCGATCGAGGTTGTCTTTCGTGCGCCGGATCCGGTTGGAGGTCTCGCGGCGACGTTCCTTGTATTTTGAAATGCCCGCCGCTTCCTCAAGAAACGTGCGCATTTCCTCCGGCTTTGCCTCGACCATCCGGGAAATCATCCCTTGTTCAATAATCGAATAACTTCGCTGTCCCAAGCCCGTGCCAAGGAAAATGCCTGTAATGTCTTTGCGGCGACACCGCGTCCCGTTCAGGTAGTAGGTCGAGATGCCGTCCCTGGATACCTCGCGCCGTATCGCTATCTCGGCGTACTTCGCGTACTGGCCTTCCAGGGTCGTCTCGGAATTGTCGAACATGAGTTCGACCGAGGCGGTACCAATCGGCTGCCTGGAACTTGATCCGTTAAAAATGACGTCTGTGATGGAATCACCACGCAGGCGGCTGGCTGAGCTCTCGCCCATCACCCAGCGGACAGCATCAATGACGTTTGACTTGCCACATCCATTCGGCCCGACAACGCCAACCAGGTTGCTGGGGAAAGAAATGGTGGTGGGGTCTACGAAAGATTTGAAGCCGGCAAGCTTGATCTTGCTAAGTCGCATCTGCAGGTGTTACGCCCATGCCCGTGAATTCGGGGTAGTGTAATGTAAATCGTGGCATAAAACGATGCTCGCGAGCGAATGTCGAACGGCGCTGAGAGCCGCTGAAAACGGCGCTTCGAGGGTCATCCGGGCACCGCTGAAACGGCGCTGCAGGCCGGCCCTGTCAGGCCGAAAGTCCCATCCAAAAAAACCTCGAAATTCATGCTTCCATGTACCGGCAAGCAATGTATAATTGCGCGTTTTTCTCGGATGGCAGGAGTTTAAGATGCCCGCAAAGAAGACCGCGAGCAAGAAGCGCAAGCCCGCCAAAGCCTCCCGAAAGAAGGCCGCGAAAAGCAGGCCATCGACTAGAAAGAAGACTGCAGGAAACAAACGTAAAGTGACGAAAAAGACTATGTCGGCGAAAAAAGCGTCGAGGAAGAAAGCTGTTGCTCGCAAAAAACCGGCGGGGAAAAAGTCCGCCAGCAAGAAGAAAGTAGCAAAAAGAAAGGCGGTAGCCAGAAAATCCGCTGCCAAACGGCGTGCGAGCAAAAAGCGCGCAGCCAAAAGGCCGGCACCGAAAAAGCCCGCCAGAAAGAAGAAGGATGCGAAGAAGAAGGCTGCTAAAATGGCGCCTGGCCGCAAGAAAATTGCCGCGAGAAAGCCGCTGAGCCGCAACAAAACGGCTGCCCAAGAGCCTGCCAGGCGCAAGCTGCTGATAAGACCGACGAGAAGCCGCAGTGACATGCTGTCCGGCCCGATCCATGGCATCGAACCCTATGCCACCAGGCGCGGCGAAGAATATATGAGCTCAGAACAGCTCGAGCATTTCGAAGCAATTCTCTCGTCTTGGAAGAACGAACTCATGAAGGAGGTCGATCGCACCGTCCACCATATGCAGGACGAGGCCGCCAATTTCCCGGATCCCAATGACCGCGCGACCCAGGAATCGGAATTTGGCCTTGAATTGCGAACACGTGATCGTGAGCGAAAACTCCTGCGCAAGATCAGTTCGGCGCTGATCCGCGTCGAGGAAGGCAGTTACGGCTTTTGTGACGAAACTGGCGAGGAGATCGGCCTGAAGCGCCTGGAAGCGCGGCCTGTGGCGACTTTGTGTGTCGAAGCCCAGGAACGCCGTGAAATGTCTGAGCGCCAGTTCCGCGATCGGGATGATCGATACCGGTAACTGTTCAGGGTTCTGCGCGGTGGGATGATGATGTCCGAACCCGCACCCTATGTTGGCCGCTTCGCCCCCTCACCTACGGGCCCCCTGCACTTCGGCTCACTGTTGGCCGCCGTCGCCAGCTATCTGCAGGCGCGCGTCAACCAGGGCAAATGGATGCTGCGGGTGGAGGATATCGACCCACCGCGTGAGCAGCCCGGGGCCGACCAACGCATTATCGATGCCCTTGAAGCCTACGGCTTTGAATGGGACGGTCCTGTCAGTTATCAAAGCCAATTCGCAGCACGCCACGAAACACTGGTGCAGCGCCTGTTGGATGCCGGACATGCCTACCATTGCTCCTGCTCACGCCGCGACCTTGCCGGCGCCCGGCGTGGCCCATTGGGGACAATCTACCCGGGAACCTGCCGCAGCGGCAGCCGCGCCGAGGAAGGAGCGATTCGCGTGCGCACGGACAACGAGCTGATCCATTTCGTCGATTCACTGCAAGGCGAACAGAGCCAACGGCTCGAGTCCGAGTCCGGGGACTTCGTGATCAAACGTCGCGACGGCCTTATCGCCTACCAGTTGGCAGTCGTTGCCGATGACCATGAGCAGGGAATCACGGAGGTCGTGCGAGGAATCGACTTGCTGGATTCCACGCCACGCCACATTCACCTGCAACGGTTGCTGGGGTTGACGACCCCGGACTATCTGCATATTCCGGTCGCGGAAAACGCCGACGGCCAAAAGCTGAGCAAGCTGACAGGGGCCACGGAAATCGAGCGGCACGACGTCCGGCCAGTACTCGTTAGCGCGCTGGGTGCGCTGGGACAGCGTCCGGACCGGGATTTGGCGGCGTCCAGCCTTGAATCGATCTGGGAATGGGCGTCGGACAACTGGCGGCTGGGCGCCATGGCCGGGCAGAAAAGTATTCCAGCCGATCAATACACTATGGTTGAACCCAAAAATCGGCTATCTTAGTCGCCTTGCCGGCCTCCGCGCCGTATCTATACTGTCCGCAAAGTCAATGAGCCGTGTGAACAGGCTATTAATTTAGCTTTAAAAAATTATGTACTTACGCGGTTATCTGCTGCGGCCTGGGGTGACACCAGAGTGTTGATGAATTCTGCGCGCATTATCAAGAAGTACCCTAATCGCCGCCTTTACGATACCGACGAGAGCCGCTATATCACGCTGGCCGACATCAAGGACCTCGTCAAATGCAAGACGGATTTCGTCGTCATCGACAAGCAGAGCGGCGACGACATTACGCGCTCAATCCTGCTGCAGGTCATCAGCGAACAGGAACAACAGGGTGAGGCAATAATGAGCCAGGACTTCCTGTCTCAGGTGATTCGATCCTACGGTAAGTCCGTACCGGGGTTCCTCGCCAAGTACTTAGAGCAGAGCATGAAACTCATCCTGATGCAGCAGCAGAACCTCCGCGGCCAGGTGAAACGGGTGGTTGGCGTCGACCCGTTCATCGCCGTCGCTGATACGGCACAGAAGAATTTCAACCGCTGGAAATCATTGCAGGATGAAGTATTCCGTCGATTTTCCGGCTTAACGCGCGACGAAGATGCGCAAGGCATTCGACTGTCCAGCGATCATAAGAAAGCGAGTTAAACAAAAACCGTTGACCGGTCGCTCATTTTTTTTGCAGCAATACTGGCACTCAAACACTTGACATCCGGGTAGAGTTTATCCTACTTTGAACGTTGCAGCAGGGACACGCTCCCCCGCCCCCTGCTGCGAATGCCTGAAGGAGTGTTTACTCCACGGCCGGCCCCCCGTGCAAACGGGGGGCCTTTTTTATACGAGTAGCAAGAAACAACCGCCAGGACCGGAGGCAACCGTCAGTGACTGAGGATTCGCCGGAAAACCGCATATTCAAGAGCCCGTTCAAGCCGGCCTGGTGGCTCAGCAATCGTCACGCCCAGACGATGTATCCATCGCTGCCGTGGTCCGGCACCCCCAAGGTCGAACTGGAAAGCGAGCTGTTGGAATTGCCGGACGGCGATACGACGGTGGTCGATTGGGTCGTCGGACGCCCGGCAGCCGATACCAGGGCACCCCTGCTCATTATCTTGCATGGCCTGGAGGGCTCTGCGAATTCCGCTTATGCGCGCTCCCTGCTGCACGCTGCCAACCGTATGGGTTGGCGGGCGGCCGTCCTGCATTTCCGGGATTGTGGCGACTACCGTAACCGGCTGCCACGTCGCTACCACGCCGGTGAAACCAATGACATTCGTTATTTCGTCGAAAGTCTGCGGACCGCAGGCCACGAGGGACCTATGATGGCAGCCGGCTTTTCGCTCGGCGGCAGTGTCCTGCTCAAGTATCTCGGCGAAAACGGCGTCTCCACACCACTGCATGCGGCGGTGGCAATCAGCGTGCCACTAAATTTGCACGATTCTGCTATCGCATTATCTAGTGGTTTTTCAAATATTTATCAATATAACCTATTAAAACGCATGAAGAAGGCGATCCGCCGAAAGTTCGATCGGCATACGGCAGCGTTCGACTGGCAGCGAGCGATGAACGCCAGATCGTTCTCGGAGTTCGACGATGCGGTGACGGCGCCGCTGCACGGCTTTTCCGGCAAGGATGAGTACTACGACCGCTGCAGTTCAATCAGCTTCCTGGCCGATATCAGGCGCCCTACTCTTATTATTAATGCGCTGGATGATCCGTTTATGACGCCCGCCGCCATGCCAGGTGAGGAACGGCTTTCAGACGATGTGCGGATTGAAGTCAGCGTCGCTGGTGGCCACGTCGGATTTGTAAGTGGTGGTCTGCCCTGGCGCCCCGAATATTATTTGCCCTCCCGAATTACCGGCTTCCTGGATGCCTGCATCAGCGAATCAGCAGAGGATGGCCGCCCCCTGCCTGGCATGTAAGCTCAATTTGGCCACACAAGGATTTTCGCCTTGAACAAGAATTATCGAATTGGAACCGCCACTGGTCTGCTCGCAGCACTCGCGCTGGCGACAGCGCTGGCACAATCGCCGGCACTGGACCCCGTCCTGATCGCACCACATATATATGAGTCGGTGTTGAACAATGAGCGCGTTCGGGTCCTCAAGGTTACCGATAGAAACGGTGAGACAGCACCGCTGCATGCGCATCCGGACCGGGTTGTTGTTTTCCTGAGTCCCTGCGCCTGGTTGGAGACGGCCCCCGACGGTCAAACCACGATGCAGTCATTCAGGCTTGGGGATGTCTTATGGGCCAAGCGCATCACGCATGGCGGTAAAACCAGCCGGGTCGTGCAGGAATGCAGTCTGCTCGAGATCGAATTGAAATAGCGCGGCGCCAAAATCGCTATTAATTGAAACCTTTTCACCCTGCGAAATACTAATGCTCCGCGTGGCTTGAATGCCGCGCGGTTTGCAATTAAGGTCCGCGCTCCGCTGGACAGTAGGAAGGAAGAATCAACATGACAAGTGTCTCCAGACGACAGGTATTGCTTGGCGGCGGCGCCCTGCTGGGTGCGGGGCTGGTTCCGGGCGTAAACCTGATAAGTAGTGCCTTGGGCGACGAGATTCTGCGGCCAGACTACATGATCCGCGCCGGTACGAACGAGAATCCCTGGGGTCCATCACGAGTCGCAATCCAGGCCATCAACCGCTCCCTGCACCGGTCCAGTACATACGGTGTAAATAGCAAAAAACTGATCGGGTTGGTCGCTGGCATCAATGATGTGTTGCCGGATCACGTCGCTGTCGGCACCGGTTCGGGCGAGATTTTAAAGACCGCCGCGTTGATTGCCACGCTGGACCGGGGCTCGATCGTTTGCGCCGATCCGACTTATCATGACCTCGTCCGCTACGCTGAACGGACAGGCGCCGAGATTATTCGCGTGCCGGTGGACGAAAGATTCGGAACCGATCTCAATGCAATGCGCAAGGCCATCAGGAAGGACACCAAGTGCGTGTACCTGGTCAATCCCAACAATCCGATCCCGTCGATCATCGAGAAAAATGCCTTGCGCGAGTTCGTGCTGGAGATTTCACAGAACCGCATGGTTTTCGTCGATGAAGCCTACTTCGAGTTCGTCGAAGATCCCGACTACGCGACGATGATGGACCTGGTCCGGGATGGACATCAAAACATCATCGTTGCCAGAACTGCATCGAAAATTCACGGCCTCGCCGGATTACGTATTGGTTTTGGCTTTGCGCACCCTGATCTGATCGCCGAGATCAACCACCGCAAGACCGGCAACATCAATGTGCTTGGTCTCGAAGCCGCGTACGCCAGTTACCAGGATGAAGATTTTCAGAAATTTACGCTTCGAAAGAACAAGGAATCGCTGGCAATCGTCGAGGGCATGCACGAGGAACTCGGTCACCGCTACGTGAAATCGAAAGCTAACTTCACGTTCTTTGAAACCGGACGTGACGTCCGCGAAGTCAATGCTGCATTCAGAAAGGAAGGCATCATGGTCGGACGACCGTTCCCGCCGATGCTGGACTGGCTGCGCGTCAGCATGGCGAAGCCGGAGGAGATGCGCTACTTCGTGCAGACCTACAAGAGGTTGTACGGATAAAACAGGAATGACCCGGCACAAGGCCGGGCCAGTCTTTCGCGTTTCCGTGTGCCTACATCAGCTCGACCGTTACTTCTTCTATCGTTCCGGTGAACGCGTTGTCGCCCTCGGCATAGTCTTCTGTCACAGGCGTGGCTCCGTCCGTGCCTACATCGGCAGTCTCATCAGCAGAAAATAGGAACGGCGTGGTATTGCCGATATAACCTTCCACCACCTGTTCCCCATTCACGTAGATCGTGCCCGTACCGCCCGCACCAGGTTTGTCTCCGCCGTCGTAGGCGAACTCGTAGCGGATCGTCGCCTTACCGGGAGCCACCGGCTCAGGTGCCGTGATCGTGTAACGCTCCTTGCCGACCCAGTTGTGCACGTAGGAGACTTTGCCGTCCTTCATGTAAAGACTCCAGCCGGCAAAGCGCCCTCCCTGGGCCAAAATTACCCCTTCCGCACCGCCTTGCGGAATCTCGACCTCGGCGGTGATCGTATGAGAACGATTCTTGACATTGATGAAAGCGTTCTCCGTCATGTGGGTCATGCCCGGATATACCGTGAGTGATGTACGGTCGCCCATGAGGTCCGGCCTGCCGGCAATTGAGGCGTTGAATCGTTCGAAGGTGCGATCGTCCAGCGGCAAAACGTCGTACTTGATCGCTTCCACAAGGAAGAGGTCTTGCAATTCTGCCAGCTTAGCTGGGTTCGACGCGGCCAGGTCGTTTGCCTGGCTAAAGTCTTCGGCAACGTGGTACAGCTCCCACGTATCCTGGTCGAGCGGTCCATCCGCTGCATTCGCCCACGGCGTCCGGTGTTTAGTGGCAGCCACCCAACCGTCATCGTAAATTGCGCGATTACCAAACATTTCGAAATACTGCGTTGTGTGTTGATCGGCGGCGTCCGCGTCGTCGAATGCATAGAGCAGGCTCACTCCTTCGAAGGGCTTCTGAGCCGTACCATGCACCATATTCGGAAATGGCAGGCCGGCGGCCTCCATCAAGGTCGGTGCAATGTCAGTCACGTGATGCCACTGCGAGCGAATTTCGCCCTTCGCCTGTATACCGTCGGGCCAATGTACGACCATTGGGTTACGGGTGCCGCCGTAATGCGAGGCAACCTGCTTGGTCCACTGGAATGGCGTGTTCGTGGCCACGGCCCAGCCGGCATGAAAATGGGGGTAGGACAAAGGACCGCCCCATTCATCCAGGTGCTGTAGCTGATCCTCGACCGGATCCGGCAGAGCGTTAAGCACAATGGTTTCGTTGAAGGTCCCAGCGAGCCCGCCTTCGGCGCTGGAACCGTTGTCACCGAATATGTAGATGAACAATGTGTTGTCCAACTCGCCCATCGCCTCGATGGCATCGACAAGCCGGCCGACCTCATAGTCGGTGTGTTCTGCAAACGCCGCAAAAATTTCCATCTGACGGGCATAAAGACGCTTCTCATCGGCGGACAGCGTATCCCAGTCGACGATGTCGGCCGGCTTGGACGCCAACTTGGTGCCCGGCGGTACGACGCCCAGCTCGATCTGACGTGCCAGCGTTTGTTCCCTGTACACATCCCAGCCATCATCAAACTGGCCCTTGTACCTGTCCACCCAATCTGCCGGCACATGGTGTGGTGCATGAGTGGCTCCGGTAGCGAAGTAGATAAAGAATGGCTTATCCGGCGTGAGCGACTGCTGGGAACGAGCCCAGGTAATCGCCTGATCGGTCATGTCGGTGGTGAAGTGGTAGTCGGGATCGTCGGGCAAATGGACCGGTGCCGTGCCATCGTGAAGGACCGGCGAAAACTGATTGGTTTCACCGCCGATGAAGCCGTAGAATTTTTCGAAGCCTGATCCGGTCGGCCAACGGTCAAACGGACCGGATACGCTGACCTCCCACGGCGCCGTTTCGTGATACTTGCCGAAGGCCGCCGTATTGTAGCCATTCAACCGTAACATCTCGGTGACCGTCGCAACGCTAAGTGGACGCTGGCCCCGGTTTCCTTGAAATCCTGTTGCGACTTCCATGACCGAACCCGCGTTGGCCGAATGATGATTGCGCCCGGTCAGGATTGCCATGCGGGTGGGCGAGCATAGCGCCGTGGTATGAAACTGGTTAAAGCGCAAGCCGTCTGCCGCGAGCCGGTCCAATGTCGGTGTCTGAATGGCGCCGCCGAATCCGTCCGAGGCCCCGAAACCGATATCGTCGATTAGTACGATGACCACATTGGGCGCACCTTCAGGAGCTTTTACCGAAAACGGCGGCGGTGCCGTCGCGTTTCGCGCGTCCAGCTCGGTGATCTTCGGGAACACGGGGTCAGGAATCGGCAAGACCGTGCGGTCCATTGTTCCCGGGGCACTCGTAACGTTGCGTACGGCTTCCTGTGGAGGTGTCACACCATCAGAGCAGCCGACTAATAGCAGTAGCAAACTCAAGCAGAAAGATACGACGCAGTGTTTCTTGTTCATTATTGGTCTCCCGAGCCACAGACGATTATTCGCGATTGGTTTTTTTTGCAGCGATCGAACCGCGTAGATTACACGACAGCTCAGTTTGCGCAATTATTAGCCGACCGCTCAGTTTCCCGTTTGGATCGATGTCTGCCTGAGAATTGCTTACCCTACTCCGTGTTCGAGCTGGTGTTGGTATTCGTCGTTGTCGAAGTGGCCGCTGGATTTCATTACAAGACCATCGTTGCCAAACGTCCATTCCTCGTAGCCACTGAAGCGCACCGGTTTTCCGGTTCCTTCGGGTCCCGTGTTCGTACCGACGAACGTCCAACGGTAAATGACCTGCTCCGGCCGGAGTTCGATGTCATCCATAGTCAGTTGCAGATTCGGGAACGCGGTCATGAATCCCTGGGCCATGTCGGTGATAGCCTCCCTACCGATCGATGGAGCGCCGTTGACGGTTATGGAGCCGTCTTCGGCGAAGAATGCCGCAACACTTGCAGCATTCTGGCTACACCATGCAGCGGTATATCTTTTTGCAAAATCTTCTAACTCAGCAACGTCTATCAGCGTGGCTCCGATATTTCTGATTCAGTGCAGTATTTCGTCCATGGCGCTGTTCGCCTGTGGCATTAAGATGGCAGGGTCGAGCTGCAGACAGGCGAGTGCCGTTGCGGCGATCTGTGATTGTTTCCAATGCCCGGTAACAAGTCCCTTCGATTGGATACGGGGTCCGATAGCAGCGAACCAGATTTGATCAGATCCTGGCACACCATCGGGAGCATCCCCTATTTCTAACTTAACGGCACCAACGGCGCTGGCGTGACGTGTCCAGCTATCCGGTGTGTTCCCTCTGCCATGATCGGTGCTGATCATTAGCGTAGTGCGGCCACGATAGAAGGAATCCGTCTGCAGCCAATTCCAGAGTTTTGATAACATCAGATCGGTACGATGTGCCGCGTCGATGTAACGTTCGTAACTGCCATCGTGTGCAAAGTCATCGGTTTCGCCGTATGCGATGTAGATGACCCGTGGATGCTGATTCTCAAGAGCCTCCATGGCATATCCGTTAGTGAGCAGGTCAAGCCGCACCGTTCGCCAGAGCATCGGAGCTTCAGCAGACATTTCATTTAACCAACGGGACTTTGCGCTTGTCGCGGGCGATGCGATTGTGAAACCCGCGTTGACCGGAACCCCGCTGCGTCGGGTGTTGATAATATAAGGGAACACATCCCAGGAACCGAAGGCCAACACCTGGTTTTTGAATCCCTCAATACCGTTCAGAATTTCCAGGAATGTGACGTTCCGGTTCCAGTTCCTGGCGTTGGAATCGATGGCGGGATCTGCGCTGCCGGTCAGGATTTCATTGTAACCAGGATAGGAAAACCACCAGGGATTGCTAACGCTTATGAAACTTTCCTGCTCTCGGTCACCAATCAATACACCCTGCGAAGCGACCACCGACCACAAAAACGGGAACAGCAGTTTCCGCCGTTCGTCTCGCTGCTCTCGCCAGTAAGTCTCCTGCAAAAGTTCGGGCGAATTCGTATAGCGCTCGTCCTCGATCAGATCCAGGTCAATACCACCGAAGACTTCCTGCCAGCGAACACCATCGAGCGTGACCAGGACGAGATTTGCAGGCGGGTTCTCTGCTCTTGCGGCGTACTGAGGCAGGAAGAGAAAAGCCACCAGGAGCGAAGTGGCGATAACAAGTTCTGGATGACGAAAACTCACGCCGTCAGTGTAGCATCGCGATTCGGTACTTCGTGAAGACCTACAAGAAGCTAGACACCCGATCGAAAAAAATCGCGGCTAAAGCCCAATTTGCCCGCTCTTTCTATTGTGCATATTGGGTCGGTGCAAATTGATCTTTAGTGCAATAAATGTCAGTCCGCACTAGCCAAAATCGTATACATACAATTGCGGGCGGACTGGGCTTCGGCCGCGAACGATATCCAGTTGCCTATTGGGTCAGATAGCTATGCGGCTTCGACTTCCTTCATACTCAGTCGCACCCTGCCCTGACGATCGACCTCGAGGACTTTGACCTTTACCAGGTCGCCTTCGGCAAGCTTGTCGCTGACCTTCTCAACACGCTCGTGCGAAATCTGCGAGATATGCACAAGGCCGTCCTTACCCGGCAGAATGGTGACGAATGCACCGAAGTCCATCAGACGGGCAACCTTGCCGTCGTAGATGCGACCAACTTCGACGTCGGCCGTAATCAGGTCAATGCGACGCTTCGCTTCGCGGCCCGATTCACCATCGACGGATGCAATTTTGACCGTACCATCGTTGTCGATATCGATCGTTGCACCGGTTTCCTCGGTCATCGCCCGGATAACGGAGCCGCCCTTGCCAATCACGTCCCGAATCTTCTCGGGATCGATCTTGAACGAAATGATCGTCGGAGCCCACTCGGACATTTCTTCGCGTGGCGCATCAATAACCTTGGCCATCTCGCCCAGTATATGCAGGCGAGCTACCTTTGCCTGGTCCAGTGCAGCAATCATGATTTCCTTGGTAATGCCCTGAATCTTGATGTCCATCTGCAACGCGGTGATGCCCGCGTCAGTGCCAGCGACCTTGAAATCCATGTCGCCAAGGTGATCTTCGTCGCCGAGAATATCGGTCAGTACGGCGAATTTTTCACCTTCTTTAACGAGTCCCATGGCTACGCCGGCGACCGGTGCTTTTATTGGTACACCGGCATCCATCAATGAAAGACTGGTACCACACACAGACGCCATCGAACTCGAGCCGTTGGACTCCGTAATTTCAGAAACGACACGAATAACGTAAGGGAATTCTTCTGCGTCAGGCATGACTGCCTGAATGCCACGACGGGCAAGTTTGCCGTGGCCGATTTCGCGTCGCTTCGTTGATCCAATGAAGCCGGTTTCACCTACGCAATACGGCGGAAAATTGTAGTGCAGCATGAACGGGTCTTTACGCTCGCCCTGAATCGCATCGATTATTTGCGCGTCGCGACCCGTACCGAGTGTGGTGGCAACAATTGCCTGCGTCTCGCCACGTGTGAACACGGCTGATCCGTGCGCCCGCGCCAATATGCCAACCTGGACTTCGATTGGACGCACCGTGGTGGTGTCACGTCCGTCGATACGCGGCTCGCCTGCGATGACGCGATTTCTTACGATGCTCTTTTCAAGTTTCGCCAAAGCGTCTTTGACTTCCTCTTCAGACCAGCGTGCGTCATCTCCACCCGCCAATGATTCCCGGGATGCAGATTTGGTGTCGCCAACACTCGCCTGACGCTCAACCTTGTCCGTGATTCGATAGGCATCGGAAAGGCCGCTTGTGGCTGCTGCCGCAACTGCGGCATCGAGTTCCTCGTCTACTGCAGGTGCTTGCCAGTCCCAGGCCGGCTTACCAACCTCTGCTGCGAGTTCCTTGATCGCGTTGATCGCGACCTGCATTTGCTCATGACCGAACATAACGGCGCCAAGCATCACATCCTCGGGCAAGACATTGGCTTCAGACTCGACCATCAGGACCGCCTCCGCCGTACCGGCAACAACCAGATCCAGATCAGACTCGGCTACTGCAGCAAGGCCTGGATTCAGAATGTACTGGCCGTCTTTGTAGCCGACTCTAGCCGCACCAATCGGGCCAGCAAACGGCATGCCCGAAATTGCCAGTGCGGCTGAGGCACCAAGCAAGGCCGCAATGTCCGGATCCACGTCCGGATTCAACGACACCACCGTAGCGATGATCTGAACTTCATTCTTGAACCCTTTCGGGAACAGCGGACGACACGGACGATCGATCAGGCGGCAGGTCAATACTTCTTTTTCGCCCGGGCGGCCTTCGCGTTTGAAGAATCCACCGGGAATCTTGCCGGCCGCATAGGTTTTTTCCTGGTAATTAACCGTCAACGGAAAGAAATCACGGCCGGGGTCGGCGGTCTTGCGGCCAACTGCCGTGACCAAAACAGTGGTTTCGGCGATTTCGACCAAAACGGCCCCGTCTGCCTGGCGAGCGATTCCGCCGGTTTCAATCGTTACCTGGTGTTCCCCGTATTGGAACGTCTTTTTCGTTACATTCACATTAATACTCGAATTTTAAATGAGATGGCACGACCGGCCTTCGCGTACCCGTTTCAGGGCCGACAGTTTAATTTGGTCATTACCTATGGCGCCATATTAAAAATTAACGGCGGAGACCGAGCCGTGATATCAGCTCGCGGTACCGGTCCTGATCCTTTTCCTTCAGATAGTCGAGCAACTTTCGCCGCTTGTTAACCATCTTCAAAAGACCCTGCCGGGAATGGTGATCCTTCTTGTGCTCCCCGAAATGATCGGTGAGCTCTGAAATTCGTTTCGACAGCAGTGCTACCTGTACCTCTGGCGATCCGGTGTCGTTTTTGGCGCGGGAATAATCCGCGATGATATTGGTCTTGCTCTCACTTGACAGTGGCATCTCTAACAAACTCCAATCGTTCTTTCTATCTTCTGGCCCTTAATTTAGGCGCGCTATTCTAGCGTCAGTTTCGATCCAGTAATAGCCTAAAACACCAAAATATCAGGCTTTATTTTGCCTGACCCGTTTGCCGGTTCCCGGCCTTGCAAATCGCTGGCATCAGCCCGCCAGCCTGAATATTCGTCGTGGCGCCAGCTGGCCGTCGCTACCCAGCTGACCGACGCCGACAAAGCGCTCCTGGCCAGCGTAAACCCGCACCAGCCCTTCGGCCCCACCACCGGCGACCGCGACCGCCTGACCCCCACAAAACCGCTCTGCCGCATCCTCCGGTATGTGGTAATCCGGCCACGAAGACAAGGCCTGGTCGGTCGGCAGCAGCCGCGCACGTAGTGCCTCCGGCCCTGCCTCGGCGACGCGTTCGGCGCCTGGCAAATCCAGCATGTCTTCCGCCTGAAAATCGCCGACCGTTTCACGGTGCAGCCGGGCCGTATATGCCACGGTACCGGCCGCCTTGGCAATGTCCTCCACCAGCGTCCTTATATAGGTGCCTTTGGAGCACTTCACGCGCAATACCAGCCGGCTCCCGCTGATTTCCAGCAGGTGCAATTCATCAATTCGAATGCGGCGCGCCTCACGATCGACGACCTGTCCCTTGCGGGCCAGTTCGTACAACCGTTTGCCATCCTTTTTCAGCGCTGAAAACATCGGCGGTACCTGGTCAGTCACACCGCAAAACTGCGCGAGAATCTGTTCCCAGGCGCGTCGCTGCAAATCCGGTACATCTGCTGTCGCGCTGATTTCCCCGTCGCGATCGCCGGTATTGGTCGCCTTTCCCAGCCTGGCTGTTACGCGATAGGTTTTGTCGGCCTCGAGAAGGTATGCACAAACTTTGGTTGCCTCGCCAAAGCACAATGGCAACATGCCAGTCGCTGCGGGGTCGAGGCTACCCGTATGACCGGCTTTTTTCGCCTGCAGCAACCGTTTGACTTTCTGCAAGGCCTGGTTCGAGGTAATACCCGCCGGCTTGTTCAGCAACAGCAGGCCATCCACGGACACCGCAGTTGGCCGGGCGTTGTCATTAGTTGTCATCGTCGGTCTACCCGCTGCTGTCGGGCTTAGCTGCGCTCTCGATCAGCCGGCTGATCTCGACCCCGTGAGCAACGCTATCATCGTGGACGAAGCGCAACTCGGGCACATGCCTGACGGTCAGTTTATTCCCCAGCCTGCCGCGCAGGAATCCTGAGGCACGCTCCAAACCCTCGAGCGCCGGTTTTGGGTCTTCATCGGGATGCAGGAGACTGAAGTAAACCTTTGCAACGCTCAGGTCTCGCGTCAATTCCACAATCGTCAAAGATACATTGGCAAGTCGCGGGTCTTTGGTATCAAAACGAATTAACTCGCTCAGGATACGTTTTATCTGAGCACCCATCCGTTGATTGCGTGAAAATTCGCGAGGCATCACTTTGGCCCGGAGAGCAGAAAATCAGTCGAGTGTGCGTGCGATTTCGACACGCTCGAAGCATTCGATCTGGTCGCCGAGCTTCACATCGTTATAGTTCTTGACGCCGATGCCACATTCCGTTCCCGATTTGACTTCGTTGACGTCGTCCTTGAACCGACGCAAAGATTCGAGTTCGCCTTCATAAATGACGACGTTATCGCGCAGCACGCGAATCGGATTGGACCGTTTCACAAACCCTTCCGTAACAATGCAACCGGCGATATTGCCAAGTTTCGGTGACGTGAAGACTTCCTTGACCTCAGCAAGCCCGACAATATTTTCGCGAATCTCTGGCGCCAACAAACCGCTGACCGCGGCTTTCACATCGTCAATCGCTTCGTAGATGATGCTGTAATAGCGGACGTCCACGCCGGATTCCTTGATCGCCGTTCGGGCTGC
>SMVA01129271.1_pt1 | contig 18763 bp, 16 predicted proteins | sample 2456451 | NCBI WGS metagenome assembly SMVA01 (sample SAMN11095933, study PRJNA526329) | marine sediment metagenome | biome: Marine sediment; feature: Surficial sediment; material: Deep marine sediment; isolation source: Hadal surficial sediment | place: Pacific Ocean | collected 2014-05 | depth...
AACTTTCCGAATTTCCGCGATGCTTTGAACCACGAAGCCCTGTATTACAAACGGCGTTTCAGTCCAGGGGCGATCCAACTCGCTGATGAACATGCCCACCTGCAACTCCGAGACGGGAATCCGCAGTACCGTGAGATCGGTGCTGTGAAAATGCTGCTTGTACAATTGTGTAGTCGCGGTTTGCATACAACTATCATTCTCCCGATAGCGGCATCTGTATAATCGCGCGCCACGGTAGTGTGAACGGGTTCACAGTTGTTGTTGCCAATTTGTGAACTGGTTCACACTTTGTAATTCCGCCCAGGCGAGATAAGTAAACTGTCTCCCGAGTTCAGTGCTGCAGCTCGGTAATCACATCGCCGAGGATGCTGATGGTCCTGGCCATGCCCCGGCTCAGGTTGATCATCAGCACGCCAAAACTTTCTGGCGCTGTGTGGTTGAGCTGGAAAAACTGCTTACCTGTAATCGCCACAATCCAGCAGGTTTCGCAGGCGAGCGCGGTTCCCCTGTGGGGATGCAGGGCAATAATGCCAACAAAGCCGAGCTGGTCTCCGGGGTGATAGGTGCGAGTCGGTGCGTGCTTGCCCTCGAAATGATGAAACAGGTCCAGGGTGCCATCGAGGATGATGTAGAACTCGTCGGCGCTACTGCCAACCTCGTACAACGCTTCGCCGGGCGCCAGCTCCAGCAGGCGACCGTTCTGCAACAGGCTCAAAATGCAATCGTCGGACAGGGCCCCAAAGCTGGCCAGTTCCCGCAAGTGTGCCAATGGGAATATGTCCAGGACCTGTGCGACGGAAATTTCCTTCATAGTCAAATAACATAGACTATTTAGCGGAATTACGAGCTGGCATAAAAAAGCCGGTCAGTGACCGGCCTTCGAAGATGGTGCCCAGGAGAGGACTTGAACCTCCACGGGGTTACCCCCACTAGCACCTGAAGCTAGCGTGTCTACCAATTTCACCACCTGGGCAGGTACTGATCTGTGCAGTAGAGGGCGCGCACTTTACTTTTTGACAGAAGAATTGTCAATCCTGACGTATACTGCGCGCCACATGAATAAATCGACCAAAAAAAGCAGACCCGATACAGCGGATGGCTCCGATCGCAAGGGGCCGGAGCGGTCGGGCTCTCCACGCGGTACCCGCAAAGACCCCCACGCCAAACGTGAAGCCGCCAAATACGAGAACCCCGTCGCCAGCCGTGAGCTAATCCTCGAGATGCTCGCCGAAGTCGACAAACCGCTCAATCACAAGCAGATATGCAAGCACCTGCACGCCACCGAGGAAACGGAGATCGATGCCCTGCGCCGGCGTTTGCGTGCCATGGAGCGCGATGGCCAGCTGATGGTCACCCGCAAGGGCGCCTACGGCCTGGTCGACAAGCTCGACCTGGTGCACGGGCGGGTGTCGGGTCACCGCGACGGCTATGGCTTCCTGGTAACCCTTGAGCGCGATGAAGATGACCTCTACCTGAGCGCCCGCCAGATGGCCCTGGTATTCGACGGCGATGAGGCCCTGGCCCGGGTCTCGGGTATTGATTCGCGAGGCAGAAAAGAGGGCAAGATTGTCGAGGTGCTCAAACACGCGACCACGGAAGTGGTGGGTCGTTACCACGAAGAAAGTGGTATCGGCACTGTTATTCCCGACAATTCCCGTATTAATCACGATGTGCTGATTCCCCCGAACCAGGCCGGCGGCGCCCGCCACGGCCAGATTGTGGTGGCGCAGATTACCAGCTGGCCGACCCGGCAACTCGGTGCCAAGGGCCGTGTGGTCGAGGTGCTCGGTGATCATATGGATCCCGGCCTGGAGATCGACGTGGCAATTCGTTCCCACGGCATACCCCACCTGTGGCCGGAGGATGTGCTGCGCGAGGCCGCTGCCCTTGATGACGAACCCCGCGAGGCCGACAAAAAAGCTCGCATCGATTTACGCGACCTGCCCTTCGTTACCATCGATGGCGAGGATGCCCGGGATTTTGACGACGCCGTCTACTGCGAGAAGAAAATTACCGGCGGTTGGCGTCTATGGGTAGCGATTGCCGACGTCAGCCACTACGTACGCCCCGCTTCGGCGCTGGACCACGAAGCCGCCCTGCGCGGCAACTCGGTGTATTTTCCCGAACGTGTGGTGCCGATGTTACCGGAGGCGCTGTCCAACGGGCTCTGTTCCCTCAAGCCCGGTGTCGACCGACTCAGCATGATCTGCGAGATGACCCTGTCGCGGGTCGGCAACCTGAGAGAGTTCCATTTCTACGAAGGGGTGATCCACTCCCACGCACGGCTGACCTACACCCAGGTGGGCGAAGTGCTAGCCAAGGGCAGGCACCCCGAGGTGGAAAAATCCATCGTGCCGCACCTGCAACGCTTGCACAGCCTCTACAAGATACTGCGCAAGGCCCGGGAAGAGCGCGGCGCCATCGATTTTGAAACCGAAGAAACCCGCATCCTGTTCGATGAGAGCCGCAAGATCGACGCCATTGTTCCGGTGCACCGCAACGACGCCCACAAGCTCATTGAAGAGTGCATGCTCTGCGCCAACGTCGCCACCGCGCGCTTCTTCCTGGCGGAGGGCCTGCCGATTCTGTACCGGGTCCACGAGGGCCCCAGTGAGCAAAAGCTGGAGAACCTGCGCGGCTTTCTCGGCGAGCTCGGGCTGGAGCTGTCCGGTGGTGAAAAGCCCAGTCCCCGTGAGTACCAGGTTTTGCTGGCCCAGGTGGCAGACCGCCCCGACGCCCATGTTATCCAGACCATGATGCTGCGCTCCCTCAGCCAGGCGGTGTACCAGCCCGAGAACGAGGGGCACTTTGGCCTCAACTACGACGGCTACGCCCATTTCACCTCGCCGATTCGCCGCTACCCGGATCTGCTGGTGCACCGGGGCATTCGCCGGATTATCCGTTCCGACATAAAGAGCAAGCATGTGTTGCGCTCCAATGCCGCGCCAATCCCCCCCCGGCAGATATTCCCCTACGATGTGGCGGCCATGGTGGTGATGGGCGAGCAGTGCTCGGTGACCGAGCGTCGCGCCGACGATGCCACCCGCGAGGTGGAGGCCTGGCTCAAGTGTGAATACCTGCAGCAACACGTTGGTGATGAATTCGACGGCGTGGTCGCCGCCGTCACCAGCTTCGGCATGTTCGTCGAGCTGGCCAATATTTATATCGAAGGCCTGGTGCATATCAGCGCCCTGCCCGCAGACTACTACCACTACGACCAGGGCAAGCAGCGCCTGACCGGTGAGCGCAGCGGTCGCAGCTTCAACCTCGGCGACGCGGTGCGGGTGCAGGTGGCGCGGGTAGACCTCGATGACAAAAAGATCGACCTGGAATTGCTGGGCAGCCACGCACGCAAGAAAGGCCCCGGCAACCGCGCCGCTTCGGGCAAGAGCAAGGACAGGGGCAAAGGCAAAGGCAAGGCCGGCAAAAAAAACCGCAAACCCAGCACCCGCAAGCGGCGCTAAACCCCATGAGCTGCGAGTAGCCTCAGGATGGAACTGGTTTATGGCCTGCACGCCGTCGATGCATTACTGCGACAGCAACCCGACCAGGTGCAGTGCCTGTGGGTGCAGGACGCGCGCAAGGACAAGCGCATAGCCGGTATTATCGAACTGGCCCGCAACCAGGGAGTCGCCCTTGAGCGACTTAGCCGGGAGCAACTGGACGACAAAGTCCAGGGGCGCCACCAGGGCGTGGTGGCCGCAGTCCGCCCCGGTGAGCGCAAGTGGGATGAGGCCGCCCTCAACCAGTTACTGGATAGCCTCGATCAACCGGCCCTGTTGCTGGTGCTGGACGGTGTCACCGACCCCCACAATCTCGGCGCCTGCCTGCGCAGTGCCGATGCCGCCGGGGTCCACGCGGTTATCGTTCCCAAAGACAACGCCGCCGACCTCACACCCACCGTGCGTAAAGTCGCCTGCGGCGCCGCCGAGCTAATGCCCTTCGTACGGGTCACCAACCTGGCGCGCACCCTGGACAGCCTCAAACAACGCGGTATCTGGTTGTACGGTGCCGCCGGCGAAGCCGATAAATCCCTATATAACAGCGATTTAACAAGTCCCATGGCGCTGCTAATGGGGTCGGAGGGTGCCGGTTTGCGGCGCCTGACCCGAGAGGCCTGCGATTACCTGGTGAAACTGCCCATGGCGGGATCGGTAAGCTCGCTGAATGTTTCCGTGGCCACCGGAATTTGTTTGTTTGAAGTGGTGCGCCAGCGCGATAGTTCAGCATAGGCACTTGCAGGCCCCCGGTATCAGGTCTGCTGAGGCGGCACCGGCCTGGAAGTGCCCACTCCGATGTTCCTCCGAGCAGACCTGATACCGAGGGACTGCAAGTGGCGCCACGGTAGTGTTCGTCTGTGAATACCCTGTTCGACACCCTTGCGTACCCCATACCAACCATGTAGAATCCGCGCCTCAAAATTCGACCGGCTGCCCTGGTGGCCGATCCTCCTTGCTACACCGGATTAGCCGGGTAGCTTTAACCCGTAAGGAGCTTTTAATGCGACATTACGAAATCGTATTCATGGTCCATCCTGACCAATCTGAGCAAGTGCCCGGCATGATCGAGCGTTACAGCGCGACCATCCAGAAAGACGGCGGCAAAGTTCATCGTCTGGAAGACTGGGGTCGTCGCCAGTTGGCCTACAACATCAACAAGATTCACAAAGCGCACTACATTCTGATGAATGTGGAAGCCAGCAATGAGGCTCTCGACGAGCTCACCACCACCTTCCGCTACAACGACGCGATCATCCGCAACCTGGTAGTGCGCCGCGATGAGCCCGTGACTGAAGAGTCCTTGATCATGAAGCAGGAGAAGGAGCAGCGTGAGCGCAAGGTTCGTTATGAAGAGCGCCAGGCTGCCGACTCCGCTGCCACCGAGCGTACTGCTGAAAAAGCCGCCGCTGAAAAAGCCGGCGCTGAAAAAGCTGCTGCCGAAGACGCACCAGAGGTGGCTGAAGAAGCCGCTGCTGAGGAAGCTACCGCAGATGTTGCTGAAGAAGCCGCTGCTGAACCCGTCGCTGAAGCCGCTGCAAAAGAAGCCGCCGCTGACGACGAAGCCAAGTAACCGGGAGGAATTCAATCATGGCACGCTTTTTCCGTCGCCGTAAGTTTTGCAAGTTCACCGCCGAAGGCGTTAAAGAGATCGATTACAAGGATCTCGAGACCCTGAAGCAGTACGTTTCAGAAACCGGCAAGATCGTACCCAGCCGCATTACCGGCACCAAGGCTCGCTACCAGCGTCAACTGGCCACCGCTGTAAAGCGTGCGCGCTTCCTGGCTCTGCTGCCGTACTCAGACGCACACAATTAGGCGCCTGACAGAAACAGAATACATCGGGGAGATTGATGCGCGCCGTCGCTGAATACGTTATGCGGGGCCGCACCCAGGCTCTGTGGGTTGCAGTTCTTGGCGCCAGCTCCCTGATGTTCTCCTGGATCAGTGCCGCTGTGTTGGCGCTGATTACCCTGCGCAAGGGCGCGGGAGAGGGAGCATATATATTGGCCTGGGCAGTACTCCCCGCGGGGTTTCTGCTGGCTGTATTTGGAGATGTGGGCCCTCTGAGCATGATTGTGGGTACCACCGCTCTGGCAATGTTGTTGCGCTGGACAGCGTCCTGGCCGATGACACTGTTCGGAGCAAGCCTGATAGGCGCCCTCACCGGCCTCGGTATGTTGTGGCTGGGGGTGAACTATCTGCAGGAACTGGTAGCGGTTTTCGCTGAGCTCTTTGCCAATATTGAGGCACAACTGCCCCAGGGTGAACAGCCAATCGAGTTGGAGGTACCGGGTGTCGCCACAATTGCTGGCATGCTCGGCCTGATGACCTCGATCAGTTGCGTGTTGTGTTTGTTGCTGGCCCGTTGGTGGCAAGCGTCGCTGTATAACCCCGGCGGGTTCCGCCAGGAGTTTCACAGCCTGCGCTATACCCCCAAGGCCAGCTCAGTGCTGGTGGTGTTGATGTTGTTGGTCAGCACCTACGGCCTGGAGTACCGTCCCTGGGCGGTGTTGTTTGCGGTACCGCTGACCGTCACGGGTCTGGGATTTATTCACGCCCGTGCAGCTCACCGCAAGCAGGGTACAGGCTGGCTGACAGTGTTTTATCTGCTGTGGCTGGTGATTGACCCGGTAAAACTGATAGTGATCGGCGTTGCCGTGGCGGATAGCTGGATCGATTTCCGCAGCCGTTGGCAGCAACTGCCGGTTAAAAAAGATGAAGACCAAGATTCTGATAAGTAGAGGAATTAAGATGGAAGTCATTTTGCTGGAAAAGATTGTCAAACTGGGCGAGCTCGGCGACAAGGTTAAGGTCAAGCCCGGCTATGGCCGCAACTTCCTCATCCCCCAGGGCAAAGCCGTGCCGGCAACCGCCGACAACGTGGCTGAGTTTGAAGCCCGTCGCGCGGAACTGGAAGGGGCCGCTGCTGAAGGGGTTGCCCTGGCTGAGGTCCGTGCCGGTCGTCTGGCCGAACTGGGCCAGATCGTTATCACTGTGGTTGCCGGTGAAGAAGGCAAGCTGTTCGGTTCTGTGGGCACGCGCGATATCGCCGATGCCGTCACCTCCGCCGGCGTAGAGATGAACAAGGCCGAGATCCGCTTGCCCGAAGGCGCGCTGCGTGAAGTGGGTGAGTATGAGATCAAGGTTCACCTGCACACCGATGTTGACGCCGTGGTGCAGCTGGCAATCGTCGCCGAGTAAATGCCGGGGAAAGCTGGCGAATCTGATCGATTTGGAATAAATGGGGCTCACCCCCATTTATTTCCATGCCGGTTTGCCGCACAATCAGCGGTTCTCGCTGAATAAAATAATCAGGCCGGCAATGCCAGAGAACGACTATCCCGCAGATATTATTGATCTGCCCTACGCTGATGATCCGGAACTGGCCCGGATCAAAATGTTGCCGCATTCTATCGAGGCCGAACAGTCTGTGCTCGGTGGCCTGCTGTTATCCAACGATGCCTGGGATTCCATTGCCGAACAAATAACCCCCGCCGATTTCTACCGCCCCGACCACCGCCTGATCTTCCGCCAGATGGCGAAGCTGGCTGAGGGCAACGAGCCCATGGATGCCGTGACCGTCGCCGAGGCGCTCAATGCCAGCGGTGAACTCGACGCCGCCGGTGGCTTCGCCTATCTCGCCGAACTGGCCAAGGAAACACCCAGCGCCGCCAATATCCGCGCCTACGCCACCGTGGTCAGCGAGCGCTCCTCGCTGCGTCACCTGATCCAGGCCGCCCAGGATATTGCCGAGAGCGGTTACCGGCCCGAGGGTCGTACCAGCGATGAGCTGATTGATGAGGCCGAGCGCAAAATCATGCAGATCTCCGAGCAGGGCCCCAAGGCCGGTGGCCCCCAGGAGGTTAATCCGCTGCTGACCAGGGCGGTGGAAAAAATCGACGAGCTGTACAACTCCGGCGGCGATATCACCGGCCTCAGCACCGGCTACACCGAGCTGGACAAGATGACCTCGGGCCTGCAGAAGTCTGACCTGGTGATCGTGGCGGGAAGGCCGAGTGCTGGAAAAACCAGTTTCGCCATGAACCTGGTCGAGCACGCGGTACTCAACCAGGAAAAGCCGATATTGGTGTTCAGCATGGAGATGCCCGCCGACCAGTTGATCGTGCGTATGCTGTCCTCCATCGGCAAGATCGACCAGACCCGCATTCGCAACGGCAAGCTGGAACAGGAAGACTGGCCCAAGTTGTCTATGGCGGTTTCAAAATTGAAAGATGTGCCGCTGTACATCGACGACACCGCGGCACTGACACCTACCGAAATACGCTCTCGCTCCCGTCGTGTGGCTCGAGAGCACGGTAGTCTCGGCATGATTATGGTGGATTACATGCAGCTGATGCGGGTGGCCGGGTTCACCGAGGGCCGCACCGCAGAAATCTCCGAGATCTCGCGCAGTCTCAAGGCCCTCGCCAAGGAATTCGAGTGCCCGGTGGTGGCCGTGTCACAGCTCAACCGCTCCCTGGAACAGCGACCCAACAAGCGGCCGGTGAATTCGGACCTTCGTGAATGCGTGACCGGTGATACCCGGGTTGTGCTCGCCGATGGTCGACCAGTGGCGATTCGGGAGCTGGTAGGGCAAGAGCCCGACCTTTTCTCCCTCGATGATATGCAACGTTACGAAGTCGCCGGTAGTGACAAGGTCTGGTCGGTGGGCAAGAAACCAGTGTTCAAGGTCAGCCTGGCCAGTGGCCGTAGCATACGGGTGACAGACAAACACCTGTTGCTGGCGGGCCGGGGCTGGACCGAGTGCCGTGATCTTTCAGTAGGAGATCGCCTGGCGCTGGCGAGGAAGATTCCGGAGCCGGTTGAACCTCAGGAGTGGCCTGAGCTGCGGGTAGCCCTGCTTGGACAGATGATTGGCGATGGCAGTTTCCTGCAGGGGCAACCCATGCGCTATGCCACAGAATCTGAAGCCAATAGCGATATTGTGCGCCGCGCCGCAGAGCAAGAGTTCGGCTGTGACGTCAAGCGTTACAAGGGACGCCGCAGCTGGCATCAGTTGTTAATCAGTGGCAACGGTAACCGCTGGCACCCGGCTGGTGTCAATCAATGGCTGCGAGAGCTGGGCATATTTGGCCGCCGCTCTCATGAAAAATGTATTCCGCAGGCGGCCTTCAGCTTGTCGGATCGACAGCTCGGGGTATTGCTACAGCACCTATGGGCCACTGACGGCACGATCTATGTCCGCAAGGATGGGGGTCGTGGTAGTAACGTTGTGAGTTTTTCCACCAATAGTCGGCAGCTGGCGGAGGATGTGGCACTACTGCTGCAGCGCCTGGGCATTATCGCCCGCATCAGGATGACCAAGAAGAAGGGTTATCGTCCCGGCTACCAGGTCGTGATCTCCGGTGCTGAAATGCAGCGCGAATTTCTGCAGAAAGTGGGTGCCTTTGGTCCACGCGTGGTGCAGGCGGGGCGGCTGGAGAAGGCCTTGAGGTCTGTCACCAGCAATAACAATGTCGACACGCTGCCCGCCGAGCTCTTTCAGCAAGTGAAACAGCGGATGAGAGATAGTGGTATTTCACAGCGTCGGATGGCAGCGATGCGAGGCACCAGTTACGGGGGTGCAGCGCATTTCAATTTTGCTCCCAGTCGAGATGTGCTGATGGAATATGCCGAGTTACTGGACGACGAGGATTTACGCCAGGCAGCGACCAGCGATCTGTTCTGGGATCGTATCGTTGAAATCAGGCCCGATGGTGAGGAAGAAGTATTTGATCTGACGGTGCCCGACAACGCCAATTGGATAGCTGACGGTATTGTCTCGCATAACTCTGGCGCTATTGAGCAGGACGCAGACGTCATCATCTTCATCTACCGCGATGAGGTTTACAACGAAGACAGTCCCGACAAGGGCACCGCGGAGATTATTATCGGCAAGCAGCGGAACGGTCCTATCGGCATGTGTCGGCTGGCGTTTATGGGTAAGTTCACCCGTTTCGAGAATCTTGCCCGCGGTGGCTACGACGACGCCTACTAAGCATTCAGGGTGTACTGGAATCATGTTGGTCGAATGAATTCGACCCTACAAAGCTAAGTTCAATCCACCGACTTTTGATACCGGAATGTGGGGTCGAATTCATTCAAAGCCACTATCCCCAGCGTTCAATCCGCCTTCAGGCTTTCCTTGATCCTGGCGAGCTCAGCCAGCGCATCCTCACGTGAAGTGACCTCGCCGGAGGAGGCCGGCAGCGCCGCTGGTTCGGGTATGCTCAGTTGTTCGCCGGCGATCAGCCGGGCGCAGTATTCGCGAAACTTCTCCTGAAACACCGGCCAGGTTTTCTGCTCCGGTTCACCGGCAAGGAAGAACCAGCCGGTATCGCTGCCGGCCAGGTACACCACCGGGTGGCTCCAGCGCTGGGCCGATTTTGGGCTGCCGGCAGCGCAGGCTTCCAGGTAGGCCGAGCGGGCGTCGGGCAGGCCCAGGTCGCGCAGGGCATCCCGGCAGCTCTCCAGCATGCGGTTCAGAGTCGGCAGGTACTCACTGGTTTCCAGGGCGTGTTTGGCGCCGCGCAGCAATTGCTCCGCGGGGTAGTTGGCCAGCGCCTCCAGCCACAGTTTCTTGACCTGGTTGAGTTGCTCGCTGTCCGGGAAAGCGGCATAGAACTGGTTGTGATAATTGAGGCGAAACAAAGCGAACACCTGGTTGATGGTGTCGATCTGCTCGTCAGTGGGTGGCTTTCTAGCTTGCCCAGCTGCGGTCGTTGAGGTCGTCGGCGAGGCTTCTATCTCGCGTGCGGCCTGTTGTATGAGATCCTTGCTGTCCGCCATGGATGTTGAGTTCATTGCGTTTGGCCCAGTGGTATTTTACATGTTGCAGGAACTTGGTGTTCCAGCTTTTGTGCAATTGGTTGCTGTCTTTCCAGTACATCATAAACGCCGGCAGCAGCTCGCGGGCAAAATTCCCATCGATATGCGACAGGTGCAGGATGTCGAACACATCCTCGGTGGGCTGCCAGTTGTCGGGAATGCGCTGTGGCTCGGTATCGTGGGTGAGCGACGAGGTGTAGCGCGCCCACTGGCGACGAATGTGCTGGATGAATTTGGAGTTGAGCGCCTTTTCCTTGGGATTGCGCTCGCGCCAGAAGAGCACGAACTCGGGTACGGCATCGTCGATAAAGGCCCGGTTCACCTCGCTGCGCTGCAGAATCTCCAGGGCGTCGGCGCTGGGATACCAGTCGTCGCTGAGGCTGCTCTGGGCCTGGGTAAAACGCTCGCCCTGGGCCTGCTGGGCATGGCGCCAGCGGGTCAGTACGTGCTGGCGGAACTTGTTTTCCCAGGCGTGTGAAATCTCACCCCGCTCGAGCCAGTAATACACAAAATCCTCCAGCTGCTCCAGCGCAAAAGCCCGTGAAATGCCGTGATTCAGCGCCATTAACTGCAGCAGGTCTTCGCTGGGGGTCCAGGTTTCGCCGATCAGGCCGGCCCCCGTTGGCTTGTTGCTGGCCGCACTGCGCCGCGCCGCCGTGGCACTGTTGCGGCCGGCAGACCGCGCGCCATCCTGTGTTTCGTTGATGGCGAAAACCAGGCAGTCGGCGTCGTGCAGGGGTGGCGAGTCCATCAGGATCAAGCCCTTGTCGGCCAGGCTCTTGCTGATGCGATGCAGCTCTACGGTGGACCAGAAGGGCAGCGACTCCAACAACCACTCGCGCTCGATGCTCAACCAGATGTAGCCCTGGTGGTGCGCCGCCTGCCGGTGCTGAAACAACTCGCCAAGGTGTTGCAGCAACACCGCCTCTTCCAGCCCGATGGTTTGCGCCAGCGCCGGCGAAAAAACCAGTTGTCGTTCGGGAATGAAGGAGCAATCAGACATGGTGCGCATACGTAATTGGGCCGATCATTCTATGGCATCAGGCTATGCTCTGCTAGCATAGGTCGCAACTGAAGAAGAGAATCCATGGCCAAAACAAAAGTGAAAACCGCCTTCGTTTGCAACGAGTGCGGCTCGGAATACAGCAAGTGGCAGGGCCAGTGCAACGACTGCGGCGTGTGGAATTCGGTGGTCGAGTTTCGGCTCGGACCCGCCGGCAGCAAGCGCAGCGCAGCCATTCCCGCGGCTGCCAGGGGCGGCTTCAGCGGCACCCTGGCCGATGCCCAGATACTCAGCGAGATCGACCTCGACGCCGTGCCCCGGTTCAGCTGTGGCACCGGCGAGTTTGATCGTGTGCTCGGTGGCGGCCTGGTGCCCGGCTCCTCCATCCTCATCGGCGGTAATCCCGGCACCGGCAAGAGCACCCTGTTGTTACAAACCATGTGCCACCTGGCGGGGCAGATGCCGGCCCTGTATATCACCGGCGAAGAATCGCCCCAGCAGATAGCCATGCGGGCCCAGCGCCTGGGCCTGCCAACGGACCGGTTGCGACTGATGTCAGAGACCAATGTCGAGGCCATCCAGGCCGCCGCCGAAAAATATCAACCGCGGGTGCTGGTGGTGGATTCCATCCAGGTGGTGCACACCGATGAGTTGACCTCGGCGCCGGGCTCGGTCTCCCAGGTGCGCGAATGTGCGGCCTGGCTGATCCGCTACGCCAAGCAGACAGGCATGGTGTTGTTCCTGGTCGGGCATGTCACCAAAGACGGCTCCCTGGCCGGGCCCAAAGTGCTGGAGCATATGATCGACTGCTCCATCCTGCTCGAAGATACCGCCGACTCCCGCTTTCGTACCCTGCGGGGCCAGAAGAACCGCTTTGGCGCTGTCAATGAACTGGGTGTGTTCGCCATGACCGCTGAGGGCCTCAGGGAAGTGAAGAACCCTTCGGCGATATTTCTCAACCGCGCCAACGAGCCCGCCTCGGGCTCTGCGGTGATGGTGGTGTGGGAGGGCACCCGCCCGCTACTGGTGGAAATCCAGGCCCTGGTGGACGATACCCAGCTCAATAATCCGCGCCGGGTGGCAGTGGGCCTGGAGCAGAACCGGCTCAACATGCTGCTGGCGGTATTGCATCGCCACGGCGGTTTGCAGGTGGCTGACCAGGATGTGTATGTGAACGTGGTCGGTGGCGTCAAGGTACTGGAAACCAGTGCCGACCTCGCCCTGTTGCTGGCCATTGTCTCCAGTTTCCGCGATCGCGTGCTGCCGCGGGATATGGTGATCTTCGGTGAAGTTGGCCTGTCCGGTGAAATCCGCCCCGTGCCCAGTGGCCAGGAACGCCTGCAGGAGGCGGTCAAGCACGGCTTCACCCGGGCGATTATTCCACAGGCGAACATGCCCAAACAGGCCATTGAGGGAATGCAGGTGGAGGGCGTGACCAAACTCTCGGAGGCCCTGGCGGCCTTTGAATAACCTGCGCAAGTGATACCACCCTCCGACCCCACCCTCCGACCCCTTGGGGTCGGAGGGTGGGGTCGGAGGGTGGTGGTGCCCAAGCCGGGCGATGTGCGGCGATCATCCAACGCAGCGTTGGCACAGGCGGCTATCTAGCCGGGGATTTATTCTGCACAATAGAACCTACTGGGTCTTACGCAACTCCGGAGCTACCCGTGAGGAAAAACGAACAGGGCTTGCATGCCCTGTATCAGAAGGATCCCATCCGCGCTGACGAGTTGGTGTTTGGTCGTCGCAGCGACCCCGTTACCCGTCGCGGTTTCCTCTCAGGTCTGGGCACCATGTCGGCCCTGCTCGGTGCAGAAGTGGTGTTCAGTCGCTTTATGCCGGCGGGCCTGATTCCGGCGGCATTGGCGGAAGAGGGCAGTGTCTTCCAGATCCCCGGCAAAGACCCTGCTCTGATCCTGCTCAATGATCGCCCGCTTAACGTCGAAACACCCCCGCACCTGCTGGACGACGCGGTGACGCCGGCGGATAAACTATTCGTGCGCAACAACGGCATTGTGCCGCCGACTATCGATGTAGACAGTTGGCGCCTCGCCTTCGATGGAGAGGCGGTGAAAACCCCCAGGCAGTATTCCCTGGCCGAACTCAAATCGAAATTCAAACACCACAGCTACCAGCTCACCCTTGAGTGTGGTGGTAATGGCCGCGCCGAATTCAATCCGCCGGCCCGTGGTAACCAGTGGACTACCGGCGCGGTGGGCTGCCCGCAGTGGACCGGGGTGCGCTTGCGCGATGTGCTCGAGGATGTGGGGGTTGCGGATAACGCGGTGTATATCGGTTACTACGGTGCCGATATTCATCTCAGCGGCAATCCCGACAAGACCGTGATCTCGCGCGGGGTGCCTATGGCCAAGGCCCTGGAAAAGGAAAGCCTGATTGCCTGGGCGATGAATGGCGAAGACATGCCGGTGGTGAACGGCCACCCACTGCGCTTGGTAATCGGCGGCTGGCCCGCCTCGACCTCGGGTAAGTGGCTGACGCGGATCAGCGTTCGCGACAAGGTGCATGACGGTTCCAAGATGGGGGGTTATTCCTACCGGATACCCTGCGAGCCTGCCATACCCGGCGCGACCGTGCCGGAGGAGGCGATGTGCATCATCGAATCCATGCCGGTGAAATCCCTGGTAACTTATCCCAAATCCGGGCTGGTACATCCGGCGGGTGAAAGGCTCGCGCTCAGGGGCCATGCCTGGGCCGGTGATCTGCGGGTCAAGGCCGTGGATGTCTCTATCGACTTTGGCCAGACCTGGCAAAAAACCAGGCTTCGCAAGCCTGCCAATCGCTTGGCCTGGCAACAGTGGTCCACCGACATCGATTTCCCCAAAAAGGGTTATTACGAGGTGTGGGCCCGCGCCACCGACCAGAACGGCCGCGCCCAGCCCATGGTCGTACCCGGCTGGAATCCCAGGGGTTACCTCAACAACGCCTGCCACCGCGTCGCCGTGAAGGTCGTATAGCCATGTGGAATGACCCCCCACCCCCTCGGCCGGGCACCTCCGACCCCACCCTCCGACCCCGGGGGGTCGGAGGGTGGGGTCGGAGCGGTCCCACGCATCGGGTGCGGGCGGAGGTGCCGGGCCGAGGGGGCCTGATCGGTCTGGCGTGCCGCGTGGTGCTGATGCTGCTGATGGCTGCACCTGCTGTGGCGGAGATCGACCCACAATCAGGCCTGGTGATCGATACCGGCTTTGAGCAGGTGCGCTCCCAGTGCATGGCCTGCCACTCGACCCGGCTGGTTGCCCAGAATCGAAGTACCCGCGAGGGTTGGCTACAAATGATTCGCTGGATGCAGGACACACAGGGTCTGTGGCCGCTGGGGGATGCCGAACCGGTCATTCTCGACTATCTTGCTAAGAACTACGGCCCGCTCGAGAGCGGCCGACGCCGACCACTGGAGGTCACCTTTGATGAATAAGCACCTGCCCCAGATTATCGGTAACACGCCGCTGTTACACCTCATGCAAGTTTCCGAGCTGACCGGCTGTAACATCTATGGCAAGGCGGAGTTCATGAATCCCGGTGGCTCGATCAAAGACCGCACCGCCCTGGGCATCATCCGCGCCGCCGAGGCCGCCGGTGACCTGCAACCCGGCGGGGTGGTGGTGGAAGGCACTGCGGGCAATACCGGTATCGGCCTGACGATTGTCGCCAATGCGCTGGGCTACGAGACGGTGGTGGTGATGCCCCAGGCGGCCAGCAAGGAGAAAATTGACCAACTGGAAATGCTCGGTGCCGAATTAATACTGGTGCCGAGCGTGAAATACGAGAGCCCCGAACACTATATTCACACGGCGGAAAAAGTGGCGATCAGTCGCTCCCACCAGGGCCCCAACGGTGCCATCTGGGCACGGCAGTTCGACAACCCCGCCAACACGCAGATTCATTTCGATACCACCGGCCCGGAAATCTGGGCCCAGACCGATGGCAAAGTTGATGGCTTTATCTGCTCGGTCGGCACCGGTGGCACTCTCGGCGGCGTGGCCGCGGCCCTGCGCGAGCGCAATCCGGAGGTGAAAATCGGCCTTGCCGATCCCATGGGCTCGGGCTTGTATCACTATGTGAAAGACGGCGTGCCCCGGGCCGAGGGCGAATCGATTGTAGAAGGGGTGGGAGTGACGTTCGTGCCCGGCAACATGCAGGGAGTTAAAGTGGATTTTGCCTGCCAGGTCAGCGACGAGGAAGCGCTGCCCTATATCTATAACCTGCTCAAGCAAGAGGGCGTGTGTGTGGGGGGCTCATCGGGTATCAACATCGCCGGCGCGGTGGCGCTGGCGCGAGAGCTGGGCCCCGGCCATACCATTGTCACCGTGCTCGCTGATTCCGGTGCCCGCTACCGCAGCAAGCTGTTCAATGCGGAATTTCTCTGGGCGCACAAGCTGCCCTATCCCGAGTGGATTGTGTCCTAGGGATTAATCGTGCGTTAGCCGGTTAATCTCGTCCAGCAGGCGCAACTCCTGCTCTACCAGCTCGTCGTCAACGGTCTGGCTCAACAACCTCGCCAGTGGGGCAATCTGCTCCGCGCCCAGGTGTTCCATCTGGAAACCCAGCGTGTCTGGCTCAATGTGAATCAGGTGGGCGTAGGTTTCGAAAGTCGTGCCATCGGTCAGCCTGAGAATAACCTGGAAAGGGTGGGAATAATCCGCATCCCATTCTCCGGGATGGGTTACCGTCAGCCCGTTGAGTGAGATATCGATCAGCACCACCTCCCAGGCGGCACCGCCCTGGTGAAGTTCGGTGCGCAGTTGCCGGGGAACCCGGGTGAATTGTCGGCGATCGTTGGCCGGAGCCTGAGTGTTATCGTTCATGGGGTGATTATTTCAGCTTTTTGTACTTGATGCGATGGGGTTGGTCGGCGGCTGCGCCGAGGCGTGTGTGGCGGTCTTCCTCGTAATTGGTGAAATTGCCCTCGTGAAAGACCACGCCGCCATCATCCTCGTAGGCGAGGATATGGGTGGCGATGCGATCGAGGAACCAGCGATCGTGCGAAATCACCAGCGCCGAACCGGGGAAGGCCAGCAGGGCCTCTTCCAGTGCGCGCAGGGTCTCCACGTCGAGGTCGTTGGTGGGCTCATCCAGCAACAACACATTGGCGCCCAGTTTCAACAGCTTCGCCAGGTGCAGACGATTGCGCTCCCCGCCAGACAGATCCTTCACAAACTTCTGCTGGTCGGAGCCCTTGAAGTTGAAGCGACCGCAGTAGGAACGGGAACTTACCTCGTAGCTGCCGATCTGCAAAATATCCTGGCCGTCGGAGAGTTCTTCCCATACGGTGTGCGATCCTTCCAGGTCTTCCCGGCTCTGGTCCACATAGGCCAGTTTCACCGTGTCACCCAGGCGCACACTGCCGCTGTCGGCCTGCTCCGCGCCGGTGAGAATCTTGAACAGGGTGGATTTACCCGTGCCGTTAGCGCCGATGATGCCGACAATAGCGCCCTTGGGTACGTTGAAGCTCACATTCTCAAACAGCTGGCGGTCGCCGAAGCGCTTGCCGAGGCCGTCCACTTCAATCACCAGGTCGCCGAGACGCGGGCCCGGTGGAATATAGATTTCATTGGTCTCGTTGCGGCGCTGGAATTCCTGTGATTGCATCTCTTCAAAACGCTGCAGGCGCGCCTTGCTCTTGGCCTGGCGTGCCTTGGGGTTGGAACGCACCCATTCCAGTTCCGCCTTGATGGTTTTATGGATCGAGGCCTCCTGGCGTTGTTCCAGTTCCAGTCGCGCTTCTTTCTGCTCCAGCCACTGGGAGTAGTTGCCCTCGTAGGGAATGCCGCGGCCGCGGTCCAGTTCGAGAATCCAGCCGGCGGCGTTGTCGAGGAAGTAGCGATCGTGGGTAATCGCCACCACCGTGCCCGGGAAATCCAGCAGGAAGCGTTCCAGCCAGCCCACACTCTCGGCGTCGAGGTGGTTGGTGGGCTCGTCAAGCAACAGCATATCCGGGTTGGACAACAACAGGCGACACAGGGCTACCCGGCGGCATTCGCCGCCAGACAGGGTGCTGACATCCGCATCCCAGGGCGGCAGACGCAGGGCATCGGCGGCGATCTCAAGTCGGTGCTCGATATTGTGGGCATCGGTGGCCTGGATAACGTCTTCCAGTTCCGCCTGGCGTTTGGCGAGGGCGTCGAAGTCGGCGTTTTCCTCCGCATAGGCCGCGTAGACCTGGTCGAGTTCTGCCAGTGCATCGATCGCCTCAGCCAGGCCTTCCTCGACATTGCCACGCACATCCTTGTCGGCGTTCAGTTCCGGCTCCTGCGACAGATAGCCGACCTTGATGCCCGGTTGCGGGCGCGCTTCACCGAGAATGTCGGTGTCCAGTCCCGCCATGATCCGCAACAGCGTGGATTTGCCCGAACCGTTGAGACCCAGCACGCCAATCTTGGCGCCCGGAAAAAATGACAGGGAAATATCCTCAAGAATCTTGCGTTTCGGTGGCACCACCTTGCCAACACGATTCATCGTATAAACATACTGCGCCATATCACCCCCTCGCCGGGCACCTCCGACGCATCGGGCGGCGTTATTAGTGCGCGCTTTTAAGAGCGTGAATTGTCCGGTAATTGGCGGCGCTGTCAATGCTGTATGGCTGTGTACGCCTCAGGAATCACTCCGCTACACCTTTTAGTGGCCATTGCCATAGGTCAATTTACCGTTATTTTCCATAACAAATTACATTGCACCGCATCTCCGGTCCGTCGTATTTTCAAGCTGTGGTATTGCCTGCCGCGTGCAATGGCGGGCCTGGAGAAATAGTTGTCTATGAAAAAGGTGTATCAGAACACGGCTTTGTTGTTTTTTTGCTGGGCTGTGTTCGCCCCCGCCATGGCGTTGGAGTTGGCCAGTGCCAGCGAAGCTGGGGATTTTGCCAGCTGCATCGCGGTGCTCAAGCAACAGGCGCGCAGTGAGGGTGTTTCCCCTGCAGTTGTCGATGCCGTGCTGGATAAGGTCAACTACGTTGAACGGGTGATAGAGCTGGATCGCACCCAGCCTGAATTCACCCGTACCTTCGCCCAGTATTACCTGGGCCGTGTAACCGACAGCCGCGCCGCAAAGGGGCGGCAGATGCTCGCCGCGAACCAGGCATTGCTGGATGAGGTATATCATGCCACCAGCGTGCCGCCGCGTTACCTGGTTGCCTTCTGGGGCCTGGAAACCAATTTTGGCAGCTACATAGGCAAAATGTCGGTGCCCAGTTCGCTGGCCACCCTGGCCTGTGACGAGCGGCGCAGCGCCTTCTTTACCGAGCAGTTGATTACCGTGCTGCAGATTGTCGACCAGGGGGATGTTGATGCCGGGCAGTTGGTCGGCTCCTGGGCCGGCGCCATGGGGCTGATGCAGTTCATGCCCACCACCTTCGAACGCTACGCAGTTGATGCCGACGGTGACGGCCGCCGCGACCTCTGGGTCAGCGTACCGG